>Ga0065711_1034974_pt1 | contig 22981 bp, 8 predicted proteins | sample Hoacrofraction12_FD_59098 | JGI IMG/M metagenome (GOLD analysis project Ga0065711, IMG submission 59098) | Hoatzin crop microbial communities from Cojedes, Venezuela - Epithelial fraction 12 v2 (version 2) | ecosystem: Host-associated > Birds > Digestive system > Esophagus > Crop | place... | reverse complement strand
GACAAACGAGAGAGCACAGGACCGTCTCCTGCAGTGAGCCGCCTCCAAAGCCCCTTTATACGAGCAAGGCAGCAGCTCGGTGGTCGCATCAAAGGGAACAGATTTATTTGTTCCAGAGCAGGTAAGACCCCAGGCTGGTTCTCACTCATAAAGATATATTACATGAGTCTCAAGGAATATGTGCTCCAAGGGGGTCCTGCCAAAATTAAACTGATAGTAAAGATGGAGCTTTTATGTTACTATCTATTCTTCCATTTTATTCAAAGAAATCAGCAGGATAGTCTTGCTGCCACAGAGCACGCGTTAGTCACTGCACGAGAAGACTCCTGCAGTGCACAGGGTGCTACAGGGCTGCTGGGTTGCTGTTGGTGTTTTTTAATCCCTGATTCTTACTAACAGAGATATTAGCTGTCAGGTAACCTGTCAAACTTAGCTACGAGCATACTTGTGACACCACACATTGTCTCCTTTCCCCCATCTTCATCTGTAAGCACCTTTGACTCAGCTATTTCAGATAATGTTTGCATGTTAATTCAAATCAAGCGGGTTTTCAGGATAGACACCGTGTCTCACCAGGTGCTCGTGCAGCACCCAACCCAGGCAACGCTGATGTCAGCAAGCCAGATCAGAGCCCTTTGCGGATGGAGATCAAGCAGCAGAACATCAAAGAGCACGCAGGCAGAATCAGGTATCTTGTCAAAGCCGTACCGAGGAGTCTCCGATACCGAGAGGTTCATCACCCATTAGCAAATTCTTACTCCATAAACCGCAAGGAAGAAAACTGCATCCATACGAATACCCAGGAAAGTAGGAACTAGCTTTTATACACACCAGAACGCGAATTCTGAGAGGTTCACGGACAGTTAGGTAAGGGATGTGGCTGGACGGGAGGCGAGACCCGACTCTCGGTGGCTGGAAAGCAGTGGCCCTGCAGTCACCTCCATGCTCTGCTCCAGCAGGATCCCCTGCCAGCCGTCTGCAGCGATGCAGATTTAACGTGGCTCGTTTCCAGATGATGCAAACGCCTCTACAATGGTGTTACCGTACAGAGCAGACACAAGCCTGCTCCCAAATGACACTGATTCTGATTAAAAAAAGAAAAAAAGCATCAAATCCTATTATCTCAGTTCACCTGAAGCAAAAGGAGTCTTAAACGCAGCACCAGCTGGTAGAACAACCGGTCCTAGCTCAGCCACGTTCCCCAAGTGCTGCAGTCCACTCCGAAGGTGGGAGAAGTAAAACATTTACTGCTGTCCATCTCAGGAGCACCTCACTGTTTCTCCAAGATGGAAACCAACCAGTAAGTGCCCAACCTCTAGTCACGCTTTTGTTACACCACATCTAGCCAACGAGTGTGCAAGACAGCACACACCCCACCGGAGCAACGCTCTCCTGTGAGTCAGAGCATCTGGAGGCGGGAGGCCCTCGTGTGCTGTATGCTCACTAACAGCAAGAAAAGCAACTTAATGGTCCACAGCATAATCCAAGAGGCAGTACCGATGAAGTCCAAAAAAGTCTGAAGATGGCAGCATCCAAATAAATGACTTACCAGGATTTAGACTTGGGAAAATATCTTTTGGGGAAAGGAAAAAGGCTGGGTGGGAGCGAAGGGGCAAAACAGCAAGACAAGCACCTCAGAATCCCAACCCAAATACAGAGTTGTAATATATTAGAAAGTGATTTCATTTCCCCTCAAATGCAGAACAGCAACAAAGGAAAAAAAAAACAAATAAACAAAACCTCAAACAAACCAAAACCTAATCAAACCCAACAACATCCCAGCCCAAAGCCACTGTCAGTGTTATAAAGCCACCAGCTGCAGACAGCTCACGGCCTGGACTAGCAAAGAAGTTCAAAAGATCGGGGCCAAGCGCACTTTCAGAGCAACCACAGTTCAGATGTCAACGGCCAAGCTTCTGGGCAGCACGAAGCCATGTCAGCAGAACCGAGCAGTAAACTTCTACCAGACCGTGGCTCGGTCAGTAGAACCAGACCCACCTTTCCACCAAACCACCGCTGGTTTCACAGACAGCACAGCCCTGCCAACCAACCTGCTGTTCCAACCGACAGCGACGGCCAGCAAGAGAGGAGAAAAACCCGCTGCAAATACAGTAAAACTGACTGAGACTTTGGAGTTGTTTCACCTTTTCTCAAGCCCCTGTCTCAGCCTAGGGAGAGGCGCTTGCCGTTTCGGCAGTGCCACACTGAGGTTCACACGGCCTCTCCGCTGTCAGGCTCTGCCTCCTGACCTCCACCAGCACTGGGCAGAGGGAGGACACAGGGATCTGTACGGAACCTCTTCAGTTTTTGAGCTCTGAATGGGGACTGCAGATACAAATCTGCACTGGCAGTTTCAAAGAACATTTTATCCGTGTAATATTGCCCTTGTGACCCCAATACTTTTGTCTTCTGGCTGTTACCAGAGGCTTTACTCAAACCTAAGGTTCCAGATCTTGAGAGGTGATTTTCTTGCACTGACCTTCTGAAGGGGCAGACACCACGCAAGCAGTTGCATGTTGGTACTCCTCTTTATGCCAGCTGAACGTCTCCTCTTTACACAGCTACACAGGTTAACTCAGGAGAAACTGTACGATGAAGATGGGCAAGCAGGTAAGACACTTTTTTCCTCTTCCAGGTCTCCAGCATAAATGCTATGTTTAGCTAGGCAGTAAGCTTGGAGGGCTCGGAGGTCTAATTAAAGAGATTCACAGACCCTTGTTGAATTTAGCTCCTTGGGTTCCTGTTCAGGTAAGACAGAGCAATTGCACAGCAGGAATGAAAAATATTCAAAAACTCCAAGTAAGAGCAGTGTGAAACCAGAAGGCAAACCCCAGAAGGTGCAGGCCATTAAACGCAGCAGGCTAACCGCCCCTGCGTCCCCAGAAGCAGAAAGGCTCATCAGCAAGTCGAGTTCCCCATCTAGACAGCAGGCAGCTGCTGTGGGAATCCACCCAGTGGCAAACCCCGTGGCCTCTGGTCACAGCTGCTGTGCTCAAGAAGGACAACAAGCTGAAAAAATGAGACACCCACCCACCCTGCTGGTCTCCTGCATCTGCAGAGAGAAAGGGTCAGCGTGGAGGCAGACGCAGCTCGCACGTGCCTCGTAATAGACGAGAGGCGCAGATAAGCCCAAGCATCGAAAATGTGCAGGCATAAGCACACCACTGATGTCGTTATCTAGGAAGCAAAGGTTGTAAGCTCCTTTCATAATTGCACGAAGAGTCCATCCCTTCCCTTTGGGGACAGAGAGTTTACGTGAACACTTTGCAAAGACTGAACAGAGCGTTAACCTGATACCGTATTTCTGTGCCTTGTCATTTCAGACATCAGCTTGACAAACGTCAGCAGGAGGTGGCCTGTAGCTACCAGTGACTGCAATCAATGACAGAGAGGAGGGCAGCGAAGGGAAGGCCATTTCTTTTCACTTCTTCTGTTCCTCTGAAATTATGATTGTCACTTCTAAGAATGGTTTACTTTTTCTGGTATCCCAATAATCTCCTTCCTTACACCTCCAGTCCAAGCCCAGGACGACTATTTCCCAAGCCAGGTATTTTTACAGTACAGAAAGTCATATACAGTACAAAAATGGTTGCTTATGCTTGCAACTGCTTTAAAAACAATACTCTTGGTGAGACATTTGGTGAAAGAGAAAAAATAGTCACTAAACCAGATACAAATAGGTAATTTCTAATGAGTAAGACACTAGTCAAAATTATAAATGCTAAACATTTATTATTTTTCTCATAGGAAGGTTGCAAGACTCAATTTCAAACAATAGGGCACAGTCTTTTGTTGCTGCTGGGATTTTGTTTGTTTCTTTTAAGGGGAAAGAAAGAAAGAAGAATGAGAAACTGGTGTAAAGATACTACCAGAAGCAGTGCAAACTTTGATTAATTTCCTTCTTACCTTTACTATCCCAGTGCTGAACTGCCAAGCTAAGCCCTTCCTAATTAAATCAAGTCTAGTTTAAAATAATCGAGTTTTTCTTGCACATCATTGCACAAGAATCACATCCCCCCCTTCTTCCACCCCTCCCCCAGGAGAACATACCTAGTATAGTGACAGCCTTGCAGCAATGGTAAAAGCTGGGAGAAAGCTAACATGGTGATGCTCCGTAAAAAATAAACCTGAACAGAATGAAAATGAACACAATTTAACGTTCATGATCATCCATGCACAGTGCAGATACCCATTAATGCAGCTCACCAGCACTGATTTTCCAGCTTTCTGTCACAATTGCATTTTGCACATCCACAAAAAGACAAAGGAGGAAAATCATGTAATCCAAGAACACTTTACTTTCCATTTTAAACTAAGGAAGGCAAGCTTTTAAACAGGAATTACTGACATCTTACGAAAGTCCGTCACCACACATCTGGGAACGGGAGGCGAGCCTTGCCTCGTAACGATTGCTCACAACGGGCAACGACGCTTCCTCAGAACTGCCACAGGCCAACGGGACAGTCGGCAGCAGCGGCTCCCGCTGCCTTCCGTACCGGCGCTGCTCACGCAGATGCACAGACTGAAGGTGGCACATGCAAAGTCCCAGCGTTTCTGTGGTCTTGTCTCAGGTAGAAGGCAGTTGCTGGGGCTTCTGGGCCCACGGCTTCCCTCCAGCAAACAGACTAGAATGTGATGTCTGCGAGACCTATTGGAAAAGCAAGGGGGGTGGGGGGGAGAAACCAGTGTTTATTCCTCCACCACCTGTCCTTCACTACTGTTAGGACAGTCAGACACAGGAAGAATGATGCTTTGAGAATATTTTTTTTTTTTAAACTTAAATGTAAAGGATTTGGTGGGAGGGAAAGAAATTAGCAAACAGGTTGATCTGTACTTTTTTAACCCTTTTCTGATTGCGATGCAGCAATTAAGTTGAACAAACCAGGCTGAAGGAGGACTGAAGTTAGTCCTGGCAGAAGAAACAACACAAAGGCTGCTGCTGAACTAAGGATCTGCCCATGGAATTAAAAAGAGAAAGCTGGGGAAAGCACTGTTAGTGAGGGCAATAAATTCACACTGGATAAAGAAAAACTGCTTTAGATTAAGGCTTATTCATGCATAAGACATTTGATTATGTCCTTTGAGCTGTGTCTTTTGTGACTTAAGATATGCTTCATCATTTAACCAGAGAAGTTTTCTGGAAAGACTAAAGTCACTGAAATTGCAGGCAGAAGTAGAGATAAACTCTGCAACAGAGTTGTCTAATTTGGACAAATAATGGCTGTAGACACCCACCCTTCACCCAAACTACAATTCTTTTGATTTTATTATTTCTTAAGCAGCAGCAACATACATCCTGCTACGTGAAGCATAAATCAAGTCTCTCTGTTTCAAAGAAATTCCAGTCTAGGAGAGACAGAATTTTAAGAGCAAAAGGAACATTTGAAAGAGTTAACTTCAGATGGAATTTTTTCCCACAGGAGAAAGCAGCACGGAAAACTGAAGTCTCAGACGGATGTAAATGCAGTGCAGCAGAAGACCGGGCTAAGCAATACAAAGTTATTTTTATGTTGTCAGGACACTGTGATTTCATATACCATGTGCCCATATGGCACTTCACATGTATAGGATTTGTAAACCTTTCAATTAGCACTGATAGTATAAAGCAGGCAGTTATTTAAAGTAACCCATACGGCATCTTTCGGTATAAAAATTCTAACCCCCCTGTACCGGACAGGATTCCTCTCGGGCAGTTCAGATGCCTACACAAACTCTCCCAAGGCTGTGGAGAAACAGTCGCAAGACACCACCTGGGAGGTGCTCACAGCCCCACCGACAGAGAAACAGACCCCACTCCTGCTACAGGACACTGCTGTCCTACATCTGGTGTATATAGCCCCAGTCTTCCCACACAATCTCCACGTGAAGGGTCACCTCCTGGATGGTGGAGAACATTACCCAGATTACTGCTGTCCTTTGAAGCCCAGCAGATGCAGTAGTGCTGCATTAGTTGTTCAAACAGCTCCTTTTCATCTAGGAATTCAAGTCCTTCTATTCTGTAGGAATAAAACAAAAATTGTGATTCAAGCTGGAGTCTCAGCACAGTTTTTAACGTACTCTTCTTCACTCCACAGGAGTGAAAACTACAGCCAGTAAAGCAGTTACCTTTCTAGTAAACTAATACGGGTATTTGCCCGTAATGAAGATACCTCCACTACTCCTAGCCTTCGCTGTCATTGTATGAAACAATGTTTTCAACTTCTCATCCCTGGAATTCCATGTTCCAGGACTAATCCGCGTAACTCCTCACAAATACCGGTATTTCGCTTCTAACCCCTTTTACTGCATGTATCTGGTCTTGCTGGACCTACGTGGACACAATAGTGTCCTAACCCTAATGGAAGGAGACTTCTCTTTATGAAAGGATGACAGTGAACAGCTGAAGACAGTATTTTCTCCAGACAATCACAACAAGTCCATATTATATCTTGGAAGAGTGATGGGTACACCAGTGCAGCTTCTAACAACTCTCCCACATGAACTCATGATGAAGCACAAACCAAATGGTACACATAAGATCTGAGGATTTTTTTCCTAAAATGGTTCCTACTTATGATTCTTAAAGTAAGATCTTTGAATGTCTTCCACCAAACAAACAGGAGAACTTCTCCCAGGCTGTGCTTGCTTCAAAAAGTTTAACCTGGCACATTCCTCTCTCTCACTCTGGATTACTTGAATATCAGTGTTTATTTTCCATGCTAAATATTTGGAAGGGCTGCTACTAAGGGTCCAAAGAGACCGAGGAGCAACAATTCCTAAATACACTCACAGCAAGTGCTACAGAAGAACGCTTTTGTAAAGATTCTTGTAAATAGAAAGCATTCTTTGCCTCATTAATACTGAAGGACAGAGTTTACATAACCTCTTTCTTGGCATTTGGAACAAGTGGAAGGAGCTGAACAGATCTAAGGTAGCAAAAAACGTTGCAGAAAAAGTACAAGTCATGTCTCTCCACAAGTGCCATATGGTACAATCACACAGTCATCGTTCCCAATTACGCAACCTATGATTTCCAGTCTCACCTGTTCAGTTCCATGGTTGGAGACATCCCCATATGTGAATACTTCTTTTGACCAAGCTAGCTTGCTTGGCTAATTCAAACTACAGTTAATGAATGACTCACAGCAATTCACACTTCATATTATATACCTAAGAAGTTACTCATTAAAAAGAATTTCCCACTTTTTAGCTTTTCCTTAACACAAAAAATTTAACAAAATCCATGCAGATGACTGACTTGCAACAGCCTCGAGTTATACCCTCCAGGTACTAAGCTCTGTCTACAGACCCCGCGGTCTAGCTCGTGAAGATGACACAAATGGAAGATGCATCAATCTGTCGAGAGATGGTCAGACCACGCTGCTGGGCACATTTTTCCTCTCTCTGTTCCTCTTTGCTTGCACAGTACAACAGGTGATAGCACGAAATTACTGCCCTGCCTTGGCTCATTACCTAAACATGCTGCCAAGGAAGCAGGAGGGATCAGGAGTGGCCATTTTCCAACCACTTGTAGTAAAAAAGCAAATGGATAAGTAACCTCACCTAGGCCTACAAGCGTGCAGCAATCACCTGGATGCCATCTGCCTTGGCACATGAAAAGTGGCTCCCTGTTTTAGGACTCTGCTCCACCCGCCTAGTGTTGTGGAGGCTGGATGTTCACAAGAAACATCTCAGGTACTGTAAAAACTCAAGACAGCATTTCTGTAGCATCTTTTATCTGCAACTTTCTGTCATGAGATGCTTTCTATCGCACCCAAATAAATCATCACCACTGCCACCCTACTTCTGGATCCCCCTGGATCATTAACGTTGCTCCAGGCGCTATCCTTGAGGCTTTGCCGAGCTTCAGACTCAGACACATTCTGTCTGCCCAGTCAGCATCTGCACGCAGCCTCCTCTCCATTATACTGGGGGATCCCAGACTACACACTGACGTGAGCTACCTTGGAAAATGGCATCTGAAGACGACTTCTGGCCGCAAGCGAGCTATCAGTAATACCTTTTGACATCAGCCTGTGGCAAAAAGCTGTACACTTTCATCATATCAATGGCACGTGCAGTTTCCCAGCCATTTAACAGCAATCGTTCCCTCTGTAAAACAAACAAACAGCACAGTTTTCAGAGGACTCAAGGAAAAATACCAGAGGTTTTCCCCCCTAAGCATTTTGTAGGCCATCTGCTTGACCTGTCCTTTGAAGAGCTCTCATACACTTTTCTAAGCATCTGCTGCTAACCTCTGCACAGAGAGGACAGCGGGCTAGACGGAGCTGCGCTCTGATCTGCTGCAGGTTTTGTACAACTACCAAAACACTAAGGGATGTCTAGCATTGATAACAGGGAACCGCCGTAACACGGACAGGAAAGGGTTTCAGTCGGCAGCAGCTGCCCCACCTCAGACCTGCTTTGGTCACTGCTCTTACAGTGCACACACAGCGGCAGAATTTGCAGACAGATTAATTAAGTTTAATATTGAACACACCCAGAGCTCTGTGCCTCTTTACCTGAGAGTCTAAGGATCTGCAGACTTCCACTCCAGCCAGGTTACACTGTCGCCTCTGCAAGTTCTCAATCATGATCTGTCCAAACCGGTCCGACATATTCACCTCAGGTAGAGAATGAGACAAAAGTGTTCCCCCTTCCGAGAAGAACGTAATCGCAGTGAAAAGCAGTAACTTGGTTAAACTCTTGAATTATCTATGTCATACAACGTATAGGGTAACATTAAAGTAGGTTTCACATATTCTTACACCGGGTCTCACTTCCCACTGACACGACCTCCTCAGCTATCTCACGTTTACCAGTTGAGTGCCAGTAAATGGTGACAACACTGCTGCCTTTGCAGAGACAGGGACTCTGCGCTGGGCACTGACAACGGACTCTGCTTTAAGCTGTCAGCAGCTTGGTTCAGCTCTCTGGCAGCGATTTACAGCTTGGAAGATCCTGTTACTAATTCCTGGAGCTACCTAGTTCCCCCGAGGCAGCATTTTACTTCCACACAGAGAAGGTCAGTCCACGCTGACGTGACTTTTGCTCCACTTTGCCACAGAACACATAGACGTAATTATCAAATATTCTACACTCACATCCAATATTCGGCATAATTTTTTCTTCCTGTCTTATCTAAACAAACATTCTATGGTTTTCTTCACATACGGACTAAGTCTCTGTTCTTTTGGTTCAATATAGCCCAGCAACCGCCTTTCAGAATAGCTATCTATTCTTTACAATGAGCTAACAGATCTACAAAATAAAACACAGTACTAAAGAAACTGCTGTTGATACAGAAGGATATGGCCCACTTATTTTTCAAGCAGAACTCCCACTTTTGAGAGCAATTTTTATGACAATAATGCAGGTCTAAAAATGCCATTTTTGTTTTACCTGCTCATAATTTATAAACATCGCCACTGGAAAAGTGCTTGCTGCCCACTTTAAAAGATTTGCAGATTGCTGCGGTGTCATGTAAACCAGCACACACTCTGCTACCAGAAGCGTTGGCAAACTTCAAAACAAAAAAAAACAAGAGAACTGTTTCTAGCAAAAGAACATGAAAAATCTATAAAGAATTATTAGCAAACAAGTAATTTAATGTCCCCACAATTTCTTAAAAGGACCTCCACTTTTATGAACTAGACATTTCAGACTGAATGAAATCACTTCATCAAATTGACTGGAACTGGGTTTTCTGGCAGTCGACAGGGGACTCCCACGGTTACAAAACAGAGATATTAGGAAACAATCTCCCCTAGTCTCCCCGTACTACAAACACAGAAGAATGAGTATTCTCTAAGTCCTTCCTGAACTGTGAGAACATGAACTGAAGTGCATACTAAAATTCATTTTGTAGGAGACTTTTACCCTATATATATAATCCGCACTCTTTTAGAGATCAGTAAAATAAGGAATAAAATACAAATTGAAAAAAAAAAAGTTTTCTCTTTAAAAAAAGTTTTGAGAAGAATTTTAATTACACAAAGTTGTTCAATATCTGTAAAATAAGCTTTGCATATTATTATCTAAAAAAATGCAATCTACAGTTTGCACATTGCCTCTTCCCCCTCCATCCACAAAAAACAAAAATAGACATCTACACAAGTAATTTTCCTTAGAATTATGGAGTTTTCTTTTAATTGCTAATCTGAACAGGAAAAAGAAAAGTCCCTAGAACTAGGAGAAACTCTACAAGGAGCAGCAATGTAGGCAAGCAAGGCAAGATTTCAGAAGATGGAAGTGTAAAGATTTAAATGGCAATCTGATGCATTCTGCTTGCCCATATGCTCTCTCCCACCCAGCCAGATAGCCGATATTTATAGATCTTATATTTGAAAGGTATGTCCATCATCCACTCTAGAAACTTAAATCTGCCCCCTGCAGAAGCCTCACACTTGAACAATAAAATCCCAGATATTAGCTTCCCGAGTTAAGTTCTCAAAGGACCCCATGGCAATCGCTTTACCAAAAGGTCTGGGGAACAATACGGGTTCTAAATGGAGGCAATAGAAAATAATTACAAAGATAAAACTCTGAAATAATTTAACAGAGAGAATTACCCTTCGTTTTACCAGCTAAGCTCCCAGAAATCTTGACTCCTCCAGACATTACAATAGGGGTGGAAGATGTTCGCTGATCTAGGTACTGCCCATCAGTCAGCAGTAAAGCTAAATGCCACTGAATGAACTCTTCAAAAAAGCAATTTACAACACCTTGCTACATCTCTAGTTTAGAGATTCCCCTTGAATAACATGATTCTGTTAACTAAATTTCAACCAAATTCAAGCAAGAGATAACTCTTTTAGAAATCTCTAAAACAGAGTTAAATCCGTGCAGCAGAGAAAGAAACTCGTATGAGCTCTGAGGCAGAAAATGGCTGCTGCAGGAATTCAGCCCCTCCAGGGCCAGGGATGGGGGGAACAAGAAGGAATTACAGCTGCCTGCCCTGCCACACACAAGAGCTCTAACTGGTCTGAAAGGATCATACACCCCAAAGAGAACCAGCCCCCAGAAACATGTTCACAGACAGCCAGGCTTCATTCCCTGCAGCGTTTTAACACCAAGAAGCAAACAGTTCTGCAACGTTTGACCTTCTCAGGAAGGACGAAAACGCAGTTTGCAGAATAGACGACGCAAGGAACAACCTTGCTTCAGACTTGGAGCTACCGAGCAGTCACGGCAGTGCCAGCCTGCTCGGCTCAGTGAGGCTGCATGAGGTGTCTGAACAATTCCTTCCGCTCAAAGGGCTCAGGAAAAGGTAACCATGGAAATAGCATAATGAGCCCTGGATGCAGATACTGTACGCCCAAGCCTGACTCCACTCTCATCAGTGTGTTTCCACAAACCCTCATCAAAACAGTAATTTTTATTAAAAAAAAGTAATCTTACTGTATATCCAGGTTATGTTTCTTTAGCTTTTCCTCCAGATCTGATGAGAAACGGAGATCTGCTCCTACTATGGAATATCGACTGGAGTCTAGGCTGTGAGAATCTGCAAGTTTAAAATTTTGAGAGACCAACCGTTAGAAATAAGAGGGATGCTGAAATTACAAATTGAGAAAAAAACCCACATGGGGACATACAAATGTGAAGTCAAAGTTTGTTCTGTTATACCTAACAATCAATAGCAAACTCTTCTTTCTAAAAGATTCATTTCCCTTACACCGCATCGTAGTGGTTTACAGGTGGTGATATATTAGCACCAGACTCTGCAACAAGCCTCATCTTCCACTCCGCAGCCACTCGAATGCAGATAGGTTATCCCATCCGTTACCATGGTTTCAAGCAATGCAGAGAGAAGAAAAAAATGTGAGGACTAAAGGCAGGGCTTTTCCCTTTTGTTTGCAGAGTCTTTTTAGACTAACATACATACTTAAGAAAGTATATTAAAAAAATATCTATACATCAATTTCTGAAAAACTAATTTCAGAGTAACAATGTTCTAAATGATAACAACAGACATAGCTATAGAAATTAACAATACATACAGCTATATAATATATATGGGTATCAGACACAGATTCGGGAGCCAAAAACAGTTATCATTTAGCTCTTTTGTATGATCTAGCAATGGTATTTAAGCATCGAGTCAAATTAGAAAAGGTATTCTGAGAAATATTCATCCTGAGATACAACAGGCAGCAGGCTCCTGTAAACGCTTTCCAGCATGAAGGAGGAACTAATACTGAAGTCCAAAGACACTTTGCCGTGCTAGCAAGCCTGTAAGGCAGCCAGCAGCAACATGAGCATCCCGCTATCAATAATTCTGACCACCAGTTGCAATCGATTCAACTAGATGAGGCCAGTGCCCATACAAACCATTTCACAAGTGCAGCATCAAACCCACTTCAAGACGTAAAGTTCTGCGGGAATGTATCAGCTTGCTCTTTCACGCTGTAGCTGTACTGCAGTGAAGCCACTAGGACAGAACAGCACATAATTTTCCCCTCTTCCCATACGAGCACGGCAGGGCAAGCAGTGAAACAACTGAACTCAACAGTGTAAAAAAGCCAAAGTCAGAGCGTGGCGCGGTCTTGCGATGGCCAGGCGACGCCGGGCTGCCAGCAAGCTCTGCGCAGCTCCCTGGGGAGCCCGCTGCCGACGGACACAGCTCCTCGACGGGAGCACGGAGCAGACGTCAAGGGCTGGGCGAAGAGAGGAAGAGAAGCCGAGTTGCTGAAGAGACAGGGTGAAAGTGGTTTTCCACTTCAGGAGAGGAAAAAAAAATAACTGGGGGAGGGAGCAAGGCAACTTTTGAAATTAAGCTGCGCCTCAAACATGCTGGAAGATGTGCCTCCATTTAGTTTTCAAGTGACCAACTGTTTGAAAATGGCACTAGCAAGTGACAATAGCAGTCTTTGCAGCAACATTTCTGAACAGATAGAGAAACTGGAACAGCCCGTGCAGAGAGCTACAGGGAGGAAAAAAGAAATAAAATAAAAAGAAAAAAGAAAAAAAGAAAAAGTTGTGTGGCAAATGATTCAACATTTTGAGTCAAGGCTTTTTAACATGTGCATGTTCTGTAATAGCTTTACTACTACCCACACCCTTCTATTTAAGTTATTATATCAAGGCCATGATAATGGCATCAAAAAAAGTCACACAAAAAACCCACCACACAGAGGAAAGTATTCATACAGTGCTTGGTTTGCTGTCCGGAGATGCGGCACAGTAAGCGTCAGTCGCTACAATTAGAACGAAATTAATGCAATCTTCTTGTCCAGCTTCATTGACTTGGATGTACTAGTACATTACTTATAGCCAGAAATAAACTGCAAAAAATTTTAAAGTGCTCCAGCAACAGTAGCAGTGCAAACACTTCAGAGGTGGAAGTAAATGTCTCTTGCTCACACCACGTCGACTCAAGTATTTTTATCAGTGAAGAACAGGAAAGAGCAAACCTCTCAAACACTAGATTAGAAAACTGTCCTTCAAAATGGCTCTGATCTCCGCACCCAAAGTTACCAACACTGTTTTTAATAAGCCTGTCTAGGCCTGAACAAACCCCACAGACCTTCTGTTACCTCTGATGTGGTGGGAGAGGGGATGGCCAAAGGATGCAACCTGGGCGATCCCTGTGCTGAGCGGTGCAGCCCAGCAGACAGTTGGGTTTGGAGATGTAGGTTGTGGACAAGATAAACAGCCAGATTAGCCTGAATATTCAAAATTAACTAGTGGAAAAAAACCCAAGCACCAAACCAGAACAGGTTTCTTCAAGGGTGATTTGGTTCAGCAGAAATACTCTTCAAACCTTAAAGCCAAGTATACTTCATGCTGTAATACAGGACTCCTTGCAGCAGAAACTTTTCAAAGGCCAAGAATCTGCTGAGGAATGGATTGCCTTCCTCTCTTCAAAAGCCTTTTACTCCAAATGCAGTCCCTTTACTTCCATCTACAGGTCCAGGCTGCCTGGTTCTCCTTCTTTGGTCCATTCAAACAGAATGTCCTTGTTTCTCCACACGTTTCCCTGCCAGCTTCCCTCAGCTCTCCATTGATGGCTGTTGGCAAACACAACCGCCGGCAGTACCGAGGCAGAGCTGCACACACATCATACACAAGCTGACACAATTGCTAAAAATCATACATTTTAAACATATCTGAAAGCACCTCATTAAATATGTCCCTGATTCACATATTTCAAGGTTTATGATCAAGACTTTTATCTTGAAGGAAGTCTTACGGAAAAAACATGAAATTTACATCAGTCAATTTTAAAACACCAAAAGAGAGGCAAAGGAAAAAAAGGCAAGAGGAAAGAACTTAAGCTAAGCCTCTTCCAAACTTCCTTGTGAGATGTTCTGCTAGCTTCCGCCTTTAGAAATAGCAACTTTCAGCTTGGTAGCACAGCCACACGGTCTCCATTGATTTCTTCTTATGAACAAGAAGCTTCTTTTAACTGAATTAATTTTTTCAGTCTTAAAAAACCCTACATTTTTTGTTCTCATTGTAATCTCGCTCTCCTGAAGGTGTCTGTCACAGTGACCTCTCCACAGACGAGAAACCATCACACGCCATCAGAGCTCTGCCGCTGCCAGGAACGCTGCTGCCTTCCCTCCCGGCCGGAGAACATCACCCACGCTGCACTAACACGTAAGTCAGCGACAGTTCTCAAATACACTGGGCCACCTTGCTGTGAGCCAGGCCAACTGCCCTAATGCTGGCACAGCCAGCAACACCCGGTGGCTGAACCCATTGAAAATCCCCTATTCCAAGCACTAATTCCTGTCCAGGTGCCAATGCTTCATCCTAGGTTTTAGCAAAGTTGCCTGGTCATGATGCTCTTTTCTAGAGCACGGAGCTACCTTACGGTTCTCTTTCTGATGCTCACACTCAGCACGCTCAGTTACGTACAAAGTTTCTCTCTTGTACTTGTCTGAAATGAAGGTTTGAGACATACCAGATTCAGACTTCATCTGAGAAACACAAAGGAGGGGAGAGCGAAGGATTGAAAGGACAGGAGCCCCACCATTCAGCCCACCCCGTCCACCCAGCGCAGGCGCTCTCGGCCTAGGTGCACGCTTCTGTCACCCTCGCACACTGCCACAGCGAACATTTCGCTCTGATCGCCCCACTTGTACGTATATTTTCCATGACTTCTGGCACACAACTAACAATACAAGTGGTTTGCATTTAGATATCACTGCAGTAACTGAATAGTAGCAGGAGTTGCTTATAGTTGTCTTTTGACCCCTCTGCAATAAATTTTTTTTTTTTTCCATAGAAACATGCCACCAGCAAGTAAATGCTGTTTTATGGTTGCCCTCGGGCACTCAACCGCTACCTTGATCCGTCTGCTGAAGCAGCATTATAGAATCACAGGCGCACGAAGTGCAGTGTTTCCTCTGCTACAAGAATTCAGTTTTCTCTTCTTGCTCTCTTCTCAGACGAGTGAAACAATTTCCTGGAGGTTTTCCAAGAGACAGCATGCAGGATACTACCGACTCACACTGATTTCATTAGGGTTTTCATCCCAAGGTATCTTTGGCAGCTTTACAACCAACCAGCCCATACAACCTATTCTGCCAGCTCGCAGGCAGGACACAGCGTCGGTCTCACGCAGGCTGTGTAACTACAACAGCAGAACAGGCTTCGTGTCAACACACAAAGAAACGTAGTTCACCTTGCAAGCGCAGGACCACCCCAACGCAAGGCATGCCAGTCACCAAGACAGCAACACCCCGACCCTGTGCTGGGTCACAAACAAGTCCAGAAACATAGCAAAAAGGAAGTTAAAACAACTCCCACTGCCGGACTACCCAGGGCCAGAAAGTGTCTGAGTGGCACTGAAAGGTAAGAGTTCACTGAAGTGCAATTTGCTCTGAAAGGTAGCAAAGGTGGAGTACTGACTTCCCAACGCTAGCAACCGCATCATAAACCAGGTAATGCCATTGAACTTTGAAAACAATTTAACCTGATATTGCCACAGCAATGTCAAGCTGCTGCACAAATTCACTGCTTTCCCCTGCAGATCTAACATTCCCTAGGAAAGCTGTTCAATGACAACTGTCATCTTGCTGCATTCAAGGGCAGAGGCCACAGATATCTACTTGAACGGCAAGCCATGCTGTCACTGCTTTGTCTAAAGGGCAAGGAGGAAGCAGATGTTGCCCTGAAGCTGATAAAGTTGTCTATTAGGGCTAGCTTCATGTAATGATAACATTTAGTGTGAGAAAAAAAGCAGCAAGGGAACAGAAGTCATGTTGATCAATACTACGACAACTCAAAACTCAAATTTCAAAGCACCTAAACAAATCATTCCTGGTATACATGAGCCAGCAGCGTAGAACCGATTCGCGGGGGGGGTGGGGACAAGACGGGACAACCTCCCTCCCCAAGATTCTAAACTCCTGGTCCATATCCCCACCCCGAAACCCACAAAAATCAGTAACATTTCCCCACCTGGAAACGCTGCTTCTTCAGGGCCCAGCACAATCCCTACGACAGGCGGTATTCCCAGAACACCGCCCCAGTCTACGAGCTGTATTAGGTCAGACCAAAGGCCCCCCAGGTACGGTACCCTGCCTCTCACAGATGCCAATGGCATCTATGTTGTTTTCTATCTTTTTTCCAAGAATCCTTAAACTTGATTTGGATTTCATGATGTTTTCATATATCTATTTATTATAACACCCAGATCTTGTACGCAGGCAGCAATAATCAGCCAGCAGCCTACCATTTACATGTGAGGCACAAACTATTTTTTCCGCCCATGCGCATGATTTTATACTAATCTGCATTGAATTTATCACCAAGTCACTAACTTCACAAGATTCTTTTACAGTTCCTCACCACTCTGAAGAGTTTGGACTTGCCAACAAGCTGCCACTTACAGTCACTCTATTTTCCCAATCATTTCTTAGTGTTGAAAAACAACACGTCCCTGAGCACAGATCTCCATCTCCCTCCATAATGAAAATTAACAACATATGCCTACCCTCCATCCCCAGCTCTCTATCCGTATGAGAACCACTCCTTCTCCCCACAACAACCGTGCAATTTCTTTGGCAAACTTTGGTAAGGGACACTGTCAAAACACATTTTTAAATTCAAGCACTGTATTAATTGGATGTCTTTTTCCAACAGAACTCCAACAGGTTTGTGAGGCATAGCTTACCTTTACAAAAGCCATGCTGACTCTTTCTCAACACAGTATATTACTCCTGTGTTTCACTAAGTCTGTCTGTCACAGTTTCTACTAATTTGGCCAGTAGAGACATCAGTCCTACTGATTTGTGGGTCCCTGGACTTCTCCTGGAGCCCATCTGAGTCACAGATCTCAGGTACTGAGACAGTTTTAAAATCAGAGAGTATATACCAGTTAGTAGCTGAGCAAATTCATTAACAAGTTCCTCTAGATTTGTAAGCAATCTCTATTCATCCGTTTGATTTGTCTAGTCAGTCCATAGCCTCTCCTGGTGTGCTTCCACATGAAGCAGTGCCATTAATACGTCCTTAAATGAGAATTCCCACATAACTGACTGGTGGTTACTGAGTGCCAGTTCAAACTGGGATTCCACAACAGACTTCCAGCATCTCCAAATTCCCGGGCATTATGCTACATCCCAAAGCACTCAGTGCAGTAGAGCTGACATCAGCCGGGTTACAGTAAAATGGCTACTCTAAATTATTTAAAACCAAGCACTTAGAAAGAATGAGAGAAACAGCTTTAGAGAAATAAGCCACTCCAAGACATTCAAACAGTGATACATTAATTGCTGTTGACTGCTGTGACTTGCTAATTAATAGCTTTTGATTACAATACACCGCTGCAACTTGGTAACTTTGCAGTTGTTTTTCTGTACTAGACATATCTACAGCTGTTCAGTAACAGAAATGCTGTCAAACCCCTCTGACCAACCTTCTATTAATGCCTTCTTACCAGTGCTCATGCAGCATTCCCCACTGCACGCACAAGCAGGTCTCCCAGCTGAAACACATCGGTACTCACCAGCCCTTCTCTGAGATGGGGCGAGGGCTTTCATTTTTTGAGACCTGAACGTACCATGGAGAATCCTGCCATTCAAACGACACCTAAAAGGTTGGTAAGTTAAGACCCTCTAATATGCAGCAATAAATGTCCATAATATGCATAAATCCGCACAGTCAGGTCAGTGTGGCAGTACTCTGATGTGGGAAACCGCATAACTTAAGACAGAACAGCACTGTCTCATGACCCTGAAGGATCAGCGCGTCCTGTGCCTCCCTTCTCCGTTCTCAGGAGATCAGCTGTTTGCACACATCCAGCTGCAAAAGATCCTGGAAAACAGCACCCGTGAACTGGCATTTGCAAAGCCATGAATCCAAAGCTGACTGGCTCTAGTAACTATTGTGTTAGTATAAAAGGTGTTCGCTTGAGCAATAAAATGATTCTGATTGAGCACAAGATCAGGGTCCGTGAAATCATTCCCCACACTGATCCAAGTGAAGGCACTACAAGAGCCTCGGGGCCAAGCGCCTACGCCTTGCCGCCGGCAGCACGGGCACACCTCCTCCCTCTGTACCCTTCCTCGCTCTTTGGAGAGGGCCCTTTCAAGCCCTCCAGACCCTCAGCTAGAATTGTGCTTATTAAAAGCACCTGTAGATGTAATCACATTGGGGAACGTACAACGCTGCTAGCTCTGTTTTAGGGTCTCATCTGCTAACACAAACTAGTTGGCATTGTAGACCCAGACAATTACTGTTCCTCCTAAAGGGTCCAAAGCAGCTGCTGTGCAGTGCAGTATCTGCTATTTGGACACTGAACCCACTACTCAGCAGAACCCAGCTTTTTTCCCCCACAAGTACAGAGGTTTTCAAATTACAATCCTGACACAAACCTATTGAGGCTACGAGCCAAGACAGTAAAATCACACGACACCACCTGAATCTAGTATCCTCTTAATACTAAAAAGTAACAAATGGCACTGGCTTCCGAGCAGGGACTTTGCAGGCTGCATTTCTGCTGTGAAGGCTCCGCTAAACATAAAGACTTGTGCTCCCAATGACACATAAAGAAGACAGAGGAAAACACTCAATACATACTTTAATCCAGTATACATGGCTATCAGTAGCATTTTTCCTTTTCTGTGACAGAAAAGGAAACAAAACTTAAGCTACATATGAGAGAAAAAGGAAAAAACCCAACAACCCTCTGGCAGAATAAAACTACTTCGAGGGAAGATATTTCTTAACACGACACAGAACAAATGGGCAGGAGTCTGTAAGAGAAGAAAAAAGCCTCTTTTCCCTCCCAATTCTCTGTCCAAACAGCATTTCAAAGATTAAAAGCCTGCCCACATAGCAGAACAAAATGATCAGAAAAGTTTTAAAAGTGCTGCAGTACATTGCTGACTTCTTTTTAAGATGACTCACCTATTAGAAGAGACTCTCCTGAATGGGATTCCATAATTGGTTTTGACAGGGGAGGTTTTGATCTGTGGGAAGAAGGAAGAAGCATCTCTGAGCAGCTAAGCTCGTTTAACAGTGTGCTTCCAATTTTTTTTTTTTTTTAACATATATATATATATATATGTGTGCTTGTTAAAAACAGACAAGAGAATACCTCTGCCCTCTACTGGAAATAAAAACATTTGCAAGTTAGACTTTGTAATAAGTTGCAGCTGAGTTTTATGCCCAATGACTCTTATGTTTTGAGGTAATCTTTCAAGAGAAATGCAGACACTCTCTTCAAGTGTCCTCCAGAAGCCTCAGCATATTCATTCAAACAGAATATTCACGTGTAGTACCAGCTATCCTACCTCTCCAATTGAACATGCAGCTCTGGGAACTTACTCCTGTCTTCAACAGTAAGAGAAGACCACTTCATTGCCTCTAACCATCACGCGGCTTCCCCTGCTCATTACATTTTACATAATTAAGAATACAGTCTGCTTGCCTCCCTAAAGCTTCCACAGATCAACTTCCCCAATGTGGAACAGTGGCTGCAGTCACATGTACGACCTGTCTGCATAATGAAACCTTTATTTGAAACCCCGGAGCACGAAGAGTTTCTCAGAAGAGAGATGAAATAATTGTGGCTTTCAACTCATGACATTTTGCTGAATTACATTCAGTTTCACACAGCTAAATGTAGTTGTTATACTTACTTGATATTATGTATTTTTCTTGCAACTATCATTGGAAAATCCACTTCGAAATATTTTTTAGGGAGAAGATTTTCATCCTGAGAATTGGAGTAAGACTCTAGAATTAGGGACATGGAAGTTTCACATGCACATGACAAAAAAAATATAAGTCCTAAACAGTTTTGTTTTCATTTACACTGGCATTTGTCACAGTAGTATAACATAATGTCCTACTGCTTAAAAGAAAAAAAAAAACCAACAAAACTAGCTGAGAAACATTAGAATGTCCTCTAAGCATTAAGGAAATTATTGAACTTTTTACATAATGCAGCAGTCCTCGACACTAGATCACTGCAACATATATTCCAACAATATATTGTCAGGATCCTCCAGAGTACAGCAACAGGAAACTATTACGACATTTACCACGCGTCGTCAGTATTCTTCTAAGACGGGAATCAGGAACACTTTGCACAGGTTTACACAAAGTGACCACCTTGCCCAGTTTGCCCTCAAACCCACAGCCAGACTGCAAGCGCATCAGTGTTCCTCTGCTACAGAAACACGTTTGACACGCTGACAGATAAGCTGCACCAAGCTTCTCCCGATGCAGCAATCCTTTTGTGAGGGAGAGGTACTGCTAGTTCTAGCTTGTCAACCTCATGAATTTCTGAACACTAGATTAAATCAGTAGGCAGAACGCTGAGGCACTCGGTTAACTGGGTCTGTCTTCTGCACGTTAATTAGTCCACACCTGCTCGTTACAGGGATAAAGAGTTGGAATTACAGGCCTCAATTCAGCTTTTAGAATCACTGTTACAGGAAAGGTAATAAAAATGTGTATTGGCATAGCTTTTATAGGAACGCAGACAAGAAAAAACCTCTACATTTCAGAAAAAGTGCATTATTTTTTCCCTTCCACTGACTGAAATTTAATGAATTGTGACCAAGCAAAATGCAACTGGCATCCCTGGGCTTTCTTCCTGCAACTACATTTACAAATGTAAATACTAATGAGCAGACAAGAGGACTTACAGGTGTGTTCACTCAGAAAGATACTATCACGTAATATCTAGGTCATCTGAACTTTTGTGAATTACAGACAGGCATACAAACAGACACATATTTACACATATAAACTCACATTTATATAAATAATTCAGAAACATATAAATAGAGCCTCTACAATGCTGTACTTTGGCACCTTGCTCCTGTTTTAATATAGGATAAAAAGTGAAATCTTAAGACTGTAAGAGGACAGCAAAATGTGGAGTTCAAGCTCCATTCCCGAGAGTCCACTAGAGCTCAGCTTTACGTCAAGTGCATTTTCGAAAGAGCCAGTGAAAATCCCAGCCCCTCCTGCTCAGTGAGGTTTAGAGGCACCCAAACTAATTCTCAGCAAGCTGAGAAGTGCAGCAGACCAGCCAGGGCAGTCAGCCTCGCCGCACAGCTCCGCGCTGTGCTACAGACTGCAGCACCAACAACCCCTCACAGAAGAGTGCTTCAGATGTCCACCCAGATCTTTGCCTTCAGCCAAGGCTGCTACTCTCGGCTATCACTACCTTTAATCTCCAGAACAGGGTATCCATGCCAGCACCAAGATTAACAATTTGACAGTTGCATTCTGTCTTCTTCAGAAAAGCTTCAATCAGATAGCTGACTCCATGAACACGAGCATAATAGCCTGGTAACAAAAAAAAAGTTTGTTTTTAATTCTTATATTCATGTAACACTTGATGCCTAATGCTCACCAAGATTTTTAGCTAGTCTATTTTAAAAAATGGTGTTTCTTACGAAGAATAATGCACTTTTTTTAAGATACTTCAAGGTCTTTGGGTTTTTTTGATTACTAACAAAATCTGACACACCAATAAAGCAAGATTCCCTGGGCAAATAAAAGTTTTAGTCAAGTTTCACCTCAAACCGAGCAGAATAACTCTAGCTGGTGCGCACACTTTTGCGGAGACCAGAGCTGACACACCCTGCTGTCCTTGGTCAAATCAACATTTGTGATTGCTTTGGAGAGATTATCGCATGCTGAGACACACAGAGACGTTCCATTCAGAATACAGAAAGCAAAGGACAAGAGTTGTGATTTAAAGATTAATATTTAAAAGATTAGACACAGCATGGAATTACTACTGTGAAGAAAACTTGTCTCCTTCTGTTACATTTCTCCTACACTCCCCAATACCCTGTGTACAGAGGTTTTGTCAGGTGCTCTTGAAGGCCGTTTAAGAACACGTCTGCAGGGTCTTCATTCACATTCACACGCCAACTTGCCTCTACTGATTTCGGGTGCTTTTCTTTCTTTGGCTTGTCTCACAAAATACTGGATGTAAGGGTCCTTCCAGTAGCCAACACTTACAGCAAACCTGTCCAGCAGAGGGGAAAAAAAATAAAGAGAATTATGAAATAAGGCCACCAAGATTTACTCTAAAAGATACAGAAGCTGCAAAGGCCCCTCTCTGAGCAGGGTGTGTGCATGCTGACACAGTTTAAAAAAATCTGCTGAGTGCGTGGAACTATTTCAATTAAAAAGCTACATAAAGCCTAGTTACAAATTTTGGCTGTCACCATGTTACACAAGCATCTTTTTAACGGCCTCTGCGCTATTTGAGGAACTTCTGCGAACGAGGACCCTAAGGCCAAACATCTCCTGCCCGAGGCCCCAGCAGGAGGGGCTGCCCCCGAGGAGGCCAAGTAACGAGCTCTGAAAAACATCACGGTAGTTTTACAGTTTTTCTCTATAAATACCGAACACCGCCCCGCGCTCGGCCTCGGCGCAGGCAAAGGAGCCGGGGGGGCGGCAGCGGGAGGGGCAGGGGCCTTCTCCCCTCTGCTCCAGCCTGTGCTCCGCCGCCGCCCCCCCCCTCAGCGCCAGCACCGCGGCCCGGGGGACGCCGGCGGGGCCCGGCCCGGCCCGG
>Ga0065711_1034973_pt1 | contig 22982 bp, 12 predicted proteins | sample Hoacrofraction12_FD_59098 | JGI IMG/M metagenome (GOLD analysis project Ga0065711, IMG submission 59098) | Hoatzin crop microbial communities from Cojedes, Venezuela - Epithelial fraction 12 v2 (version 2) | ecosystem: Host-associated > Birds > Digestive system > Esophagus > Crop | place... | reverse complement strand
TCATTGCAAGTTGCTGAAGCTAAAAAAAAAAAAAAAAAATCAGTGAGTAAACAAGCAAATAAGCCAAGTTGAAAAGCAGAGTTTCACAAGCTGTTCTTTACTGGAGATGTTACATTTCACCGGCTTGTAGTTGCTTGTGGAAAGCAGCCACGTAATTTTCTACTTTGTCTTGCGGGACGGTTGGAGGGGAGGAAGAGGACAGAGCCAGTAACTCAGACTGCCAGAATGGCTCCATCCTTGTCACCAAAGCAGCAGGGTGCTGCCTGCTGCGAACTGGTGAGCAATGGGAGAGAGCAAGTCCCAGCAGGACAAGGAAAAATTTTAGTAGGCTGAAAATTCAACACCATTTCTATAGGTGATGTTACATGGCCCAGGAGGAGACTGTTAGATCAAGTGACACAAAGCCATCAAGCATTGTATTTCCCCAGTGCAATTCGAGTAATGAAACACCCAGAGTTAGATGACTCGGTGCTACTCTAGTCAGAAAATATCAAAGCTGTTGCTACTTAGGAACTGTGCATGGATTGAAGGGGGCGATACGGGTGAGCCAGTGGAGATGCAACGCCTGGGGCCAGGTCTGCGCCCTGCAACAGAAGGACATCACCCAAACCGCTGCGGCAGATAAGCAAGTGAAAATGGGACGGTGAGGAGCACGATGGCTCACCGAGCACCTGAATGCACTCATCTTCTCAAGGCGCCCTTATGGGAGAGCTGCATGCTTTCGAGGTGTCATTTTGCTGATGATCAAAAGTGATAGGCAAGCAAACACGTACCCCGAGCGGAATTAGACAAATACGATAGGCATTAAGCAACAGGATCTGAGCGGATGCTGAAGCAGCAGCGTTCGTGCTGACACCGTGGCCTGTCTGTGGGCGAGCAGGAGGCTTTGCACCCTGCTACAGCCAGCCTGGATTATCCCGGGGTAGGCTGGGAGGTGACAGGGTGTCACATCCCATCTCCGCTCGAGTGCTAACGTACCTCGGGGTCAGTCCCAGGCTCATCCCTCTGCATTAAGAGGTTTCAAAGCAGGCTGTAGGGACACACAAGAAGTAGCAAGAGGCGAGATGTACACACTGTTTGGCAGGCACCAGGTAAATGGAGGTTTCCCAGAGAACACTCGGGCTTTCTTGCACACCCACAACCCTAAAAGACAAAGTGAAATACATGGAGTTAAATTGTGATGGGGAAATGCAAACACAGACCAAATGTGCCCGGAAGTGAGAAACAATCTCAGCAGCCAATTGCCTGCTTCAAACGGGTACAAAACACAGCTCCGCGGATCCTCCATCCAGGAGAAAGTTTCCAAAAAGTCCCTTTTTCTCAGCAATTCCTCAATAGCTAGTTTGGGCACCCCAGCACCTAATGCTCTCCATTACTCCTGCTGCACACAAATGCACAATGACCACCCCCGCGCATCTCGACCCCTTTTTGTAACATTGCCAGGACCAAGCGCGAGTGAGTTAGTTGGTCGTGAGCCCGGCGAGAGGGAAGTCTGGCACAACCCCGCAGCGCTCGGCCCTGGTCCCAGCCCTGCTCCAAACCCTTGCACCCTCTCAGAACAGGAGGGTGCATTTTCTTCCAATTTTCCTTTAGATTTCTTTTAAAAGCATCCTATAAATATGAGCCTATGTGAAGACATTTCCATAAAAATATTGCTTACCGATACCCGCTTTGAATTAAGTGTTTCCTGTTATTTCATTGCTGCCAGTCACCAAACCATGAACACCCCACATTAACAAAGATTGCCCAGGTCCTGCAGCAGCTACTGGTGGGACATAGAGATACCACCCAAAATTAGAGCATGTGAGACAGGAAAAGGACAAAGATATGAAGAGATCAAGAATTACAGAAATGCTACAGGTGCTTTTGGTCTCCCTCTCATCCATCTGCTCCCCGGGGAAACTGTTAACGACTTGCCCCATAACAGAGAGCTGAAGAAAAATGGTAAAACTGGGAAAATATTCATTTTTAGCTCAGACTTGTTCAGTTGAAGGGAGGCCTCCACTCTTTTATTGTATTTTTTTCAGACTTCAGGATCTGATCACATCACACTTTTCTTTTTTTCCAAGAGGATAAACCCCTGTCACTTTATTTCAAATGCTTGCACTTAAATATAAGCCACAGGCTACTTCAAGAATTATACATATTAAAAAAAATGACACATCCAAAAAGATGAGGAAGTCAAATTATTTTCCCTGCTTTGATGTTTATTTGTGGTTCATACTGCGGGGCACTTGTGCAATATGCACAGAAATGCCAGGAGAATGAGTGAATCCTGTTCAAGTAATTTAGAGGATGAAATGGTAAAAGGAATCACTTTGAACTCAGGCCGAGGGCACATTGTGAAATGCACTTTCTGATCTGCACATCGTCACTTTTCCCTAGCCTGAGTTTGTTACCACCAGGGCAAGTCTGGCCACAAACGCATAAGGCAGTACTAGGACTGGGCTTTTACGCTATTTCTTTCTGTCAGGGTTTGAAAAGGCAATAGGGGAAGACTTGGTAGCAAGGAAATATGTGCCTCAATTTTCCTTAGAGCCACCTGGACTTAAAAACTAAAAAAACCCACCAAAATCCAAAAACTAAAGAAAAAAAAACCAAAACAAAACAAAACACACCTCACTTTTGCACATAATTTACAAAACTGGTCCAAAGTTACAAGGGGAATGTGGAAGAAAGCTATGCAACTGCTTGTTGATTTTTATGAACGCCGCGCCAATGCCAATGGTTTAGCTAAATAAACTTAAATATTGCAACTATTAATTGAAATCCAACCCTTGGCAAATGTGAATTAGTACTGGATTACAAAGCTACATCATGATAAGCAGCTTGGAAATATTTCAAACAGACTTGGAGGGTTGTTCTCCATTAGATTATAAATACTATTAACAGATTTAAAAAGCCATAAAAGAGCCTGTCACTTCAAAAGAGGATCTTCTGGCCATTTTCTAGCAGAGGAGCTGAAGGTACACAGTTTGCTAAGCCACGTGTCAAAGCAGAAAGCAAATTGTGGTATTTAGAATTATTATTGATTCCTTAAGTTATTAACCTAAAGGATTACCTTGTTCATTATTTTAAGGATAAAACATTAGCTAGATATAACAAGGGATAAGACATGCCAAGCTTTTAGTTCTAAACATCAGAGGCCTTTGAAGACACAGGTGAAATCCGCATCATGACTTTGTTCTTTCTCCCCAGAACAACTCTGGGGACAGCCAGGGAAGAGCAGGGATCTCACCCAGGGTGAGGAAAGGGGCAGGAGCTTTGGCAGGGAGCAGCGTCAGCTCTGAGACACCCAAACAATTTCCCGTGCCCGCACAGCGGTTTACAAGATGATACTCCCTGTTGACAGATCCACTTGAGGTTACGCCAGGAGTTATGCAAACATGTAGTTAAAAAAGCAACAGCAAAAAAAGTCCTTCCCAAATGAACAAATTGCAAAGAGATAATGAATTGGGGCAGACAAGGCCTCCTGAGGGAAAACAAGATGAAATTAAACTTGCCATCAGCTGATCAGCATCCACTTTTCTTTTCAGCAAAACCCATCAAAAGTGGTTTCATTGCAAAACACTGCTTCGACAACTGGTTTTTAGTAAAGGTGTCTAAATTCTTTTTTCCTGCATACTCAAGCAAACGAGTCAAATATTCGCTCAGTCTCGGTGACCGTGTTCGCACTGATTAGGAGAGCAAAGAGGTTTCCCAACTCCCTCTCTGTGATTACAATTGAAGAGTCCTCCTGAGACCTATCTTGATCCTGGAGATAACCCTGAAGAACAAATGGGTCTTTATTTAGAGTGTACCATCTTGCCACTGATAATGGAGATTTCCAAAGAAGTGCTTCATAGGAAGGATTACACCGTGATCTGTACGTCCAATCCTCTTGCAAGTACAATCCCCTTTCCTAAATTCCCAATGTACTCCCTATGGGCAGCTTATCCCGATGCCTACAAATCTCTCATATAAACCCCATAACAGGTAGTGACACTTTTATGGCACTTTTCATCTTTACAACACTGTGTGATGGTCAGTTTTTATTATACTTACTAGACAAAGTGCTTTCCTTAGTGTCCACTAGGAAAGAGATTTTTTTCCCAGACAAGCTTTTAGCCTGGCCAACTGTAACTAGACAATAAAGATACATCCACATTTTCCCATATTACAGTAATTGATAGAAAAAGTTAGGTCTAAGCCCAGTATGCTTCTGTCTCTGTTCCCAGCTAGCCCAGCCCATCATCCTGAAAATGTTCTTTTTTATGGTACCTTCGTACTTGCTACCATCCAGCCCTGAAGTGCTCCCTCAAGGGTTTGCATTAGGCTCAGAAAGGATGAAAGAATGAACTAACAAGATCAGAGCTGTTGCAGGTTCAGCTTTCGGGGACACAGAAAGTAAATTCCTAGTTTGCAGCACTTGCTTATTCGTAAAGTTATTAACCGCTCCAATACTGTATTTATAGCTGAGCTGCCTGCCTCCCTTTCCCCCCAAGCAAAACTGTCACTATTTTAATGTTATAATAAGAAGCTTATTTACTAGTGTATAACTTCAAAGGGAAACTTTCTTCTTCTGCTTGATAAAATATTAATGGCAAATAACGGAGCGTGGTGACGCTACACAGAACCCCAGGAAGGAGCTCTTTCGGGACTCTGGAGGAGCACGGTCCCTGGCTGGTAGCTTTTGTTCTTGCCAGGTTATCTAATAAAGTCGGCTCCAGGAAGCTCTCAGTCTTCTTTCCCAAACTGTGGCCAGGGCCCAGAACTACTTTCCCAGCACAATCCATTCCCTTTACAACCCCGAAGCTCCCAAGCAAGGTCACAATGGGAGAACCAGCTGCAGAGCAGGCTCCTTCACCATTTCACCCTTGGGAGGGTTTAGAAATGATGCAACAAGTTGAGAGGGAGCAAGGCAGAGGCAGGAACAGGCCAGAGCAAGACAAGGTTTAGAGCCTCCTCAAAGCGGTACACAAAGGCTGCACCCACCATCCCAGGCTGCATCTGCCTTTGCAGATGATACCCCAAGGTCATGCACCAGCTACAGCCAAGACGCTTCTCCCTTTCAGCCAGAGAGGATCTGACAGGGTTCCCTCAGCCAATATTTGATGCACAAATGTGTCAGTTTAGTACATCAAATGTGGAACACAACCCTGTCCTGGATTTTGAAGATCAGTCCCTACCACCCTCTCTTTCCCCCCCTCCATCTGTGCAGGCAGGCCAGCGAGCACAGCAAGGCGTTACCAGGACACCTTGTTCATCACCTGTGCTGGTGTGGTTCAGAGGCAGGATTGTCAGCATGTTTTGTGCTATTACTGCACTCCGTACCTGCGCGGGGCCTGCGTGTGACAGCCCGGAGCGGACAGGGAAGGAGTGCAGAGGTGCTCCCGCATTTAGATGAATTTCCAGGAACTGCACCCAAAACTACTTGAGGAATTTAAGCATCTAAGGTGGCCGGAAAGCTGTAAGGGGAGTTGTCAGGGTAAAAGGGAGCTGCACAAGAGCTCTGACAGCAGTTCTTGCCTGGAGGCTGGAAGCCCTCAGGTGCCAATCCTGCGCAGCAATAGCAGGGGGGTGCTGAGCTGACAAGGACGTCTTTTTGGATGAGACTTTGGTGCCTCGTCATGGCTGTCCAGCTCTGACACAAGTAGAAGAATGCAGCTGTGCTCTACGGTGATTTATTCAAATTCTCATTTAGCTCTCTGGATTTTCTTTATTTTTTTCCTGCATTGCCAAGATCTTTGTGTAAAATGAAGATGCTGTAAAGCTTGGCCCGACCAGCTCCACAAGCGTGAACTAGCTCAGCCAACAGCAGTGTTACACAAAGCTGTGGCAAGTCATGCCCTGCTCACCTGCACTGAAATAAAAATCCCCCCAAAGCTGGTAGTTCTGGCCACCCTTCTCAGGGAAGATTGAAAAGTGCAGCATATCATAAAGACAGCAAAGGACTAACATTGCCGCTTTCCCTCATTTTGGATTCTTGAACCAACAAATAGAACCTCTCCAGACAGGATTCAGATCCAGAGGTAACTCGCTTCTGCTTGCTCTTCCAACAGACTGAAAAGCACCTGCAGCAAAAGCCTGTTGCCTGAATATATGTCATGATGTGTTTTCTTTGCCTATTACATCGTGGTTATTTATCACATATCATAGAGCTCTTGTTTTGATATTTTCAACAAATTTTCATGTTGGTTTTTTAGGAGTCTTTCATCAGTAGGTCATCCTGAATGTGCCAAAGAACAAGAGCTTTGGGAACACATATGGAGTAATATGTACCTAGGCAGGAATTGCAAGGATTGAAGAAAGAACCTCACAAATCTCCAAGGAAGGAGGTGACTAATCTCTTCTCTCCTCCTAGGTGTTTCCCAAGGTAGAGGGCAGTTAATCCTGGCCTGCAGCCTCTGCACTTGCTGGACATCCTATTGAAACACATCCTAGTACATTGAGTTGTAGATACACTGCTGCCACTAGCAGAGGAAAAATAAGCACATAAAGGGCCAAGCAAGTAGGTTATAATAAAATCAGCAGATAATTAGAAACAAGAATACCATGATCCTGACTTGGTTCTTGCAATTCCTGTTTCAATTCCTTACTCTGCCAAATATGTTACACTCACTCTTGGGCGAGTGCTTCAAGGTCCTCGGAGAAGAGGACCCATCAGTAGGATCTTTGTGCCTAAAGAATGCGCTGAGTTCTTGGCCTCAGCTCTCCCTTTGGGCTCTGCCCACACAGCACTAAGGATCCTGGTCAGCTGCTGCATCTGGGCAAAAACAGTCAAGGACTGGGTTACTTCTTGGCAGTGGTGCTATGTTATCATTGTTTGTGGGGTTTCTTTCAGATCTTTAACTGCTTTTCATCTCATGAAATAATGACTGAGATAATCACTATAATAGTCCCCAAACACTCAGGATTTCAATTATTTGTCAAGCACTTAGAAATATCTTAAATCCGAAGAGTGCTACACAAAAAGAAAAAAGGGTTCTGTGATATCAGTGCCATCCCACAGGTTTCATGCCACCCCTGGCTAATCTCAATAAACAGTTCAGTACCCCAAGTCATGATTCACTATGGAAACGTTGGCTTCTGGCCTCCGTAATGGGTCCGATACATGGGGTCCTGTGGTGGCTGCCACCGCTGCAGCCACTCTCGTGTGGGAAGAACTCAACAGTTGAGTCACTTCAGCCTCACGCAGAGGAATATTCATTGGTGTTTACTGATGTAGAATGCACACACTACATTAGTCACAATCCTATAAATAAACATGTTTTTCATCCACACTACATTAATCTTGATCCTATAAATAAACAGATAGAGCACGGTCCTATCTTTCTAAGATAACCCCTGCAGAAAGAGAGTTACTGTACCAGAATACATTGCAGAGGACTGCGGCATCGGCTGCTGAAGAAGAGACCCTGACTTTGATTATTTCTTTATAATGGGAGCGTTATTTAAAGGAAAAAAGAGGGGGTTGTTTGGGAAGGGTGGGTAAGTTTACGTACTGTAGTACTGGCTTTTAGTACTGTCTGGTTTTAAGGTGTGTGCTGCTTCCTATAGTCTTGGATAAGATCTTTATAATAAATCCAGCTAAACAAAAATCGGTGTCCCATGAGCAGCAGCTAGATGACTCGATTGCACACAGAGACTTCTCACGAGATGAGGAATTCAGGGTATCATCTTGCATTCACACTGTATCCCCTCTACTTGCTTGTCGTCCTGAAGGAACCTACTGTGCTTCTCAAATCAAATACTCCTAGGAATCACTCCACCAGCCACAGAAGTGTGGCAGCCGATTAGCTGCAAACCAGCTTGGGATGGAGAAGACACTGTTCCCAAATAAGATGACAAAGAAACGTAGGGAGACAGGACACGCTCACCTAAAGAGGGATTTGAAGCCAGAGAGGGTGGATATCATTGCTTACCTAAGATGTAAAATCTGTTCTGAAAAATCCACTTCAGCCCCCAACCAGCTAAGGAAAAGCCAGCAAAGAAAGAAAAGAAAAAGAAAAACCGTTAAAATGATGGAAAGGTACAGAAAGAAAAACATAATTAAATTGAGCCCTTTTAACCTCAAGCAAACAAGCTTGGAAACTGCAAAATAATTAGATACAGGGAAAGAGAAAGGAAAAAGGAAAGGGAACGGGATTAATATTTAATCTAGCGCATACTTTCATTAGCTGTGTCTTATGCTTTGGCATGGTATTGGACTAGGCCCTAGACATTTTTGTCTTTACAACAAATAATATTTGTATTTTAACATGTGATGAATGTCTGACTAAGAGCATCTTACAAGTCTCTGTCTGTACGCTCCTGCATCTGTACAACCTGACTTATGGTCAGGAGGCCATAGCTCAGAGAGCACCAAGCACTACTCAGATGATTGGTAATATGATGCATTGGCCGTTTTAATTAACTTTCCCACTGGGGGTTGACTGTTTATACGCAGCGCCATAAAACACGTTCTTAATTTTTAAGACCTTAAAGACAATGAGACAAAATTAGAGCAAGCTATTGAGGCTGTCCCTAGAGATCAGGGCTGTTGTGCTCCTCTTTCCCCTGCGAGGAGAGGACCAGCCCAACGGCATTGCAGAGGGAGTGCAGATGATTGCTATGGCGTAAGATTTATTTGACGCACAGAATGTCCGAGGCCTAAGCAAAATTTCTAACATTTCTGCTCAAATGCTTTTACTGACTTCTTTTACTGAATCTTATCTTAGTAAAGGCACTTAAACAATCAGAAATAAAGCTGACTATTAATACTCCTGCTTCCTTTTCTATTTTTCTTTCTCAAGAAGGAGTAATCAAGGGAAATTTAATTGTTCATGAAAAACATCTGCATCACGTATCCATCACATTTCCACTTGAAAAGTTTCCCAGTGCGGCTGTTCTGTTCGGTGTGCATTACCTTTATACTCATCATTAATGAAGTTGATTTTGTTATTAGAGGCCTGGAAGCTGTAGCAGGGGGTGATATTTACATCCAGAGCATCTGTGTTCATTTTATAGGAGATGCTGTTCATCAAAAGCAGATACAGATGACTAAACCAGTGGGCAAGGTATGTTGACTTTATTTTATTTAACAGTAATGAAATGTAACAAGTGCACCAGAGGGATACATTTTCATAAGCAGACAAGCAGATGGGTGAAGAAATTTGACTTGCTATAAAAAGCTCGTAACTACCGAGCAGTTTAAAAGGCTCCGTGGAAGGAGTCATCTGTACTGCAAAGTGTATTCCCCCTTCAAAGATTTCACATTATATGTGGCAGTCTCTCTCTTTGGCATTTTACATCCTACAGGTGATCAGCCTTCAAGCACGGCTGCTGGCAGGTGGCCAGAAGCCATACACTCCCAGACCACATTTTGCTTAAAATTCCTCTAAATTTCCCTTGTACACAGAGGCAGGTGGAGTGGGGACGGGGAAGGCAGAGGTTTAAACGTGAATCATTCATTCAATTGATTTCATTGCCTCGTGGACATAATGTTCTTTCAATAAATTGTATTGATGAACAGAGCATCTGATGAGCATCAGAGGTTCTGTACTTCAAATGTTCCAAAATTGTACACAAGCCGGAGGAGAGGTCAATGTCATCTATCACCCAAATATTAGGCACGTAGACTAGCCAAGCCACAGCAACCGAACCCAGGCTCTTCCCCGTTTGCACTGCACTGGTCAGAAAGGCAGATGTATCCTTTCTGTGCCTTCAGCTGAAGAAATTCATAGATTTACAGAACACAGTGGGACTTTGCTGTAAATCTGTTCTGGGCGATGCCTATGTCCTATGTCTGTGTCTGAGCTATATCTTCTATCTATCATATATCTAAAACTGGACCAGTGTTGAGATATCCTAGATCTGCTGTGACTGTACAACAGCTACGCTGTGAGATTTTAATGGCAAAAACGGTTCAGACCCTTTGTCGTTATGATCATTGAACTGATCCTAAATACCTACAACAAGGCACCAAAGCAATAAAAATGTCAGTAACCGCAGAAGAGGGAGCAGCAAGTAGAGCACTCCTCTTTTCTCATACGGAGTGAGCAGCAACACGCCAGCACTGACTGCAGCCCTTAATGGCAAACCATTCTCCTTATGTTCACAGCACACAAAACACAAATTTAACTTGCCAAAATCACAATCAATAAGACGTTTCTTAAATTAGCTAGATTCAGAGGAAAGGAGGAAAATTAATTAGCATTGCTTATAACTCGGTGCAGGTTCACACTGAAGGCCCAGATCGATACTTTTGCATACAGATGCCACAAGTTGGGCACATCACCCTGACAAGACCGGTGGATGCCTGGCACCCCTAAAAACCAGGCAGCTCACTCTGAATTTCCCATAAGCTCTTTATTGTACCAGAATGCTTGACTAGGAGCAGCAATCCTGGTCAGCCTGCTTTGATGTTTTCAACCTGCCAACCTGCTGCTGTGTTTGGCTCAAGTCTTTTGTCTTTCGGATTTCACACTCAAACCGATTTTCTTGGTTATTTGTGTTCATTTGCAAGAAGGATAAGTCATCAAAAGCAGATACAGATGAATACTCCACTGCATATTGTGGGTTTTCTTTTTAATACCGACGAAACACAACAAGCCAACTTGAGAGATGGATGTTTGTAACCAGTCAACCAGATGGGTGCAAAAATCTGATTTGCTATAAAAAGCTTATAGCTGCTGAAAATCTTAAGGATTTGCTGGAAGGACTCAGCTGTAATAAATCATGCCAAGGTACTAAAAAGACTGATGCTGCTTTGTCTAACTGTTGCCTCAGCATCAGCCTTCCTGCAGCTGTGCCAAGGCTGTACCTAGCACAGTGCTCTGCGACGGGATGTGCAGCGTGGGGCAGCTGGTGCGGGGGGCCAAGGGCCAAACTGCAGACGTTACAGGGGTTTGCCTCAGACCAGCCCCTGTCCGAACGCACGTCGGCGTTGGATCATATTCCCACTACGTGCTCCAGCTGGGTTCATTTGAAGGGAATCGGCTCTGTGCACTCAGAGATGTCACTGCAATGCAAACCAAGGTACGAGAAGGAGGCAATCAGGGGATTCACTTCAAAATCACGCTCTCATCCAAACCGCAGTAGTACTATAGACACAGCCACATGCACATAGCTTCCCCGGGCATGTTTGCCTAATGAGCAATTCTCAATCAGCATGGAGTGTCTATTAACTCCAGTCAGAGCTCACCCACCTGCAAGCTGCCATTATACCCTGAAACCAAAGTCCCTGCCCCAGTTATATCTCCTAGTGAGCCCACAGCTCCCAAGTGCCTGAACCCCTCTAAAGGAAGAGGGAATGTTTCTGCCAAAAGATCTCCTGTCACAAGCTGTTGTCAGGCCTCCAGGCCCACCCTGTGCTGGAGGAGATGCCCATGCAATCCTGGTGGCTTGCAGACCTCCCCAGAACACAGGGACACATCCCAGCTATCCCAGAGAATCCTGTTTCCACACTCCTCTACCTCATCTCCACACAGAAGGGACTATTTTTCTTTCTACTTATTGCTAATGTGTTTTGCAATTACAATTCAGATTAACTTTTCTACAGGCTGTAGCATCTCTCCATCATCCATAAGCAGAGCACACAGAATATAAAACTTTTAGTCTCCGTGTGTGAAAAAATCTGTTAGTAGTCTTCTGAACCTAAAATGAGATCTGCAGAGACACGAAAGATGTTCAAAAGCTGCCATGGGCTGTTAGTCCCATTGAACTGGAAGCTCAGAGCCAGCAAGCCCTCTCAAGGCACTGGGAAATGCCTCGCCTCTCCTCTCCATAGCTTTTCTCCTGCTTCAGGCATACACAAACAGTACCCTGATGGGGAAAAATTGTTATTCGCTTTATAATTTATGTTTTGTTGAAAGGCAGTTTTCATATTTTTGGCTCTGAGTGTCTGGAAGCCTGGATCAGAAAAGGGTCAAGGCTCTCCAGCTATCCAGGCTTGCAGAGCAGATACTGTGATAAGAATAAAGTGTCTGTTCAATATAAATGAGAACAAGACATACCCACCAAGAAACAGCTAAAGTAATAAACTGTGCAAATTCACACTTGATTTTGACATTGCAGTACGACAGATATCCTTCAGTGTGCTTCAGAAGCAGCTCTATCAGCCCTAAACACTTACTAAATGAAGCTGCTGGGTCCACACCTGCATGTCTGTTAAATGCCAGGTTCCCAGTGTCGTGCCCCAGTGAGAATTCAGCTTCCCACCTGGAGAGCCCCAACCTGCATCCCTGCGGTGGGAAGGCACCAAAAGCACCACTCTTCCCACTCATATAGTGCTCCTGCCTGCTTTCCTGAGGGTGCGGAGAGGGAGCATCGCTGAAAAAGATATTCTGCTGCTTTAATACCCAGCAGTGATGACTGGAATCCATAAATCAGGTTGGGGTTTGTTTTTTTCCAGACCTGTGGGACTGCTCCAAGCATAATTAGGTTTTGGGTTTACAAAAAATACCAGCATCTGTTGCCTGTTCTGTGCACACTGCCAGTCTGAGGGGACTGCTCCGGGCACGCTACAGCTTTTGTTCTCACAAAAAGAGCAAACTTTGCCGAGCCTGGAGCAGGGCTGCTGGCCCAGGGCCTTGGAGACTCATCTGATATGTGGGACCAGGAGCAGAGGCAGAGGAAGGGTATTGAACTGAGAGTGCCTCATCCTCTGGTTGAATTTAATTTGATGAATCTCAGTTTAAATTAACACAGGGAAAATTCCCAATAACAGCTACTGCCAACAATCCCATTACAAAATAATGCTGGCATAAACTAATCACAAACATATGCCTATCTCTCACTTTAAAGTCAGTTCCAAGAATTTAGAGATTGACCAAGCCCCTTGCTGATTAGCAAAGAAATGTCCTCTTGTTAGATGAAAAAGCTTTCCTTCCACATCCAGCAACAGAGAAAAACATCACAGCAATTCTACCCAAGCAACACAGCCTTCAGCAAACAGGGTGCTAGTGAAAAGTCAGCAGGGACTGATCTATTAGTCCTTCTCCTCCAGTTTCTGGAGGAGAATCTGAGTGAGCTTCTTAGTGACCACAGTGCCAGCACCATCCGTGCTACCTTCATCACACTCAGTGTGTTGATTCCCCAAGAGCAGCAGCAGGGTACGAAACTACATGATGCAAAACCTCTCTGACAAATGTCTAAGAACAGAATATTTTATAAGGCCTGCAAATGATGGTCACTGAACACAAGATCGCAATGCAACAGCACTCTGCAGAACTGTGCCAGTCCACAAACTTCTACTCAAAACCAACTGAGCTTCTAATTACATCTGGGTTCAAATCCTTAGAATTCCAGCTAATTTAGTATTACTTTCATTTCTAGATAAGCAGCTCCAAGCAGTTCCTCTGGTTTCAAACATCAACTTCTACCCTGTTTAGACTCTGCACCTGGATTCTCTCCCTGGGCATCCAGATGCCTCTTTCCTTTCTCTGCACATGGCAGTGCTGTGAGTGGATCATCCAAGCTTGACGATGCTCTTCTCTTCCTTCTCTGAAGGCCAGAAACACTTCCAGGAATCCTCCCACTACTTTGAAAGTGCTGATTCACTTCCAAGACTGGAGGAGATCCATTCCCATACCCCCAGCATCTTCGGCGCAAGGGGACTAACCCATTAGATTATTAGGTTGTAAGTAGCATTGATTCTAGCTCAGGGGACCATGTTCAGCCAGCTCGAACCTGAATACATTTTTAGGAATACATTATGTATGAGGGTATAGCTATACAAATGGAGTTAAAGAAAAAAAAGCTGAATGTTGATAGAGGGAAGAGCCAAATTAACTGCTCTGCTATGCACCACGCTCAGTCCCTAGAGAGGAATTTCATGAAGTCAATATGAACATGTATTTCAGAGCACAAGGGATTGACAGGTGGCAATATATGCTCTATACTGTCAGAAGACAAGTGGTACATTTTGAAAGACACGCTCCATCAGGTGCTTCTTAACCAGGAGGGACACGTACAGCCGCACGCAGAGTCAGCAGCACGAGCCTTTGCTCTCTGTCTTCACTACAGATACTTGTAAAGAATGACACTAAACCCAAAGCAAGTTGTCATGCCACGAAACAGTGTTGTGCAATAGCTGTCCAAGGGGCAGGGCAGTACTGCTGAAAAAAAAAAAAAAAGGCAAAATATCCCCCAGACTGTGCCTAAAGCAGTTGTTATACTGCCGTGAATGCAAATGTGCAAAGCTGCTGGAGGCGTTGCTGTCGTACACCAGGCTCTGGAGTCCTGTTGGTTTTCTGTCAAAAACACCAGAGCTTTGATGCTGAAAGAACCAAGTTTGCAATTATATCATTTGCCTTTTTATTTTCTTATCTCATTCTTTAAAAAAAGTAGAGGAAAGAAATGTTTAAAACAAATTGATGTATGATTGATAAAAAAGCGCCTTGAGCTACGAAGGCTAAAAAGCCTTTAAGTGGACATGTAGAGCGAAAATTGTATAATGATATGCTACATCTACATGATTAAGAAGTTCAAATGGACTATGAAAAGAAGGTAGAATTGAAGGCAAAATAATAGGACTATTTCCAGCACATTTCAAACAAAAGTCTGGCAACGTGAGTTGTCAAACATTTCTGAGATCAAAAGACAAAAACCTACCTCCTGGGGCATTTAAAAAAATTTAGAGAAACATTGCTGCTTGCAGGAAGGAGTGTAACAAACACCAGAAATGAACATTTTCTTGTCTCAAGAAAATGCTACTGGCCAGCATACTTAAACACAGAAGAGATCATTGGGAATTTACCACTGCAGATTAACGAAAAGCCACCCCAGCTGCAATCCCCCCTCAAATTCTGCAGAAAAAGGAAAAACAGACAATAACACCTTAGTCACATTGTGCTGAGACAGGCAAGCCTGGGCTAGAAAAACCTGCCAGCTGAAGAGGCAAAGCCAATAATATTTGGGAATGACCTAGGATAGCCAGGAGTAAGTGATGTACACAGCCCGCCTCAGGGAAATGCGGAGATCTTTGCTCCATGATGTCTGTTGTGGGACAGCTAAGCAAATCCTGGTGAGGAAAGGGTGAGGGTTACTGCAGGGCTACTTGAGTTTTCCAGGTGCAGACACGGTCACTGCTCTGATGCTCCCTCGACTTTCAGCACGAAGTGGTGCGGAGTGAAAATATTGTGAGAATAGCTTGAAATCCCACCATCCCCCTGGTGCCTCAGCACTGAGTGGTTCTCACAGTGCAAACCTAATTACCTCCTCCGTTAGCAGGCCATCAGGGCTGCTCTGTGGAAGCAACCACCTCCCGGTTATTTTGAGGTGCTAATCTGGAAATTTTGTCAGAGACCATCCAGATAAAATTAACAGAGTGCAACCGTTACAGAGAGCAGCTATGTTTTGAAAAAGCCCTTCTTCGTCTCTGTGTCAGTCTAATCTTGTTAAACTCTCCAGTACCAGCCATGCTGAAAAGATACATGAAGTTGAGCAAAATCTTTTTGGGTTTGTTTTTTAAGGGCCTGAATATTGTCGTAAATAGCAATTGAAGGCCAGGCTCGGAAGCCTTCTAGCTCAAAAGCCCATCAACAGAGCAGTGGAGTTTCTATGTGTGAAGTACACGTGAGATTGAGCACAACCACCACTGTTACAATACCACTTACAAAAGCACTTTATGCCTCAGAAATAAATTGATAGCTTCAAGACGACCAAAAAAGCGTGCATGTAATGGAGGCTCGGCATCGCTTTATACATTACTGGGCCTATACACGTTGGCTGGTTAGACTGGAAGCGTTACTAAAACCATTCACTATCTCCTGCTTCTATTCTACCATAAGCACACAGTAGAGACATTAAAGCCTCTGACTTTTTCTAAAAATAGGAAAACAGAACATGAATTCTGCGAGCCCTATGAAAGCTGAAGCAAAACACACAATAGTTGGAAGAAATAAGACTTTGGCAGCTCCAAGTTGTAGAACACGACAAACGAGAACCTACGGTTAGCACTTGATAAATCTCAGAATGCCTTGCCATAATCTTGTGACACCATGAGTTACAATCTCTAGCATGACATTTTGATAACCATTGCTTTCAAAGCCAAATCAGCAAAAAAAGGGAGATATAAACCATTAAGAGAAGAAGGAATTAGATCTTTTTCCAGCTCTTTGTGTAGGAGTGTGCCCATACTGGGATGCTGTAAAGAGCCTCTTCCTCCTCTTAGAAAGTACCACAGACATAGGGTACAAAACAGGATTCTGGAAATCTTTCTTAACCAAAAGAAACCAAACCCCAATCAAAAAAACACAACTCTGACATTTCTGAAGAGACAAGACCAAGAAGTACTGAGGTATTCTGAGATTACTGGCAGATTACTATTAGATTTGTAATAGTAACTACTAAATTAGCTGAATACAAATCTCAGGCAAGCTGGTGATTGTTCACAGATATTTATGAGGCAGCATGAGTATTTAGGTAGATTTTTACTTTAAACAAACTTAATGAGGCCATACTGAGTCAAAAGGGAGCCCTGAAAAAGGGTTGGAAAAAAATGAATGTGTGAAGCATTAAGTATCTAAATGAGGACTTCCATAAAACAAACTGCAATAAAGACCTTCAGCAACACATTACATGAGTATTAGACAAGGGTAAATATTGTTGTTAGCTGACAGCGAACTGCTAGGCTTTAGGAGGCCTATGAGGGAACATAAACCCACTTAGATCTGGTACGCACAGACAGCAGAAGAGCATTTGCAAGCAAAATTTTGTTCTTGCCGGTAGTATCACAATCGGCAGCTGCACTGGCTAATCTGATGAGTGGTAATTTCATTTCATGCATCCAAAATCAGCTCTTAGATAATACAATTTTCTAAGAGACACTTGTGTGACAAATGCTTGTTTTGTACCAGTCTGCTATTAATTTTAAAATGTTGTTTTTATTTTAAATCCACTCTCATTTCTAGTCTGAGGTCCTTCTGCAATCTTTCCTTTCTTCACTGCATAATTGATGCCATCTTGTGGTGAAAAAAAAACCCTTCTGATGCTTTCAGTCTCCTTTAATAGCCAAAATCATCCTTGATTAACTCAGTGTTACAAAAAAGGTGACGATATTCCAAACCTACATCTCTCCTTCAGACTCCCAGCCTTCAGAACTGCATTTCTATTAAACTCTAAACGATTCTTCCAGTACTGTGAAATTAGCTGAAGTGGGAGCTTTTAGAAATCGAAACTGCATGCAGAGTTCTTCCTCATTCATAGCTGAGGTACCAGTCCTGCATCCACAGGGCTTCCAGGGACAGCCTGCACCGAGGCAGCTACTTCCAGCACCTCCATCTTTCGTGTTAAATGACTCAATTTATTCTCTTCTGCTGAGTCTTTTGCTTCCAAACTCATTACTTTCAGACATCTCCATTCCTGCCCTACTTTTGATTTCTTTCAGAGAAAGCCAGTATATCATCTGCACCACTCAGTGCATCTCTCCCATTCCCTCCTTTCTGTCACCTGGAGACATTTCACTCATTTTTTTTTTCTAATTTTATTTCCAATGCACCAACCTCATCCCTTTCATAGAAGCCTGGTCTTCCCTCCTTCCCTGCAGTGTATGAGCATATCCTACCTGCAGGCAAAATGAGCTGGTCCCCCCAGCTCTCTCACCCCATCCTCCCTGTCCCCTTCGCCAGGGTGACCGGTGCTGTGAAGTGTAACTGCACTTGTCATGTTTTGGATGATCTGCTGTGAAAGCGTGCTGCTGGACAGAACGGTCAGGAGAGGCATGGACAGATCCAACTCCCTTGCTCAAACTCTTTCCTCTGTCGCATGTGATTACCCATTGCTCCATCAGTGATTAGTTAAATGTCAAACCCACAAAACACTTGTTCTTTAGGTACATCAGACCTCTACCTAGTGAGATAGCCGTGATCACCATCCACTGTAAAGCCTCCACGGACCTTCTTAACTCGGACCCACATCTCCTCAACCCCCACAGGGGATGACTTGCATCCCTCCTGCCCATACTCACGTTCTCTACAGCTCCAGCCCACATAGCAGCAGGTACCCAAGTTAGGAGCATCACCCTGAGCATCACCACAGTAAGCCAGGCTTTGATGCGTACAACATAGCCATGAGCAGGAGGCCACCCACCACTCACCCAAGATGGCCGGGGTCCCCAGACCCTCTCTGTGGGCAGCAAGGGCTCTCCCAGCACCTTGGTGGTGGGGCTGGAGAGGGGAACAGCGCTGAGCACAGCTCAGAGCAACGCTGGCTCGGAGGGAGGGAGCAGGGTCCAGGGCACTGCTGGGAATTTGCTTCTTTAACTTTGCTTTTCTAACAGAGGAGTTGTCAAAGAAGAGCTTGAGAATGTGGGATCTGCCACCCTCAAGGATCTGCTCCTGTCTTCAAAAAGCCTCTGGATTTACCTCTCACCTGCTACAGATGTATTTTACTGTCCCGGTACAGGCCGGATGAGCCATCTGTCTATCAACCAGCAAAAGCTGAGTGACACCAGGAATACGTGTGAGCAAGCACGTTGGATGAATGACAATGACAGAGAGAAAACTTCATTTCCAAGTCCTGCTTCTTACTGAAGCTCCTGGATACAGGCAGAGAGCACAGAAAGCAAGCCAGCATTTGCAGTGCTTCACTCTGGAGCACTGGAGTTGAGTCACCATCAGTGGAAACCTTTCTGGCTTTACTAAAACTCCCATGTAGCTGCTGACTGACAGCCAGCGGCTCCCAGCTGGGCTCTCCACCATGGCTGCCTGCTGTACCCTGCGCAAGGGATGATACAACCAAAAAAGAGACGTTGCATTCATCTGCCTTGGTGAGATCCCCGCCTTCCGCAAGGGTCTCCAGCAAATTTTCCTCTGTGTTTCAGGCTGGGGAAACGCCAGGCTTTTCTGAACAACAAATGCAGCTAACTAAATCTACCTGCTTTGTGAAAGATAAGGAGTGGTGGGGAATCTCTTTATATTTTCTTTTCCTCTCACTGAATTTGCTGTTGCTTTATTAAGTATTGGATTTCGGTTTACATAAAGGTAAACAATGTTATCACACAAATCTTAATCCTATAATTGCAGCCTCGCTTGAATTACTTGATGATTAGCCTCTAAGTGTAATGCTCCTCTCCTTCAGTTATACCTTCATTAGCATCAGATTCATTAATTTCCTCCTGTGTGCGCTAAAATGTAGCATGGTTAAAGGCAACATTTAGCAGTATTCAGAATATTGGCAAGGTTTCCCATTCTCTGCTGAAGAGTTTGTAGAAGCAATATTACACCAACGGGATCAAGAAGTTCAGTTTTCCTTTAAATCCTTGATGCATTGAGGTAATGCTTGAATTAAAAAATGTTAGTACTTCATTATTTAATTGTAATTTCAGTGCATGCTGAGCAGAGTGAAAGGCCTTGAGGTGGACCCCAAAGGGGCTTTGCCAGGGTGAGAATCCTCCTCCTGCCTGCACAGCTGGAGAAGCTGGGATCTGCCACCGGAGAGGACACTTGGCCCCTGGGGTAAGAGTTTCTCTTGCCAAATCGCTACCTGTCAGCAGCTGAGTTCGCCAATCTTCCTATTAGTTCCAGCTTGGTAAGCAGACTTGTCTTTTTTATTCCATAGTTATTCTTGGCAGTGCCTTACACTGCCAGGTTGAACACAATTCCTCTATATTCCAATTCCATTATTACTGTTTTAAATAAAGTCCTTTGGAAGGAGGCCAAGAGATCAGTCAGTCACACAGCAGGGAAGTGAGGATGGAAACCAGCCATCAAGGTTACGAGCTTGAGAGGAACCGTCTCCAAGTGACACAGGTGATGAATCCAGATGCAGAAAAGTCATCACATCAAGGTTGGCATAGTCTTACCAAGCCTCCCAGGGTAAGCTCATCAAATTATTGTTCATTATAGCTATGACAGAGTCAAATGGGATGTCACACCATTTATCTTTAAAAGATGTTGACTAGTACCTGCTTGCAGAGCATGGTTATTGACAAGATTCCCTCACCCTCCCATAACAAGGGTAAACCTCTTCCAGATGTTAAATGTGCCCTTCAAGAATTATAAGGGACAGATACATAAAAATGAATAGTCTCAACATATTTCTGTATCACACTTGAAAATTCTTATGGCACCATCAGAACAAAAAGGAACTATATGAACATACCTTACCATCAAACCAGTCCACAGCATTATAGAATATTTATGCACTCTTTGACCACTAAGAAGAACAAGCACACAGCTTATAAAAACAGCTGTACGTGTTCCAGCTAGAGGCACAGTTACCAGGACAGCTATCAAGCACAGTGACATTTTTCTAGGTCACTAAATTTAATTTTCTGTTAAACACAGTATTTTAGCTTCTTTCTAAAGCAGCATCTTTGGCAACACGTAGAGACTGATGTAACACCACTTGTAGGTGAGAAGCAATACAGCTGACCTGCCAGCAAGTAACCGGAGAAACATTCCCCTGACATACTGAATATGTTTGATAAAAGGAAGGAATTAGGTAAATACACATGCAAATATATGTGGGCTAATTTAATCGAGGCCTTCGAACTCAAGTGCTAACATTTGTACAGCTTACGCTCTGCACACCTCTTGTGTACTTTTAAGCTGCAGACAGCTTCATTCAACAGGCCAAATCTGACTTGCATGAGCAGAGCAGGGAAAGTATTTCTCTGGCCTGTCTTCAAGGGCTGGAGCCCAGACTCAGGACAGAAAGTGGATCCCAAAACGTACTTAATAAAGGAGAGCTTTAAAGTTACTATTTTAAGTTTCTAATGTCTGTTTTAGAGAAGATTATTCAGATCATATTTATTTCTGCCGAAAACAGTCCCCCTCAACACAGCAAGGACTCCGCAAGCCAGAGATGCCTCAGCACTGGGGCTATGGAGGTTTTCCTCTATAGCCCTGCAGAAAGCCAGCCTCACACATTTGCAAAGTTACAAACCAGTACTTTCTCAGTGTCTTTTGGAGGTTTCGCACAGCTGGTTGGGTCTGATATTAAGCTGAGTTAGGGAGGAATGAGCTGTGCTGATGTGCATGAGAGTCCTCGGCTCAACAGCAAGGCACCCCTCCAGATGTCATCCTCTACCAGGCATGAGTCCTCCATGGAATTAGGGAATTCCCCTTTTCTTAAAAAAAAGAAAAAATAAAAAAATTCAAATACCTACCTCCTCAGTTGTTTACAACTTTTCAGCCACCTGGAGAGCTTATGAAGCCTCCTGCTATTTTTACACTGCTTTTTGTCTGGGCCTTGGACCAGCTCTAATGACACGTGTGAGCAACTAATGGCAGACTTGCACTGCTACAGCAGGGATGTAAACACGAGTTTGGCTACGGACTTCACGTTTGCAGAATCATGCCCAACAAATTAAATTAAATCAAGTTATATTGAAGCCGGTGACCACTCATGGACCATTCAAATGTCAGTTAATTAAAGCTGGATTTACCAAAGGTTGTGAGACAAACTGTTATCTGTTAATCTGTAAAAATCTGAAACGGAAATTCCCGGAACAGTTTAGGGGATATTTTAAGGTGATCAACAACAGCACAAGTTACTTTTTTTTTTTTTTTCTTACTGACTTGCCTATGTGAAGCTTCTTGCCTTCCACAAATGAAAAAAGGGCTTCAAAAAGTTAGTAATTCCCTCAAGAAGCCACAATGAGACCAAGTTCCACTAATAACCCCATCCATAATCATGAGATTTGGGGAATCGATTGTAACTTCACAAGATTAAAAACGTCAAGGAAAAATATTTAATTGAAAGGGCTCAATTAGTTCTAAAACTATGTAAAAGTAAAATTTGTCAAATATCAGATCTTGATTTTACCTGTTGCTTTGACATTTACTTGGGATCAAATTCAGACAATCTCTCATTAAAAGCAACAGGCCAGCTGAAGAAGAAAGGCAAGTTTCTAGGGAAAGCAAAACTAAAGAAATCTGCCTTCAATTTGTTTAAATGGCAATTACAAAATGAGTTAACTGCAAAAAGATACGGATTTCAGAACCAAAGACCTGCTTCTTAACAGCCACATTAAGAACCAGCGGTGTATGCATGTCTCATCTCATGTATCTTTTCAAAAAAACCTAATTAAAAACATGGCATGGTGTCAAGCTTTTGTGCAAGTCCAAACCTCATCTCCATAAACTAATAGAAGCTTTTCTGGTTCATCAACAAGCCAGAGACAGCACAGGCAATCAGTCCCTTCCTAGGCGATACCTGCTTCTGTGCTATGATAGAAAAGTGAGATGCTAATAACCTCTCGGACCTTATTTCTTGAGTTTGTATTAAAAAAAAAAAAAGCAGGCAAGGCAGATTGAAACAAATAAGGGCTCTAATTTCAGCCAAGAGTAATTACTTGCCCTGTAACCACCTGTACATGCTGAACAAAATCATCCTCTTTGACCTCCAGGAATTTCTAAATGTTACTTACAGAGCTGAGCAGCTTTTAGGTAACGTCATTGAGACAGAAATTTTACATTACATTTCTATTAGATTTGAATCCCAGCACTCAGTAGCTAGAGAGCATCCATCTCACTCTTCCTCTGACAGGATCTCCACACCATACACTTTTTCCAAAAGGCACTTTTCTTCAGTTCAAGTTTTGAACCAAGCACTTCGAGCACTGAGTGTCTTATTGCTAACAAGGCTTTCGGGCAGTGCTGATGGGGCAGACTTCAGTTTTGACTGGAATAAATGCAACGGGCACAAACTGAAGCATAGGAAGTTCCAGCTGAACACGAGGAAGAACTTCTTCCCTCTGAGGCTGATGGAGCCCTGGAACAGGTTGCCCACGGAGGTTGTGGAGTCTCCTTCTCTGGAGATTGGGTGTCCTGGTGGACGACAGGTTGACCATGAGCCAGCAGTGTGCCCTGGCTGCCAAGAAAGCTAATGGGATCCTGGGGTGCATTCAGAGGAGTGTGGCCAGCAGGTCGAGGGAGGTTCTCCTTCCCCTCTACTCTGCCCTAGTGAGGCCCCATCTGCAGTACTCTGTCCAGTTCTGGGCTCCCCACTTCAAGAAAGATGAGGAGCTACTGGAGAGAGTCCAGCAGAGGGCTACGAGGATGATGAGGGGACTG
>Ga0065711_1034972_pt1 | contig 22982 bp, 27 predicted proteins | sample Hoacrofraction12_FD_59098 | JGI IMG/M metagenome (GOLD analysis project Ga0065711, IMG submission 59098) | Hoatzin crop microbial communities from Cojedes, Venezuela - Epithelial fraction 12 v2 (version 2) | ecosystem: Host-associated > Birds > Digestive system > Esophagus > Crop | place... | reverse complement strand
CCCCCCTCAGCTGGGAGTTATTTTATAAAGGAGTTACTTACAGGGGAAGGTATTACAGTTTGAAGCAAATTTGACTGTACAGTAGTTGTGCTGTTCCTGTTCATAAGCCTCAGCTTCATCAGGTGTCAGAGGTGTCAGGGGGAAGAACTCTGTGATTTGAGCCAATTCGAGAAGCTGCTTCTTTGCTTTGGAAAACACAGGACACGAGCTGCAAATACTCAGAGTCCCTAATTCCAGGCAGAGCCTCTTGGTACCGGCAGGCACAGCACAGGGGCTCTCCGACCCCTTCTTTGGGATGGAGGTCTTCCACAGTTTCCTCTAGCACTAAAACCTTGGCTCTAAAAGCCTCGCTTGTTGGAAGCTGCAGCCCCGTAACTGCGTTCACTAAAGGAGCTTTGTAGTTTGGAGCGCCATTATTTATATCTGACTGTATGTCTTCTCCTGAGAGCCTTATGAAAAAAATGAATTGCAGCAGAAATCACATATTCCCGTACAGGCATGTTTGCCTCTCGTGAAGTCTGCAAAATCATGACCCAAATGTGCGGTGAGTTAGTAGACCCGAGAAGACAGCGTGTGGGAACCCTAATCTGAGGTGAGAAGGAAGCAGAAAGCGACTCGCTGCAGCCCCCAGCAGCTTCACTTGCAGACGCCCTGAGCCCCAGAGCTGGGGATGCTTTGGGGAGCGGAGGCCACGCCGGGAGTCCTCAGACACTGGAAACCGAAGTGTTTATCTGTTCTTCCCAAATTTCGTTCTTTCCAGACCCTTGCAGATAGGCTGATTTCTAAAGAGTGGAGGGAGACGGGGCAGGTGAAAAGGGGTCTTGCTTACTCTCAGCCAGGAGACTCTGCCACAGTACGTACCCTTCAGCCCGGCGCTTTTGACAGGTGCTGCTTCCAGCCCATGTTTTATCATCGTATATTTTATTCTCTCTCTAGGCCATCCTGCCTGCAGTTGCTCTTTCCACGTGCTGTTAAGGCCTTCATTTGCTTCTTGCCTGCTGGAAAAGGCAACTTTTAAGCACCAAAGCTCTGGCTGTGGCAGTGGTGTGGGGATGGTGTCTTCTTTAGGCAGAGCCCTTCTGCGCTGGGGGCTGTGTCAGCACATGGCCACCCACGTGTAGGTCAGAAATATTCCAAAACAAGGGCTCCCCTGAGGGAGTATTCTGGGAGACGGGGGGCAGGAGGAACGAACGCCCCTTGTGTTACGTTTGCAAATTGTCTGTGAGCAAGGTATGATTTTTCAAGGTCTGTCTGAGACGGCAGGATTGTTTTGGGGATGATGTTTGTGAGTCATCTTTGGTCAGCAGGTTGTGTGTGTGTGTGTCAGTCGGTGCGAGAAGTAGGCAGCAGAGAGGTGATTTGTGCTGGTGAGTGGAAGGTGGGTACATGGCGGACACGTGACATGAGACTCTTTTCTGTTCCCTGGTTGGATGAGCATCACTGGCAGAAGTAGGTTTCTGGGGCAAGTACTCCGTTTCACGAGTTTCTAAAGATGATTTCTGTAAATATTTGCTAATGTTTACTTGACATTTACAGTCGTTCATGTCAATATGATCCCATCCTGGAATGTTAACTGGAAACAAACATAAAAGTGGGCATGAGCTCAGCTGATGTGGATACATTTTTTAATTTAGGCTGATTTTCATGGTCATCATTTTCACATAATCATGCAGTTCTGCTGAGAATCAGTCGGGCTCCAGGATCTTCCCTGTTTCCAAGATTCATGATTATTGTGTTCTGTGTTAGGAAGTGTGTTACCAGAGTCACAGTTGTTTGTGTCTACTGCCTGACACTTCCTACCAAAATCCTACCTCTGGTTGCTTCTAACTTAACCAAAACTTAACGATCTGGCCTAAAAGCTCCCACAGCAGTTGTTTGCCTCTGTGTGCTTTTGTAATACTGTTTTTTTAAAAGTTCATTTGAATAAATTAAACTGTTTCCAGGAAAGTAGCTAAAACTAAGCACATTTTTGTTTTCTCCATGGCAGAAAAAACTGACGATGTCTTGTTGCAAAAGTTCTGGTGCACTGTGCTGTGGAGCCAGAGCATCAGACTCGCAGTGGAGCTGGGCTTTGGGTAGGAAATGTGCTTCATGCTTTTCTTCTGAAAAACTGTCCAAGAACAAGCCTTAAGGAGCTGTAGTTCTCACTCACTCAGTAGCGACAGCTTTGATTTTCACACCTGAACACACTGCAGATTTCCCGTGTTCTGGGCGTGTTTCCAGCCAGGTCTGAACTCTCTCTTCTTGCAGTGGCCATTTACCCAGTAGATGGTTCAGCCTTCCTCAGACCCAGGCAGAGTAGGGGAGCACATTGTTTGATGTAACTACAGACACAAGAAAAGCTCTATCTGCGTAAGCAGCAGAAGGCTGGGATAAGACATCTGGATGTGGCAGACTGGTCTGAAGACTGGGGAGTGTGTTGTTGTGTGTAGGACTGAACGGGGAGTTATGACTGGGTGGCAAAGATAGAAAGGTATTGCATCATTCAGGGCATCTGAGAAGCATACTGAGGCCCACAGGACCTGCTTCTCCAAGGTGCAAAAATACTAGACAATGCTAAATACTTTTTAAAACTCAGGCTTAGGTATCTCAGAGCAGTTCTGCGCTTGGTGGCCAGGACCTTCTTCTCCAAGGTGCAAAAATACTAGGCAATGCGAAGTACTTTTAAAACTCAGGCTTAGGTACCTCAGAGCAGTTGTCCTGCACTTGGTGGCTCTCCGGTTCGGTTTGCCATCCATACAATACGAGCAATAGCGGTGCTTTGTCTCATCAGGCTCGTGGTGGCTTAGGCATCTCTGTGCAACCCTCCCACATGGCTTGGTGAATGGTGCAGGAAACCCAGAGAACACTGCTGAACAGTGGACGTTTGTAGACGTTTTATGAATGCCACGCAGTAAGGAAGGATTGCATTCACAGGCTGGGTGATGACAAGAAAACGGAGAACTGCTCACCGGCGGTAGAGATGCAGTACGCATGGCCCGAAGACCCAGGAAGCAAGAAATATTTGCATGGTGCTCTCAGTGTTCATCCTCCTGTGTCCCGTAGATGTACTTGGTCCCTGCACTGGCTGTAATGGTGGTACCAAGCAGCCAGGGGCCACCCCCAGCTGGCAGAGGCAGCTGCAGTCCCTCGGCACTGGTGGGGCCACACCACCCCGGGCACCGTCCACAGCTGCAACAGCTCCAGGGGCAAAGGTCCTCTCTGGTCCAGCCTGTTCCCAGAAAAATTTGGTCCCAGAGTGGCTTTATGAAGGGATTCCGTGCTGCAGGTGATGGTGAGAGAATCCACATCTTGGCCTGGTTCGGTCACCACCAAATGCAATGTCCAGACCCCGGTGACTGCAGTGGTCAGGGCCCAGTGGCTGGAGAGCACACGCAGGATGGGTGGATGCTGTGGGAGTGCGGCTCGCCGGGCACAGGCGGTATGGGAGGAGAAGTGAAACACAGAGGCGGAGAAGAAAGTAATGGTCAAATTCTCTTGACTCATGCAAACCTACTTCTTTCTTTTTTTCCCCGGGTGACAATTAAACATGTTGCAAGGTGAAGTAGTCCTCAAGCGAAATGAAATCGCCCTGCTCAGGCCTCGGAGCGCGCAGTGCTCTGAATTCCATGCCAAGCACGGTTTACCTGTTGAGCGATTCACGACTCCCCTTTCGCAAGCAAGAGCACACTTCTGCGGAGGCTTTCCTTGTTCAGTACTACCTAATGGATTTTTTTTTCTTAGTAACTGTCATTTGCCCTGCATCTTGCTATTCTCAACTTAAAATGAGAAACGTGAGTTGCTGGCTGTGAATACTATTCATTATTCATTTACCAGAGAAATCTTAGGCACATTCATCCCATTTCCTCTTGGTGCCTCATTATCAATAAACCTTTGCCTCACTGCTGCTGTAAATCATTTTCATCCCTTTCCTTTGCGAACTGTGTGCTTGGGCTCTTGCACAAATGTCTCATGAGAGTGATTGGCCAAGTCATGCAGTATCATTTTTACTGCTTGACAAGCTGGCAAAACTTCATTAAGAGGAGATTATTGAACTGCACAGATATGTTTTTTTGGATGAAGAAAGCATTGCACTTAAACCATGAAGCAAGCAAGGTTTCCTGTGTTTTCCTGAGCCCAGCAGCTTGCATCAGCGGTTGGTACAATTCAAAAGACTTAGATTACCCTGGCTTCCACGGAGAACGTGCACCTTCTGTCTGCTGTTATATGAAGAATGTGGAGCTATCTCCGGAGATAAAAGTGCACTAAGCTGAGGGTTAGATTTTGGGGATGAGGAGAAACGGGGGAGAGTTTCAAACATCCTTTCCTCCTCCCCATGGCCCCAGCAGAAAGAAATACAAGATGTGAGAGCGTAGCGCCTGCGATTGATGGTGGTCTCCCATCTGAGGCCGGAGTGGTGCTGACGGTTCACCACCTTGGCAGCTGCTCTTCATGGCAAATGCCAGCAGTGATGTAGACCCAGGGCCAGGCTAGGGCGAGGGAGGACTGGCTGCTGCAGAGGCTGGAGGGATCCTACAGAGACCAAGAGTTTATCAAACCTCAGTTTAACTGGAGCTGAAATATGTGCCTCTAATGCAGGGCAGCAGAGGTTAACGGAGTCCTTTTTTGTAGACGTTTTATGACACTCTTTGGGGATACATATAAGAAGACTTGGGCATTATGAGTAATTTAAATAAATATTTGTTTAGACTGTGTAAGGGGCAATTGGAGTTTCCAGGCAGGTCAGTCTCAGATGGATTTTTCTTTCTTTGCCCTTTCCCCCAGCTATAGCCTAGACGCTGCGTTTCACGGCCGGGCCACGCAGCGCAGCTATGCCCCCCCAGTACCTCGCAACAGCTCTTCTGGTCAGTGAGACCTTGAGGCTGCCATGCACCCCCTGTACTGCATGGGGTGCTCATGGGGACCAAGACTGACAGCACCTGGCTCGCAGGGATGGCCAGTGCCCTCAGACCCTGCCGGGACTCCAGGCTTCTGCCTCTCGCCCAGCACCAGCATCTCCTCAGAAGGAAAATTCCATGGGACTGCAGCACCATCCCTGTCTCTGACCCCACGGCAGGGAAATTTTTTTGCAGCGGGTGACCTGAGCAATGCAGCGAGGAAGGATGTAGAGGCTGGGGGGAACAACCTGCCCGGGTGAGGTTTGCTCTTAGTTATTTTGTCTTCGTTCTTGGTTGGCAAGTTCCCAGTTTGGTTGTGCTGCTCCTTGCTGCAGTTTGTGATTTTGCTGCCCTCTTTCTCTCTGGCAGTAGAAGCTGATGCCAGCCTGTCGCCCAGCCCCAGTGACTGGGAATTGGTGGTTTGGTAGCCAGAAACCCAGTTTCTTTCTGGAATACTTCTAAAAGCCTAGTGCTCGTAGGAACATTAGCAATTCCCAGACCTGGCCGGCCTTGAGTTTTGCAATGTGCAGTCAGAATGGAAATAAGTTTTAGCTGTGCTTCCAAGAACGGGCAGGTTTGGAGAAGGCTGAATGTTTTTCTTCCCTCGTCTGGGCCTTTCTTTACTAATCAGCTGTATAAAACTGAAGAACAGCAGAACTATTTTCTTAAAGAACCTGGCCCAAACTTTGGCCCGACACTTAAACTCAGCCCTTTCTGTGGTTCAGTGAGGTTCAGCCAACTTTGGGTGTTTTCTGTTTTTATTTCAGCTTTCCCATCACTACTGCTATCCAATTTCCAAGCAAAAATGGGAGCACCCAAATCCCCCTGAGATGCACCGTACTTGGGTAGCAATGGGGGTGCCGCAGCATCTCATCCAGACTTGACGTCTCCAGCTCTTCTCCACGGGGGCACCTGGGGGCCCAAATCGGGAAGCATGAGAAGTAGCACAGGAACTGTGCTGGGCAGATTTGTTGGGGCTTGTCTGACTGCCCGTCTGAAGTACATCACGCTCCACTTTAAGCACAACGGTAGTCCAGGGACAGCGTGAGCTGCAGCGCTTTGCTGGCTTAGGGCCGCAGGCTGGCTGCTTCAGCTGGGCAGAGCCCGCTCAGACGCCTCTCCGGCCGGTGCCTGCGAGCCTTTTGAAGCTCGTCTGTCACTAATTCGAAACAGGACTCCGTAATGCGGAGGCAGCTGAGCTCTCGCTCAGCTCGTGACAAGATGGCTGTAACCTCCCTCCTCCTGCCCCTCTGCTCTGCCCGCTATTTCAGGTTGCATCTCCAGCCCTGGTACCATCAGCACAAACCAGGCAACTGGAAGTCACCTCTGGGAGGCAGCTGAACTTCAGCAATGCATTGCTGCCTCTGCTGTGAAGAGGTTGCGTTTGCAGAGCAGACAGACAGCAAAATGCAGAGAGAGACAGACTGACGGACAGACCGACCGACTGACGGCATGAACGCTGTCCAGGCAGGCACAGACTTATAGGATGGGGTGAATCAGTCTCCAGGCTGGCAGCAGGGTATTAAGCTGTGCCATCGCCAGATGCTAGAGCAAGGCTCAGCTGCCTTCAGGCGGTTTTGCCTCGCCAGCCCTCCCCACCAGCTGGAAGGAGCATCCCCTGCTCTCCTCCAACTCAGTGGCTGATTTATGTCTGCTGTCGTACGCGACGGCTTGGTGTGCGGCTAATGCGCAAGGCAACGCACGTGGAGACCGTGGAAGGTTGCCCTGGTGACTCGTGCCTCCTTTTCAGCCCCACAGAGTGGATGCTCTGCTCACCCGCTGCCCAGCCTTGGTGGAAATTGCAGGGGAGATGTCCGGGGCATGTTGTGGGGAAGAGGAAGCGCTGACTGGTTGCGGGGGAGAGCTCTGGAGGAGATGACAGTTTGCAGTGAAGAGCCCCCTTTTGTGCCTCAGTGCTCAGGCAAGGGATCTTTTCAGATCCTTGCAGTGGCCAAAGGGCACAGGTGAGGTTAAGATGAATACATAAATCTGCATCCGATGTGGAGGCTTATGCTTTTCCTTTCACAGTGAGAGCTTAGTCCTAAGCCCTGCATCACCCTCATCTGTCACTCACATCTGAACAACCCTCAGTGTTTCCACCAGCACTGCCTTCTCTCAGCCCCAGAGCTCCCTGGCGCTTACCTTTCCCTGCTGCAGGTACACAGCCTGACTTTACAAGGCCTTGGAGCAGGGAGGGGGTTCAATCCTGGCTACCTTAAGCACTATCCTCATGTAACTCTGCTGGACATACTTTCCAAACAGGGGAGGAGCAACCTTGCTATATCTAGATTTTCTAAAGGAAACACAGTCCTGAGAGAACTGGATGATCCTAACATCAGGCAGACAGGTGGATGGGGTGGATGCTGGCCCAGATGCTGACAGACATTTAGCGATGCTCAGCTCGGACGGGAGCACGACAGAGGCCCCACGTTGGGTCAGTGCACCAGGGCGGGCAAAACCCCAAGCTACCTGTAGTGCTTGTCTGTGGAGAATGAGTCTTCAGCAAACAGCTGCCTATTCTGCCTTTCATTTACCCAAAGGTCTGTGGACCCTTTTGGACTTAACTCCCAATAAACACGCACTGGCCTGTGGGTAGGTATGAGTCTACGACTGAGACAATCCCATTCAATACTTTGTCCTGTATTAGTGGTGCTGACTTTTTTTCTTACGAGCTCCCATATTTTGTCTTACTCAGCATTGAGCCAGGTCTTCAGAGCAGTGAGGCGCTCACATCTGGCTCTGGGGCACTTGAGAAAAGCCAAGACCCTCAGGTGACCATGGCCATGGCAAGGCAATGTAGGATTGCTTTGGAAGAAGTAGAATACTTATCCAAAAGGTGTCAAATTCAGAGCTAAAGGGAAACAGAAAGGCCTTTCGAGCCCCCTTCTGATCCTTGACTGCCTTGTCCGTCTTCCTTGGCACACAAGCACTGCCGATGTGTCAGTTCAGAGGTACTAGGTGGCTTTTGATTCATGTGCACTGTTTTAGGTGGAGAAACAAGTAGGACTTAGCAGAAACCCACAGTTATTTCCCAGCTGTTTGTGAGATGCCTAGAGTAGGAAATAAAAGCGACATTCTAAAGTGCAGTAGCTGACCCATCTTGACTGTCATACTTTCAAGCAGGGCTTTGCACATAGCCTGGCGTGCTGAAAGTCTGTAGCCGACCACCCTCAGCCCGAAGCCTGGGGCTGCCTGTGTGGGATCTACCCAGGGTCTGGCTGCTACTGAGCTGCACAGACGTGACTTGTCACCTCCCTCCACTGTCACTTAAAAAGCCATCTTGTGGCTGATCCTGGCACGGCAGAGCACATCCCCAGGGTGCTAAAGACCTGCCTTCAGGTGTCAGAGAGTCCAGGTCAGTAAGAAATTCATGAGTTCCTCAGACAGAGACAAGATCCCCAGCCTCAAGAGTATTTGGCATAAACAGTGGTCCCCTTCCACATTCAGCAGTGAGGAAGCCTAAGGAGCAGTTTCATTTTCTCCCACGGATGCAATGGCAGTACATTTTCTTGCCTTTTCTCTTTTCCTATGTCACATTCTGGGAGCCAGAAAGTGAGCTGCAGTTACAGCAGGTTGCTAGAAGCATTTTTGTGCCTTCAAGATTTGCTAGTCAGCTCTTTCCTGCTGTTCAAATGAATGTGCCGCATGAAGAGGGACTTGGGGTATAAACTGTGCCTTTTTGCTCCAGCCACAGCTTCTATGTGGAGTTTTCAGAATTGATTTGTTTACATAAAATCCAGTTTTGTTAGTGTTCTTTGAATAACATGAAAGAGGAGCAAGCAGCACATGGTGCATTTGTACAGATGGTGCTGCGCTCTCCTCGAGTAGCCACAGGGTGTGTGAATTCAGCTAATCAGACAATAAAGCAATACATGCCTTCAAAAGCAGATGTTTGTGTGGGGAAAGAAAGCTAGTGCAGAAAAAAGCAAGAGGAACAGCGACTTCCACAAACAAATAACACATGCGGACGCACGCACAGGTTCCTCAGGCTTGCTGTGACAGCTTCTCGGCAGCAGTGGAGTTAATGTTTATCAAGCTGTCTGTCCCCAAACCCACCCAGTGATTTACTCAATGGGAATGTAGCCAGCCAGGCACAAGAGGGTCTAAGTGCACCCAGGGCTGAGGTGGGTTTGACTCCCAGGGAAGCATCTCCAAGGCATGCAGAGTGGCGACAGAGCCAGTGACTCGTGCTATATGCTGGCTGCAGGGCCACCAAAAGCCTGTGGACCCACCAGTGTTGTGTGGCACCTTTGGCGTTGTCCCCAGATTGCCTTTCAGGAACAGAAGGAAGTTTTGAGAGTTTTCTGCTCCAGGCCTTAGTGTTGCTCCTGCTGTATTCTCTGCTCAGAAAAATAAGACTCTGCTTGAAGAGAGGGTCCCTAGGTGTGGTCAGGAGGAGCAGAGTAGAAAGAAACACTCCACTCTCCCTTTCACCCTTCTATGAATAGGCTTTTCTGTAGGAATTTGCTCTGCCTGTAATTAGGTCCCCCACGTGGCCAGGTATTTCACAGCTAGTTTTAGTCGGGGAGGGGGGGGGTTCACCATGTCCCTCCTTTGCTGTAGAGCCTCAGGAGGCTGCGGGCAGCAGAGCAGCAGCACCAGCAGCTTTGGTCGGGTTCAGCAGAGATGGACGGTGTCCATGTGGGTGAGCACATTCATGCAGTGGTCTCCTCAGCACAGCGGGGAGTCGGTGCGTGCCATGCCATGAGCCGAGGAGCTGCCTGGAGCGTATTCCAGCTTCCCTTCAGGTTCTGCAGGATGAACCAAATGAGATCCCTGGCTGGGATAAATGGACAGACATGCTTTCATGCAGGAACCAGCAATGCTTCATGCAAACTCAAGGGCACTGCTGGGAGGCTGGACACAAGGAGATGTGTTCATCCTCATCCAGAGCTGAAATGGAGATGCTCCAACCAGTTTGTGCTTAGCAGCAAGGGTAACTGCAGCTTCCGGAACGATGCCAATGGCTTGTGTCTTATGTAGACTTCTACCACCTGCAGTTGAGATGAATGCTGCTCAGTTTTACACTTCATTTGGACCCAAGAGTGAAGGTATGATTAAGTATCTGATTATTGCTAATAAAGTCAGTGATGCCAGATTCAGTCACAGAATTCTGGGTCTTCTCTCCATCTTTAAGCTCTTCTCTACATCTGCAGACTGCAAGAAAGCTCACTCCCCAAACAGCAATAAACCTAAAGATTTGGGCCTTTGTATGTCTAAAATCCAGCCACTCCATTTTATCCTGTATGACCCAAAACGTGGATATTTTTAAAAAGAGAGCCCTGTGCTGACTTCTAGTCTGCAATGACAGACAGGAGGCAGAAGGGTGAAACAGACAACTTGGGAACAAGTATAATGGGTTCAGCATGTGTTAAGGCGAGATCACAAGGACTGGATAAGGTTACTACGGCCAGCCAGGTCCTGGAGGTGTGTTGGCTGGGCTGTGGTGCAAATCTGCCTTGGTAAGAAGTGTAGAATACGCTGCCCAAACCCTATCTAGGCAAAATTTTAGCACTGGTATTTAAGCGAGAGTTGTGAGAATGACATTAAGAGCCAGAACTGGATTTAAAAAGCCTTCTTGAACATCTGCACTAGAGGTTTTTATTTTTTTTTTTTTTTTTCAAAAAAAGTATCATTGCAATGAAAAGCAGCAGTCAGACCACAGCTATACAGACAGGGAGAGGCACTGTGAAATGGCCAGCGTAGCAGGCCACAGGGATCTGGGGATGGGCAGGGGACAAAACCCCTATGCCCGCACCTGGGTGGGAAGGCAGAAGGTCCCTACGCCTCTTGGTGTAGGGGCAGAGAGGCCACCCGGTGCAGCCACACGTTGCCTGTGCTACGCGGTTTGGGTGTGGGTTGGCCGCCGGTGGGCAGCCACTGTGAGCTGCTGGGCGCTCGCAGGTGTCCGGGTGTCCTGCGGTCCTCTCAGACCCCCTGGGGCTGCGATGGTGTGGGGCTCCTCACTGAGACCGTAATGGCTTGGGCGAGATACTGCCAGAGCAGCGCATTGGCAATGCCAAGACCCTGCAGGCTTCATTGCCCGGAGCCTGGGAGAAACAGCCCCGTGCTGCCGGAGACCCTGGATTTTGCTGGCTGTGTAGCTGCCTGCAACCTCTTGGGCTGTGGAGCTGCAAGCACAGGATTCTATCACAAAGGAGTCGCTACTTGTCTTGTTTGTGCACTGCAAAGGAGACCTATCATTTCAAGCTGAGCCCAAAGTTGTGTATTTGAAACATCCCACTCTCCCTTGCCATGTGGATGCACCAAGCTGACATTGCACTCAATTAAATTTCATGGCTAAGGCTGTGCATAGAGAAGATTTTACTTCATCACCCTCCCAGTATAGCATGTCACGAAAAAAAAGGATACGAGCTGTGAATCCAAATATTGTGACGGCATGGTTAAGGTGCCTGTTCCCTCTACCAAGGGTGTCGGCAGAGCGGCGTGCTGCCTGGACGTCTCAGGGACTCACCGCATGGCCACGTGTGCAGCGTGGTCTGTGTTTCCTGCACCCCATTCCTCCTTCACGGGGCTCCCAGGACAGGTGCGGTGAGATCGGAAAGACATTTTCCCTCCAGGCCAACTAGGGATGCAGGCAACTCTCCTGCCCAAAGAGGAGCAGCGTGATGATGGAGGTCTGTGTGCCCAGCTGTCCTGGGCTGTCCCTGCCCACTGGCAACTGGTACAGGGTGACCCAGGGAAGGTCTCAGAAGTGCTGATGGTCTAGCAGGCAGCCAAGGCACTGGGAGAGCAGGGTATCAGCATGGGAAGCCAGAAAATAACCTCCTTCTACTGCTGTGAGGGCAAGGACAGAGTCATGAGCAGTGAAGAAGACACCAAGCAGTCCTGTCGGGCTTGTAGGGGTGCAGTGATACTCACATTACCTCCTTGTCATGGAGATCTTCACAACATGTAATTCCAGGTCTCTCTAGGTTTGATTAGAAACAGACACCCCAAACTTTGCACTGAAACTTTGAGGCCATCTCCAGTTACAGGAAGTCTGGGCATATCCATATGCAGATGTAGGCAATTTGTTTCACTCCAGCAGTTAGAGTGACTGGTTTGAGGTCAGGGAGCCTGTTCCTGGGGAATGAGCGTTACTCCCCTGGATGCTCAGCCGAGGGTGGATGCACGCCATCCCCTCCCGATGTCCGTGCTCCCTGCCTCCTGCCCCCCATCCCACTCTCGCTGCCCGTCATGGAGACAGCTCATCCCTGACAGTGCCTGCAGGGCTGGAGGCAGAGGAGCACACGTCTGCTGCGGTGCGGGAGCATGGGAGCAGCGTGGCCGATCCAGCAGGGAGGGCTCTGGGCTGGCAGCAGGCCGGCGTGGGGACACCCTCTGCGTGCGCGGCGGGGACGGCCGCTTGCACCTTGGGGACGATGGCTGGCAGAGGAGATAACGAAGCTGCTGGAAGCCCTGGGCCCAGGTCCCGGCTGCAGTTTGAGCTACACAGTCCACAAAATTACATCTCAGAGGCAGAGCTTTCCTCTGTGTGTGTGTGTGTGCGTGTGCGTGCGCGTGCGCGTGCGCGTGCGCGTGCGTGTGTGTGTGTGCAGACCCTTCCCCAGCTAGCAGAGCCGCTCGGGCAGGGAAGAAACAGCGGAGGTGATCCCAAGGAAGGAGCTCAGGTCTTGCGTTTGGTGCTGCTGCAGCCGCAGGGGACCTGGGAGTTAGGGAGGCAGCCAGCACGGCGGCGAGAGGGAAGACATACCGAGCTTCCTGACGTCACAAGTAATAAAAAAAGAAAGAAAGGAGGAAAAATCTCCTGGAATACTTCTGTTTATTTATTACTCCACCTCTGTTGACTCTGGTAGGTGGTAGTCAGTTGCTGCAGACTTTCTGTGACTGTTTCATTGTCGTTAGGTTTGAAAGTCATAAATACCGCAGCCGTCGCGCACGATTCACGGAGGCTGTGGGGCAGGTCACTGCCCAAGCGCGCTTCGGACGGGCCTGTCCCCCCGCGTCCCCAAGCAGCCCGGCCCGTCGGAGGGTGCAGCTGCGAAGGGGAGGCAGGGCAGCAGTCCCTGTCCAGGACACTGGCCCCAGCACCCGGGGAGCATGAATCTTGACAAAATGCTCCTAAGGAGCAAAGCAAAGAGAGCTGAGATCGATGACATTAGGCTTTGCTGAGCTTTACGTGGGGCTCCTCAAAAAACCTGAGGGGACAGTACTGGAGAAAGCGATAAATCTGAAAACACAGTAGGGTGGAAGTGGCAGATAGTTCCTGCGTCTCCGGTGCCTTCATCCCAGTCCTCCCCTCAACTCCTCTGTAATAACTAACTGGGCAATTTTTTTCCTCAGATCCCTTTCATAGCTCATCCTCCCAAGCTGAAACCTGGGCCTTGCTTGCCCTTGTGCCCAGGGGTGACAGCTACATTTCATCCTCCTGTTCTCATCCCTGTCACCTCGACGCAGTCTTTCAGCTGTCAGAGTGAGGGAGGGGCGAGGATACGCACACTTTCTCACAAGCCTGCTCGCGGGCTTTTGGCTGTGAAACCGTGACAGAGCTGCTCGCAGAAGGGCTACCCTGTAAATATATAGTGAATTAGGTGGTAGCATGTTGTAATGAGGGATGAATGCTGGAAAAAAAGTGGGGATTTCCAAAGACATGGGCTAAGATGGCCGAGATGGCATCAATGACCCTGGTTATGACACTGCTGAGGGAAATCTCCCGGTGGGGCCGTCACTAGATGGTGGAGCTGTTTCCCAGAAAGACTGATCCAGGACTGAGAACATTTAAAAATAGGCTAATGTGAAAATTTTGAGAAAGATTAGCCAGTTGGCGTGATCTTGGCTTGCTAAGGAGAGCAGGGATAGGAAGCACCGCCACATCCTTTCCTTCCTGGACCTTGAGGAGCTGAGGGTAGCGGCTCAAGGTTAAGCCCTACAGTAGGGCTACCAAAGGTCCCAGCCAGAAATGTGGGCAGGGGTGACACTGGGCTGCGCAGCACGTGCCGGGTGGGCCAGCCGCTCACACAGATCCCTCTTTTTCTGGTCTGGGGGCAGTCCGCTGCACAGAGCAGCGGCAGCAGGCGAGGGAGAGCTGTGGCTACGTGTCATCAGAAGCACTGTGTGCCACCGGGTCCCCACCAGCATCCTGCTGGCGTGGCAGTGGTCTTGCTAGTGAAGGGGACACCACCACTGCCGCTGGAGTCCGGGGTGGGCAGGAGGGGACACCCCATCGCAGCACCCTTTGCCTGTGCCCGAGTACCTGATGCGTACACCTGGTTTCACTCGTAGCTGCTGAGCCTTACAGAGGAATCAGCTCACCACAGCGGCTGAAGCGTCCACCTCCTGCTTTGCCATACTGCTCTTGTACATCATGACCCGTTGATTACTAATTGCTCAGGGCAGTCAGGCAGGAACAGCCCCCCTGGCTGCTGTCAGACTCCTCGTTTCTCTCTGCCCTGCATGTGGGCTGGGGCATTTCCGCGGGGGTCCCACACCGGCCCTTCCTGCGGCACAAAGCACCGTTCGTAGCCTCTTCACCGAAAGCAGTGCAAGTGGGGTTACCCTGGGGTGCCAGTCCGGAGCGCCTCTGCTGACACGCCGGCACTGCCTGGGGATGCACGAGCAGCAGACAGACCCCACTGAGCCCCGCGTGTGGCTGCTGTGTGCCCTGGGTTTTGTGCTGTGCGTTACTTGATAGGGGAGCACGGGTGGGCTGGTGGCTGGGGACCACCCTCCGAGGCCTGGGTTTGGGTCCTTCTGTCCTCAGAGACTGCTCCTGTGGCCAGGACCAAGAAATGCAGCGCTCTGCGGGGTTCAGCCCCATGGTGGGAGGGTGAAGGAGGGTCTCGCTGGGGTGCTGCACGAGAGTGTGCCGGGCTCGTGGAAGGGGACTGGGAGGAGCTGGCAGAGCTCGCCCCAACCTCCCCTTCCCCGGCTGTGCTGGATCTGTGGGCTGTAGTCAGCCCCCCTGGTGCAGCAGCCACCTTGTCCTTTGAACACAGCCCGGCCAGGCGCCCGTGCCCCACCGAGCTCACTCCAGCACCCTCTGAGGCTGAGGTCGGCAGCTTTGCTGTGCCCACCCAGGGCAGTCCCCCAACCCTGCCCCTGCCCAGGGTGGTGCCAGCCTCTCTGCCTGGCGAGCTTTAATCAGTTGAACCAATTAGTTGGGCGAAAGATTTACATCTGTTTTCTCCCTCTCTCTTTCTCTCCCCTCCCCACCCTGCTCAAACCTGCTGGCCTCTCCCCTCCCTGCCCTCCCATCCAAACAGGTAAGGAGAGTAGTTTGGGAGAGGCCGAGCTGCAGCCGAGCTCCGACCCCTCGGGAATGGACAGCAGCTACCTCAGTGTGAAGGAGCCGGGGGTCAAGGTGCCCCAGGACAGGGCCAGCACGGACCTCCCCAGCCCCATGGACAAGACCGACTCGGAGAGCAACAAGGGCAAAAAGCGGAGGAACCGCACCACCTTCACTAGCTACCAGCTGGAGGAGCTGGAGAAGGTCTTCCAGAAGACCCACTACCCAGACGTCTACGCCAGGGAGCAGCTAGCCATGAGGACAGACCTGACGGAGGCTCGTGTACAGGTAACGGGGGTCGCCCCGGCTCTGGGCGGGGGGTGGGGAGCTGCTCCCTGGGGAATGAAAATGTGACCCCTGCGAGTTTGCTGTCCCTGAGGTCACCTGCAGCCCCAGCGCAGCCTGCAGGCAGCTGAGCCCTACCCAGAGCCCGTGCCGCCGGCTGGCACACCTCTGCAGCGTGCTGAGGCACAGGGGCAGGGCGGGGAGGTACGCCCGTCTCTGGCACTAGCGTCAGCTCCTTTATTTGGGCTGGTGTCTCGAGCTGCAGCGCTCATGGGGAGGCCGCTTGTCCTTGAGCTAGTGGGGCAGCAGGCGGGTAAGCCTCACCATCACCCTAAACAAAGATGTTCCAAAAACTGCTTTCTTCAGGCAGGGGACACAGGTTCCTTTGAGTGGGAGCAAGCTTTCCCACAGGATGGGCTTTTTCAGGCAAGGTGAGGATGCAGAAGTGACCAGAACGTTCGGTACTGGAGAGCGTGACGTGATACAGGAGAGGCAGCTCTTCACAGAAACACAGAATCACAGAATGATCAGGGCTGGAAGGGACCTCTGTGGGTCATCTAGTCCAACCCCCCTGCCGAAGCAGGGTCTCCTGCTCTTGCTGCCTGCTTGGCAAAGTGGGCACTGGGACTGCATGAAGCCTGGTGATCCGGAGCAAGAAGGCGCTCCCATAATCTGGAGAGGAGCAGGAGAGCTGAACAGCTGTGCTGCAGTCTCACTGCCTCCACCCACACAGGTGCCAGCTCCCATGAACTAGCTCCCCTGAACCAGCCTGGGGGTCCAGCAGAGCCAAACTCCACAGCGAAGGAGCGAATGCTGCTCTTTCCTCTGAGTCGAGGTTAAACCGAAGGCCTGGCAGAGCTCAGAAGCATTTGCCGAAAGGAGCACCATCACTTGGAGCGGACATCTGCAGCTCACGCCTTGGTGGCCGTCAAAGGTCCCACTGAAGCTTAGGCTCTCATTCTCCAGCCTGGCTAATCCTGTGACTTCTGTCTGCAGGCATTTATCAGCTCACCAGCCCCAGGACCTGCATTAGCTTCGAGAATAGCTGGCTTGAGGAGGCATCTGATTTTCCTCTCGTACCAGGAAGACTCCCGGGTCCCAGGCAGCCCACCTTGCCCTCTGCTCTAACCTTTACCAGCAGTTGTTGCAAACAGTCGAAGCGGTCAGGCCAGCACCCCTGCAGAAGCCCATTTGTCTCTGTACATTTGCTGCCAGTTTCGACTAGCTGCAGGATTTATCTCGTCTGCTTGCCCGACTTGCTTTGCGGGGCTGGTGTGCTCTTCCTCCCCGCAGCTGCTTCTCTTCAGGCCGGACACGGCTGCATTTCAGTAGAGAGCAGCGCGATTCCTATTTAGTCCCACGCGTAGTGTGCTGAGCACGGCAGGATGGGCAGAGGAACGCAGCGCTGCAAACATCAACTCTTTTTGCTCCTGCTGCTGCACGCAGCCCTCGGTTTCCCAGGGACGCATTGCAGGCGTTGACGGGGTCTCCTGGGCGGCCGGGCGCAGCACCAGGCTACCGGCCGCACAGCGCACCGAGTTCCTTGCGCTCAGGAAGGAGAGGGAGGTGTTGGAGGGTGGCGAGGTCCCAGCCTGGGTGTTTGTCCCTGCCCTAAGATGGCCCCCAGCAGCTCGCCGCCACGGGCAGCAGAGGACAGGCTGCCTCCTCTCACACCTCTCGCTGGGGCCGGTGATGACAGGGCTCGTGTAAGGGAGCGGCTGCAGGACTTGCCCAAACAGCCTGGCCGCTCGAGCCCATACGCTGGGGTGAAAATGCAGTTGAATTTCAGTCACTCCCCCAGCCCCGCTGGGAAGGACCCTGTCCCTCGGGCTGCGGGCTGGCACCCAGCCGCTGCCTCGTGACGAAGGGCTGCCGTGCCGTCAGCAGAAATGCAGACTCCCACCACTGGAGAGTGGGAAGCAGCAGGCTCGTGTCGAGCGCGGTGGGTGCCGGCTGGGCTGAGCACCCCAGGTGCCGGCTGTCTCACGTGGGTTCCTGGGGGGCTGGGGCTGCTGGCTAGCGAGCTGCTCAGCATTGGCACGGCAGTGGCAGCCCCCAGGAGGCATGGGGACGTAGCCTGGGGTGGCACAGGGCTCTTCTGCTGGTGGCACAGGGCTGTGCTTCCCTTCAGAGCCAGGGCCATCGTAGCAGCTGTCTCCAGCTCTGGGTTGCATTGTAGCTTGTTTAGACTTGGCTTTGGGCTCCCGCTCCTCCGGGCAGCTCTGCTCTGCGGGGGCCTCCCCACGCCAGCACTGCAGCACGAGGGCCACCAGCTCACAGCCCAGGAGTGGGCACAGGCATGGGACAGCAGCCCAGGAGACTGATGGAGGAGCAAACGCCTACTGCAAGGGCCGAGGGCCCAACCAGGGCCAAGGCAGAGGGTGGAAACCACAAATAAGCCATGAGCCCCTTACTGCTTTCCTCCTGCAAGCCAAATAGCCGCTATGCACTCAGACACCCTCCGCCGAGCTGGCAGGGGCTCTGGCTGCTGCGGGGTGTCTGGGCACACCCCACTGCAGCCCCATGGGCTTTGTGAGCAGCTCAACAGTCCTTCTGCCAAGGAAGGTTCAGTCCTCTAAGGGATGGGGAGCGTCCTGGGAGCATTTCATGGAGGCCAGCTTCAACTGCCTGCAAGGCTGAACTAAGCAAAGCACGGAGGCAGCGAGGCGAGGTGCCCAGCCTGTTTGAGGGGCGATGCTCCCTCCCATGGCTGAGCCAGCTTTCGGCTGGAGGTCGTCCCCTCGGCTAGGCTCGGCTCCTTGGGGAGCACCACCAACCGCCGCGCCGCAGGCAGGAGCAGATGTGGAGCCCGGACAGGCAAGCAGCAGCTCTGGTTTTTTTCCATCGCTTTCCCAAGCTCACGCTTCATTAGTGAAATAGTTGCCAGAGATCTCAGTGCCTGGAGAAGAACTCCGGCCAGCGGCGGGCATGGGGAGGGCCGCGCTGTCTGCGGAGCGGTGGCATCCCGCAGCCTGGCCCCTCTCCCGCTCCCTGTCTCTGCATGCCTTGGTTTCCAGACGTCAGTGCTGGTGTCCGACAACGTCAAAGCTAATTCCCCCTGTGATGCGATGTTTTCCCTGCTCGCCCCCCGTGATCTGGCCCCTTGTTGTAAGTACTATTAAGCTAGTGCACGTCCCTGTTTTCCAGAGTGGGAGCCGTGCGTAAGCCCTGCGCAGAGGCAGAGCTGCAGCCACCCGGCCGGGAAGAGGCTGCTCGGGCGCAGAAACAAACCTGCAAGGGTGTGCAGTGGGCACTGTTTTCATGTAGGTCCTACACAGCGTGCATATCCCATTCCTTTCTCCTCCTCTTCCCCGTATGGGGCTGCAGAGCCCCAAAAAGAGCTCCTGCTCAGTACCAGCAACCGCCTGAGCTGCTTCCAGCCCATCCAGGGCTGCAGCAGATGTCTGAGGCGGTGGCACTAGAGAAACATGGTAGACACACGTGTGTGTTCACACAAGGCTCCTTCCCCTGGCATGCAGACACACACACACACACATTCCCCGAGCCCATGCCAGCCCCGTCCCGGTGGCTGATCTCCCTTGGGCTGTGAGTATCTCTGCCTCCTGGCCTGCCCTGTGGCAGAGGAGAAGGAGATGGGGCTGGAAGAAGGCTTCACGGCCAGGGAATATAACCCATCAGCCAGCCCCCCTCAGAGCCAGCCTTATGATTGCTGGGAGCGTTAATGAAATGTTTTTGGCGGTGACCTTGTGATGCAGCGGGGGCATGAAAGTGAGAGGGAAATGTCAAACTCTGCTCTAGCAAAATCACCGCCTTGGAAAAAAAGAAAAGAAAAAATGCAAAGCAAAGCAAGAAGTAATATATCTTGATCCCTTTTCCCCCATAAAACCCTGGGAGGCTGGTGGAAGGAGCGGAAAGACTGAGCTAAGCCTGCAGGAAATTAAACATGAAATGAAAACAAGCTCAAGTTATTCAATTCTCTCATCCCAGGCTCCAATTTCCCATTCCAGGCCACTGATAAAATGGTGTCCAGTTTCAGCACTCAAGGATGAATTCTGGCTCTGTTCTTGCAGGCTGGAAAGCAAAGGGCTGGTGGCCATCTCCGGGAAGAGGGGAGACAGCCTGGCCTGTAGCAGAGGGATGGGGTCCTGGAGAGAGACACACAGACACACAGACGGAGGCTGAGCAGAGGGAGGAGGGCAGCGGGGACGGGGGACGGGGACGGGCAGAACGGATGCTGCAAGGCTGGCAGCGGAGAGTGGGAGCAGCGAGGCTGGAACATGGCGGGCCGCTCTCGCCCGCTGCTGGGCAGCGATGCAGCGAGGGGGGCTCGAGCACCGGCTGTGGGGTGCCGGGCTGCATCTGGCCCCATGGCTGCCACCAGCCTGCCATCACACGCACAGGGGCCAGCCTCACCCTCCACCGCTGCGCTGGGGCGGGTGGGAGAGAGGGGGAACCACCTTTTTCTTTAACTAGGAGGAAGGACGAACACAGCGATGCAGTCCCCAGCCACCCAGCTGTGGCCAGAGGGACCTGGGTGAGGTCCCAGCAGAGCCCGTCTGCTCTGTGGGGGGCAGTGGGGGTTGGTGGCAGGGGCAGACGGCAGCACTGGCCGGGTGCCAGGGCAGCGGCAGCCGCCTGCTTGCTTTGTCTCAGGCCATTCCTGGCCTCTCCACCCCCACCCCGCAGCACATCAGCTGCATGTGCATATGGGTTTAGGTACCAGCATATGGCTGAATGTTTATGGAGACATGAAACATTTTCTGTTCTGTAGATTTTTATAGGACTGATTTGGTACATCAGGGCTTATCAAAGCATTGTCTGCAGGAGTCAGATACACGACATGACCCTACACTCCCACTCTAATTGCTAACACTGAGATGCAGCCCACAATGACTGCTTATCCCTGCACAGAGTGCCCCATCCTGACCCCAGAGGATGTGCTGCACCGACTGCTGCAACCTCTGCTATCACATGCCCGTCCCATAGCAGCCTCTCTTGACTAAAGGTGACAAGCACTGAAAGAAAAATGGACTTTTGTTGGGATTTAGATTTTCTGTTTAAAAGCAGGTGACTTCTAAGATTGAGGAAGCCAGGAAATACGTAGGATTAGTTGTTTTTTTGCTGATGTCTTAGCATTATACATCGCCCTGCCTGCCCTGTTTTCCCTGGAGCACTGCAGAGGCCTGGAGAATCCTGCCTGCAAGATACCAAGCAGCCTAAAAGGACTTGGACCAGAGGAGAAAAGAGAACCTTAAAAAGTGGTCCAAACCTTGTTGCAAGCATTTTGGAGCCGTGGCTCACTGCCAGTCCTGGGAGCATCTCCAGTGCTCCCGGCACCAGTGCTTGGACTGAAGACGCTGCCTTTGAGTCTAACGCGATGGTTTGCCACTGCTTCCCAGCCCACCAGCTGCACGGGGACTGCAATTCGGGAACTGCCAGTTTAAACCATTTCGCTCTGCCAGCACCAGTTTGCTTCAATGTGTAAATAAGGAGCAGCAGAGGAAAAGCCTGTGCCGGAGACCTTGCTCTGCCTCGGCTGGCCCCAGAAAATCTCCCCGTGGCTTTGGCAGGCGTGGGAAAGCTCAGCACACAAACCCGGCGCTGACAGCTTTGGTGGTCACGCCGCAGAACCGGGCACTGCCATGGGAGCCTCAGGCGGGTGTCCTGGTGGGATGCCCAGGTGGTGTCCCCAGGTGTGATGCCCAGGCAGATGCCCTGGGTGGGATGCTCAGGTAGGCTCCTCGGGTGGGATGCTCAGGTGGGCTCCCAGGGTGGGATGCCCAGGCGGGCTGCCCTGCACAGCAGCGCAGGTGTGCGGCCAGGCCTCCGGGCCATCCAGCTGGTGCCTTTGCCAGGCGGAGGAACGGCCGCATATGCCTGGCATATGTCCGCCCCGGCCTCGCGCACAGCTAGAGCTCTGCTCCCTACCTGCTCTCCACCCCTCTGTGCACAGCAGGGCCTCCTCCGCCCGAGGAACCGGGTCACCACCGCTAACTTTGAATCTGCAGATCAAAGCGGCATGATCTGGGCCAGCCCTGGGACTGGCCTGCAGCTGGGCTGGAGCGGCCGTGCCAAGAAGAGGTAGAAGAAAAGCAGACAGACGCCTCAGGCACCAAACCTGCTCCAGTAGGACGCTCTTCATGTGCAGCATGTGCTTGGCTGGGAGAGCGTTAAGACCTTTCTGCTGGTGCTTTTTGCACCCGCTGAAAATCCTCGCAGGGCGTTTGACTGGGGGTAGGGGGTTGATATCAGGTTGCTGCTTTGGGTGCAGTTGGTCTGGCTGGCTCGTGGACAGCCCATGCCAGCGGCACCGCCGCGACAGCGGTGCAGGGTACTGCATCCGGCACCATGCCACATAGGAGGAAAAGCCCGGGCGCTGCACCACCCGCTCCCAGCACCAAGCAGACCACCGCGCACGGCCAGAGCCTCAGCTGCCCGCTGGTACCACGGGGCTGGCTGCGGCCGGGAGCTGTGAGAGAGCAGGAGGAGGGGGAAGCCGGAGCAGGAGAGCCTGAATTGACTTCTCCAGCAGAAGTAAGAAGGTCAGCTCAGACCAAAAGCTACAGAGCCTCGTGCCTGGCTGTCCCTGTAGCAGCTCCTAGCTGCGCTGACGCAGGCTGCGAATGCCACCGCTCTCCCGCTCCGAAGACGTGAGCTGGCGAAACCAAAACCAGCGCCTGGTTTCCCCAGCTGCCTGCGAAGCAGCGGAGCTGCCCTGCGGCCGGGGCAGGCAGGCCCAAGCTGCTCGGTAGCGGTGCCCCCCCCGCCCTGCCCTGAGCCACCGTGTAAAACTTGAAGCAGAACCGAGTGGCTTTCAGACTGCTCCTTTCAGGCACTGGCGTGACCTGCGCAACCCAGCCCCTGGTGATCGCCTGCATCTCTCAGTGCCTTCAAAGCGGCTCTTGATTGATGTGTTTCCCTGACTCACAAGCTTCAAGAGGCTTTGAAGACACTGGGCCAGGCTCTGATCTCTCTTATGCTGATGCAAATCAGGAGCAGTGGTGCTGACAGCAGTGCAATAATCCACACTGATGTCAAGCCAGTAAAAATAAGAGCAGAAACCGTGTTTTGGTCTTTCCTCTGCCTTGAAGGGATCTGAGCAGCAGTGTGAAGCGGAGAGCTGCAAACCCTGCAAAGAAAACGCGGTGTAAAGCAAAGGACACGTAACTCTGTAGAGGGCACTTGTCCTTTCCTGCAGCTAATAAGGGAAGCGGTATTATGCATTGTATTTTTGTTAATAGTTAAGACAAATAAGACTGAGAATTCAGTGAGAAACGCAAGCTCTGAGCCGATGGCACCATCCTAGCCAGGATTAGGCCTGGGGAAAGCCCCAGCGCTGCTGGTTTCAGCCCAGTAGCAGCGTGCTGGGATGTGTTCGTGCTCCTCATCTGAGACTGGCTGCCGGGCCCCCAGCCACCGCCGGCCCCGCGGTTCACAGCCCCCTGTCCCCCTCTCCCCCAGGTCTGGTTTCAGAACCGGCGAGCGAAATGGCGCAAGCGGGAGCGGTTCGGCCAGATGCAGCAGGTCCGGACCCACTTCTCCACCGCCTACGAGCTGCCCCTGCTCACCCGTGCTGAGAACTACGCCCAGGTGAGCGCCCCCCCCCCCCC
>Ga0065711_1034971_pt1 | contig 22985 bp, 16 predicted proteins | sample Hoacrofraction12_FD_59098 | JGI IMG/M metagenome (GOLD analysis project Ga0065711, IMG submission 59098) | Hoatzin crop microbial communities from Cojedes, Venezuela - Epithelial fraction 12 v2 (version 2) | ecosystem: Host-associated > Birds > Digestive system > Esophagus > Crop | place... | reverse complement strand
CCCCCCCCCAGCTCCGGTCAACTGTGTGGAGATATAAGCAGCTGTCTTCCGCCAGGCTCTTCTGTGAACAAAGTACAAAATACATGGTTTGTAAGGGAATAGCTTTTTTGGGACTGTGCTCCCCGCTTTGTGTGTTAACCACTTGGCATTGCGTCTCTACAATTTTGAGAACTGTGTCATGTGAATGATTATCTGCATCATATGGACTTCAAGTTTTAGGGAAGTGACAGAATAAAAAAGGAACACAGTACACTTTCTTCTGATACGTTTTCCTTCTAAAATGTGCGTGTGTTGTAGAACTGAGCCCTGCTCGACTTCTGTTTTCACTCAGTGGTCCTGAGAATGGTATAAAGAATAACTCGCATTTTAAATATTTGCAGTGATGTTCTTTTATATATATATATATGTATGTATAACGCCATGCTTTTCTTCTTTTTACATTTAGTGGGTTAAGAGGCAAGTCAAGTAATGCTCTGCTACAAAATTCTGTATTCATTCATTCATGTTTCTCGCATAATTCTTAATGCAGTCACGGCTGAGTGCGAACCCTGATTTGTTTTTTTTTTTTTTCCATAACTTTATTAGAGGGTTAACAAGCCACTCCTCCAGCGTTCTTTAAAGCAAGATTGCAAATAAGTCTTTTTCTTCGTCTTATTGGCAAATTGTTAGCTGTATAGTACTGCACAAGTATAAACAACATGAGAGATCCTTTAACATAACATGAGAGAGCCTTTAGTCGCTTTGCTCCCTAGCTTCGGAACTCATTGCCAATTGAAGTAAGGAAAGCTCTGGCTGTTGGGACTTTTAAATCTAGACTTAAAAGTTATTTGTTCTGTTTAGCATTTTTAAAATGATTCTATTAGGAATTGTATGTGCTTCAGTTTTAATTTTAACTCATAATGATTGTAAAGCACCCTGGGATGCTTGCATGAAGGGCGCTACAGAAACCCAAGATTGTATTGTACTGTGTTGTAATGTATTGTGTTATTACATGGTGCTGGAGTTGGACCACGGACAATTCATATAGAAAGCATTTGAATACTTAGCTAAAGATAAGGAGTGCGGGGGGGACACACTGTCTCTTCTTGCTTCTTTTCCCCCTTTTCTGTCAGTTATTTTATTAAACTAAATTAACATGGCAGTTATTCCCTAAGAAATGCCAGCATAATTTACTGCTGCAAAGGGGCTCAAAATGTAAACCAGATGATAAACTAAAAATAAAAAAGTCCACATTAAGATTTAATTGCACTTCCCTTTCTATATTACGTTCTTATGTAAAATACATTACAAAACAGTACTTTCTTTATCACTTCCTTCACTTTTAACTGAATTTCATTAACAATAAACAAATATATTGTCTCTGTTTCAGTAACGTCACTTGACAGTTAATCCCTTAACTTGATGTACGTGTCTTTAAGATTTTTTTGTTAATTTTTTTTATTTTTTTTATAAAGAACATGATAGCACTGACTGGAGCCAAGTATTGCACAACCATGTGATTTGCAAGTTTCCCAGCTCGCAGCTTTGCCAGTGCAGGTCAATTCACACCTGCCACACTTATGCCATTCTGGTCCTCATGTTGCTTTTCCTTGGTGATTGTCAGAGGTAGAGTGAGTTGTGCGTGCGGCTGCTTCCTTCCCCCCTCCCTCCCCACTCCAAATGCGTGGTAAACCTTGTGCATTGGAAGTGTCTGCTCAGGAATTAAATGGAGTTTAATTTCTGTCCATTAGGAAGCTGCTATCCACATCGCCATTTAAGCCTTCTATTTAAAGGGCAAGGAGATACACGTATGTCTACATCTTAATCACTGCTGCGACTGGTTTGCAGAGACCTTCTTTGACTGGTTCAGTTATTACTAGCAGTGGTGGGAGACTCAGAAATCAGTGTGGTTATAAAACCTACCCAAAAGCTGACCAAATTCTCTAGGTGCTGTAGCGTCACTGTCAGCAGATTTGAAGCTGAGGTACGTGTGTTAGGGGACACAGGGGTGTAGGCATAAGGATACGTCTGGAGAGAATTACTTGAATTGGTAATAGTCTTTTACCTGACAGGAATGAAAGCAAAGCAGGACCCACTTATTGAGAGGCAATGCTAAGAGATGAGCAACTCTCACCTTGTCAGACCAGACTGCTTACAGTGCTTGGCTCTGATCATCACAGAAGAAAAGATGTGTTTCTCAGACAGTCCCTAAGCAAAACTCTCAAAGCTTGCTCCATCCCCGCCTTTTTTTTTTTTCATTCTTTTTAAATTAATAATTAGCTTTTTCCTTTTTATTTCCAAGAAACGTGGTAGGAAAACCTAATATGAGGGTGAGCTTTGTCTCTCTTTCCTTGGACACGTCTTTAAGAACAGCACAAATAGTATCAGATTCCCCTGGTGCCTTGCAGCAGTGATCAAAGGACAGGTTTTTCAGGACAGCAGCAACCTCCGACCTGCCTCACTCCAAGCCATGGAATAAACTACTCAAAGGAAAAAACTTTTGTTCCCCGGGGGTGGAAACACATGAAAGGTTCTTCTCATATGCACCTGTCTTTTAATTATTTTAATTTTATTTTTTAAGTACTAAGATTTCCTACACTGAGAGTTGCAGTTCTTTTGTAAGCTTGTGCCAGAAGAAGGGGAAAACTGCACTAAAGCATAACCTGTGCCTGGTGGCTGTGCCACCTTTCCAAAGGATTTGATACTTCCTAGCAAACTGTTGTGGAAAAGAAGAAGTTTTGTGATGATGAACAACTGAGGCACATGCGAAGGACTTTATTGCCAATAGCCTTTCTAGGGATGGAAAGATTTCAGCTCCTGAAGTTTACCTAGAGTGTTTGTATATGAATCAGTATGTCTACGCTCTCAGAATTGTGGAGGTTTGTTTATATATACGTATATATGTATCACAATAAAATCACACCAAAATATACTTGCCAACTAGTATGTCCCCAAGCTCTTAAAGCTGTGTTCTTTATTATTCACTTTTTGTAAGGAGAAGTTTTGTGTGCTAAACCTAATCTAGATACATTTTTTAATTTATATATTTTAATATAAATGGTAACTAAGAAATTTTTTTTTAATAAATAGACCCTCAAAGTGCATGTGCGTATTCCACGTGGAAAGCTAGCTGGAACATTTCTCTGTCAAGATATGTTCACTGAATCTTGCATCTTTTTATGAATTCTTCAGAGCATCTATACTTTTCACAAACTCTTGTCAGTGAAAGGCAGCAACACAGAGGCGAAACTAGCATCTTGGCTAACATAGCTGCCTAAAATGTCAGCTTCGTATGATTTTATTCAGGAGAAGTTAAGAATCCATAGCAAATTTCATACTATAAATAATTTTTCTCCTGACAAATTTTTACATTTTTCTCAGGACAAAAATAATTTTTTCATGTGCTTTTAGCAGCATAGATGTCCTCATAGAATTTGGGTCTATATGATTAAGAATAATCAGATGTACAGGTGGCTCATAAAGAGGCACATGGCCTGAAACAGTAGATCTGACACTTAACCATTTAAACAAAGGATAGGCAAGGGATGTTACATTTGGCACTAGAAGAGTATTTAAGCAAGCAATCAGAGGCATGAGAGATGCACGGACTAGGAGCGGAAATCAATGAAGTTCAAACTAAAAGCTAGTCATACATCTTTAAAAAAAAAAAAAAGGTACGTATCTAGTGAAAGAGATTACCATGGGATGTGGTGAAAGATCCAGCACAAGAAGTCTTCAGATCAATATCAGATGTTTGCTCTAGCTCAGCCACAGGTAATTGGCTGAATTCAGAAATTGCTAGATGAACTTCTAGGGTCTCTTTTTATGCAGAGTCCAAATAGATGCTCAAAATGGTCCCTTTTGGCTTTAAAAATCTGTAAAAACTTGTGTAGAAAACTGAAAAGGGATCAAAGAAAAGGCTTATCCTAAACAGCAAAAGAAATTCAGCAAGACAACTGTTAGTGCTACTGAGTCTGATGACTTCTTGTCTGGACATTGTGCCTTAGGGCTCAGCTTCATGCCAGATATCTGATGCTTTGCCTAGCAGAACAGTGGAATCCGAGAAGAGACTTGCTGAAAATCATGTCCTATTTCCCAGCAAGGAGATTTTCCTTAACGTGGTGGATAATGCTAAGCAATTTTGAAGAGCCTTTTACGAAAACTGTAGTGAAAATAATCATTGTGGCTGGTTGAAGATAGAGCAGTTATCAACATCTCTGTCAGGAGAATGTATATACTTCATATTTGTGGAGAAGTTTTATGTACCCAAAGATGAATTTAATGCATTAATAGATCTAAAATGTTCCCTATCACACAAAGCATTTACATTAGGACAGCATTTGGCAGCATGTGCGTTAGGATTAGCATTTCCAGATAAGAAACAAGTCGGAAGCATTCTGACCTGCCTGGAACAGAGTGGTTGAAATTAAAAGCAATCCACCTGAGAGGAAGGCTGAAGGTGTCTCTTACTCCAGATTTTCACCATTCTGTGAGATCTCCAAGGTCCCACCTACCCCAACCTTTATTCCTGTACAAGAAATGCTGGTTTGCCCTGTCCGGATCCATTGCGTGCAATCTGCATTGTCCTCCTGGCCTCCAGGTTCCTCTGGTCTCATTCCTTGCATCCCGAGGAGAAGAGGTGAGCGTGGGCGCGCAGACTTCACGTAGTGCGTTGCCCAGCATAGGAACAGCAGCAGCCTGGAGAGGGAAGTGGTTGGGGCTGAGGACCCTGTCTCTGCATTACAGGACTGGGAAGGAGGGATGGAGCATTCCCTGGAGTAGCTCAGCTCTCGTCCTGTGGCATTGAAGTCCTGCCACAGGTGGAGCACGGCTTCTGGGTTTGGCTTCATCCAGCAGAAATTCTGCCTGTGCGCCTCAAGATGGCTTTGTAATGGGCACCAAAGTAGGAGCAGTGGGGAGAACCCTTGAAAATGGACATTCTCAATTCACACTAAAAGAGCAGTTTAAAGCAGTCCAGTTAGTTCATAATAGCTTTTTTGAGCAGATCCTGGCTAAAATGGATAGTGCTTTTGTTACCCATCGAGTCTTGGGTTTCAGAGCTCTTCTGGCAAGGGGACTTGCAGAATGAAAATCTTAAGGTGTAATAAATAACCTCTTAAAATATAGGACCATTTTCATTCCATGAATAAATCAGGAATTAACTTACTAAATGCTGATTATTTTGCACTTTAGGTTTTATCCAGGTTGATTTTAGGAAGGATTTAGCCAGGAATTCTACGAAAGTACCTGTCATTTACAAATGCTGTGCAATAAAGATCAGGATTCTTAAAAAGATTCATGTTGGACATCTGACAATGAAGGCAAAAATGTGTTATGTCTCCTTATCTTTTATAGGTTGAGGTTGTGACTTATTGTTCTTTGGGTGGTTTTTTTTTGTTTTTTTTTATGTCTCAGGCATAATGCCATAAAGCTGGTAAAACAGTTACGAAGTTCTTCAGATCTGACTTAACATTTCCCACCTACCTGTCTTTCTTTCTTTTAAGCTTTTAACCTTTGTAGATAGAAGACTAGTATCTTGGGAAGCAGCTTTTTATTTGAGATTTATTTATATCTGTCAGTGGGAGATGCTCGGAAAACATTGGGAGAATGCTGCTCTGTCATGCAGCAACTGGGAATTTACATTACAAAATGGCAAAGATAGTACAAGGATCAGTTCCTTCAGATGCTGAATCTTCATTTCTGATTTGAAAAATCTTCTTGTGTGGGGGTATATTTTTATACATATATAAATATATGTGTATATGTAGGTATGTATGATTGAGGTTCTTTTTGTTTTGTATCTTCCCTTGTTACATTTGATGTAGCTTTATGTTTAATATGTACATTTCTAATATTTAAAGACAACATAAGGCAGAAAAGGAGGAGGAGATAACGTCGACTTTATGAGGGTAGGAGGAAAGACATGCTCATGTATTGGAAGAAAAGCTCGTGCCATCATTTTAAATCTGCCTTTAGGCAGTTTTAACGTAAATGACCATCATTTGCCATGCAGATCCTTACTTCTCCTGACCCTGGCAACAGTATGGAGGTCAGATAGCCATCCAAGTGCAATGCCAAAGGCACAAACAAAAGTTTTTTTCTTCTCTGTCCATCTGTGGGTTTTTCCCTTGTCCTATGTGTTTATAGGGCATATGACAACAAATTCCATTGCGTTACTTGCTATAGTTCAAGGTAATGGACCAAGGAATTAAATGTAATTCTTCATATGCAATTAAACTGTCCATTTTGTGATTCCTTGTCCGAAAAACAGCTAGTGGCCCGATATATTTGGTCTGCTTTTATTCAGAGTGGTGGATGATAATTCTCTGCCATACCAGAATGCTAGGAACAGCATTTTGCCCTGGTTCGATTTTTGCAGTACATGGGCTGGCGTAGGCTCAGGCAGGCCAAAATCTTTGATTTGGGGATAATGGTGTGTTATCTGGTTGGGTCTTGAGTGTTCCCTCCTCATTTGAAAAATGTTAACGTAGAGTCACCTGAGAAATAAGCACTACTAAGAGTTTGGCTCCTATTAAAACTGGTGCTTGCGACTTCTGTGCAAACAAAAGCCACTGATAGTGGCTAGGATCAAGGAAACAAAGTTTCTCTGTCCTTTTTGAAAAGATCTCTGCTCCCCCCCAAATCTTTAAGTTCTGTTCTGCAACTTTATCCTATTCAAGCTAGGTCTAGGGAGAAGGGCTCATAGATTTTCTCTTTTTTTTTCTTTGTCTTTTTTTTTCTTTAAAGGCATTTTAGGATTGCAGCATTGGAACATGCTACCCTGCTGGTGTCTAGGGATGTAAAGTGGAGGATTTACGGAAGAGGAAATAGAATAGAGCCTTAAAAGTTTGGCTTTAAAAAATGGAGCCAGTAGTTTGACAGATTGTTCAGTAAATGTTCATTTTATTGAGAATTATAAAAAAGGTGCTTAACGCCTCTGTGCCATTAATATAATACATTAAAAGGTTACTGTCAAGATTAGTGTTTCAGCTCTGAAAATTGACTAGGGTTTATGGGCAGCACTGTTCATATTCTGCTTGGAAGACGAGGTATCTTCTACTTACCACTTGACAAAACCATTATGTAGTTACAAGGCTTTATGCTGAAAAACTTGATAAATAGTAAAACATAAATCAAATCTCATTTGAAAAGCGGGAGAATAGTTCCTCTCTGTCTTATACCCAGATTTAGCAGATGCGGGTTTGAATGTAAAACAGTTGTGAAAATAGCCAGTGTCAAACTAGTGCAAAATTAAACTTGTGGGGTGTTCTGTTTTCAGTGTCTGTTATTGTTGAAGTACTCAATTTCAAAAGCATGCATTCCTTCCTACAGAAAAAAAAATCAGATTCCTTAGTTGAAATTAATTAGCATTCAGAAACCAGATAGCATGTTTTTGGGTATTCATGAGATCTCTGTTTGAAAAAATGTTTTTAACTTGTAGAAATGTGTTGCAACACACAGATGGGAAGAAAAAGAAAAAAAAAATCTCTTTAGCAAGCACTGTGTGTAAAAGGAATATTACATTTTGCACGCTCCTGATTACCCTGTGTAAACAGTTTTTGACATCTGTCTTTATAGTTTTCGAGGAGAGGAAGACTTTGTTAAAAGAACCATTTTTATACAGCAGTCACCATTTCAGTCTTGCTTTACCTGTATTATGAAAGCAGATGGTCTGCATGTCTTTTGAATATTTATAACTATCAAAAACAATCTCTTGCTATTCACCCTTAGGCTTATGAGATGTCAGGACTGTTCTGGTTGAAAAAAAAATCATCTTGGGTGTTTACAAAAAGAGGATTACATTAAGCTGAAATGACTATACATTTTCCAGTTTAATATTTGTCCATCAGCTGTTTAATCGTATTTAGATAATTGTGTAAATAAGTTGTTGCAGCCCTTGCCCCTTCCACTGAGCAGGCTTGAAGCTTTAAACACCGATGAATGAGTTGCAAAAAAGCTTGGATTTTTTTTTTTCCTGGTTAAACAACCTGGAAGGCCTAAATAAGTTTTGGTTACAATGCTCCTTTTGAGGGAAATGTTTCATTTGCAAAGGAATCCCCAATATCTAATTCAGCTGAGTTGTTTTGGGAAGCTGCTGTGTCTGTTACTCTCTGCTAAGTCTGTTAGCAAGTATTTGTTCTGTGTAAATACTGCAGCCCAACTACCCCTTCATGAGGCATGAAAACAACCTCATTCTGCCCATATAAAAATAATTTTAAGGTTATTTAGGGGAAGTTTTGGGACTGTGGGGGTTAAAAGCTTTTTTGACTGGAAGCTGAGCAATCACTGATAACAGATTTTGCTGTGGTTGGTTGATTTGGCAGAAAAGCATGAACAGTTTTGGTTTAGATGATTGAATTAACCTGATTAACATTGTTTTTGTTGTTTTGCAAAAAGGACAACAGTATACTTTTAGTGATGATCGAACAACACTTCACCTGGTTGGAGAGCAGTGTTAGAGGCAATGGCTCAGAAATGTCTCCCTTGTAGCACCTGCAGCGGTGGCTGCAGCGACCAGCCGGCGTGAAGGGCTCAGGTCCTTCCCGCAGGACTCACCTCGCGTTAGATGCCGGCACGATACAAAAAGTGTCTGATGCTACCATTTTGTCGGGTTTTATTTGATGGGCATGCGAAAAGAGCTCTGTTTGAGATTCGAGATGTTCCCCCAGAGAGTTCTCCAACTTCTTTGAGAAATGATGGTGCCTGGTTTTCAAATCTCTGGTATTTAATCTTCCTGAGAGAATGGGATTTGATTCAAACTGTGCTGGGTGAACCTCAGCTGAACTTCACAACGATTTCTATCCCTACCTCCACACAGTTGTTGGATGCCTAATTATAATTAACTTATTTGGCTAAAAAAGAGCACTTGGGCTGCAGCAGATGGTATCATTCCAGAATAGTGGGATTTCTGTGAAGGTGGCACCATTTCAGATGACATCTCCTGATTCTCGGAACAGGACTGCAAGTGATGTGGTTTGGGGGGGAAAGGGGGGTAGAGAAGGGGGAAAGAAGGAAATTTGGGATCTTGAAGTCTCGCAACTTACTTTCAAGGATAAACTTCTAGGAGATAGGTGAAGATTGCGGATCTGGGACCAGTTTTTGCCTTCTATCAATTTTCTTTGCAACGTGTGAAAAAGAAATCAGATCATGAGATAAACGTAACACATTTTAATATGTGTGATATATTTATATTTGTCATGCTTGTACATGGAAAGCATCTGCTTCTGTGCCTCACAAATAAGGAGTGCCCATGTACAGTAGTACCTGAATAAGACGTGCTTCAAATACAACCATTTTCATTTTGATTATTGATAAGTATAAGACAAGACATGGGGAGCTCCTCATGTGTAATGACCCGAGAAATAAGAAAAATGTCAGTATGCCTCCAGTCTAGGTTGTGGATCTCTGAAGACCACTAACTAATAGGGTTAATCTTCAGTTTTAGGCCCTAGGCATAGTGGGCATTCTTATATGTAGATCACCATTAAAACATAGGAAATCTACAGCAATAGAAATTATATAGGAATTTCTATAGCAAAGTGCATCTCTCTGCTCTGACATGACTTCAGGTTTGATGACAAGATAATAAATAAAGCATAGAAACAATGAAATTCAGTGTTGTCAAGTTATTTTCTGAGTTAACAAGGTAGTAATATTTTATCTGGCTTGTAAAATTTTGCCTTCAGTGAATTAGTAAATAAATCATTGATTCCTCCTGATGAGGATTCTTAGCGTAGGTAATATCACTTGAATGTTTGCATGAAGTGTTCTCGAAGAAAAAGCAGGATAATTTTCATTTTAAAATCTGTTGATAATGTCTGTGGGTTTTTTTTTAATCTACTTTGAAGAACTGGAGAAAAATCCCAATATTAGCCATCAGATCCTGAACTTCACATTGTGTCAAAGAAGCTAAAATACCTAGCAGTGTTATTTAAACAGATCGGTCCCCTATTTGGTTGTAAAATAGTGCAACTGCATTAAATTTATTCCTGAAGAACCAGAGGATGTCACAAACTGCCATGTCATTGGCATATCTTCTTTGATATGACATGGAAATGAGGACTAGGAAATCCTAGACAAACATCTTCATCAATAGTAGGTAATTTACTAAAATTATTATTAATTTACATGTTTTCATACTTACTGTTGGGCAGCAGAAGACATCTGAAAGGGGCAAAGTAAAATGAGAGAAAACCACCTTGAAGTCTAAATGACATCCACAAAATACGCACAAGTTAATATGGGATGGTGGCCCATTATACGTGCAGTTCCCCACTTTGCACAGGCAGATCTGCAGGTTTTGCATGTGCAGTAACTGTGCGTTCATATAATTCACCAGTCCAGATCCAAAGGACTTTTTAAATCATGCCTTACATATCATGTGCCCATTTTTAAATGGTTTAGTCTGTAAAAGAGCTTAAACAATAATTTTGTGAGTATTAGACATTAATGGTACTGTTATTATATTGGAAATTGAAATTAGGTTAAGCTGAACTTGGTTCAGGTCATTCAGGCTAGAGCTGCAGTAGTCTATTTTTATACCACTGACAAAAGGCTTCTATCTAATTTCAGAAATGCCAGATTAATATCAAGGAATGGTAAGAATTTTGGTGATTCAGAGAAATATTAAAATAGCTGCCTGGTGAGTAGAGGCTGTCCATGTTTGGCGTAAATAATACCGCCTCACTAGCAGTTCTGAGCCTCCACAAATACCATGTTACTGAGTAATACATTAGCAAATGGTTATAATGAACTTCACTAAGATCAATAATCAAGATACTTTCACTAAGAAGCTGAACTAGCCTTATAAAAGAAGACTTATAGTAATATCTATTGCATTTTTACTCCAAAATTTGTTCTAGTGGTTATTGCAGTTTGTGTAACAAAGGGTTGATGCTGTACATCGATTTTACGACAGCACAAATATAGCTAAATGTTACATGCTGAATAGTGAAGAAACGTAATAATCACAGCTTTGTCTTCTCGACTGTCATTGTTTTCTCAATATGCTGGACAATTGCTGTAGTTAAGCTAAAAGTAACTACTTTCCACATAGAAATCCAAGAGTGGCAAAGTTCAGTCTGTTGAAATTACATTTGCTAATTTTGTTGTTCGTACATCATATGCTGAGTATAATTTTCAAGTTGGAGCATTATCTCATTTTGCAAGGCTTAGTCTTAATTGATTTTGTAAAAGAATGTACTGGAACTGAAAGTTTTATGCATTGTAAATTCCACTGTTTTAAAATTGGTCAAAACTGAGCAGAAGGTAAATTTCTCACTGTAGCTATCTGATATCTCGAGAACCTTTGAGAAAAAATTGTCTCTATCATCTTTTGGTCTATTTTACAGCTGATATTCAGATACAAAATTAGACATGACAATAAGAGCTTTTCATAAGCCTGTATTTGCAAATCACTTATAATACCCTCTTTAGGAAAAGCATCTCTGGGCTCATTTTGGCTTGTTGCATACATATTTTATTCTGCTGTAACCCCCCTTATTTTATCCTACTAATGGGTCATTCAGATAAACTTTCATCCTTCGATTTTCTGGGGTCTGCCCTGTGATAAGTGGCATAAAGGGATTGGGCAAGGATAACTTGGGGCATTGCTTGCATTTTTGGAGTCAGTGCAGGATTTGTATGCCTGTAACCTTGTGTGGGCACGTGAAGGGTCAATCAAATTTTAAAACAGAAATAGTACAAAGGAAATGCACTTTCAAGATTAGCATCATCTGTCCAGAGCCCATCCCATTGCCTGATGTTTCTTGGTCGATAACTTTTGTTCTTCCCTTAGTACATCTGCTTTTTTTCTCCCATTTACAATATACCTTGGTTTGTTTTTATACTCAATTAATGAGTTTTTTAAAAGGCTTTGGATGATAGGATTAAAAATGCAATATGGTTCTCAAATTCTAAAAATATAATGGTTTCAACAATTGAAATAATTTGTGCTGTGACTTGTACTGCTCTGTATTACAGATTTTTTTTTCTTCTCCCCTTTTCACACAGAGTATGATTTCTTCCATTGTGAACAGCACTTACTATGCAAATGTCTCAGCAGCAAAATGTCAGGAATTTGGAAGGTGGTATAAACATTTCAAGAAGGCAAAAGATATGATGGGTAAGCAAAAAAAACCCCAGAAATTTGCTATGATGGTGGATACATACCATTATGTGTCACATTGAGGTCTGTCACAGTCATATGAGAAGCCAGGTCCTTTCACGATAAGTTTAGGATGCTTTTGATGAGTAGATATAGAAAGTACATATATAGTGAAAGAATTCATTTAAATAAATATTTGCTATTGAAACAGCCAAACTGACTTGGGTTGCCAAAGATGTAAAGCTGTCATTCTGTAAATCTAGAGATCTTCTACTGCCCAGAATAATTGTTTAAAAAACCTGTTTCTGGAACTGTGATGGACTGATTTTTTTTAATGTGTGTATTTTTTTTTATTGCTCTGACTAATGTATATTTAAAGAAACAGGCTTCTATAATTTTCACTGCCTTCCAACAAGAATGCTATAATTTTATAAATTCATATCTTTCTCTAACTTTGGGACTCTTGATTTCAATTCATTATAATAAATAGTTGTGACAATTTTCTGCGTGTAGTAAGCATGAGTAAATTACTGGAGAAAAGAATCCGTCAGTGGGACATACTAATTCTGTAATACCTTTCATCTTTCTGTATTGTCCCTTTTTAAAACTATTTCTTAAACCTGTTAACATAATTTTGAACACTTCGTGTCAGAAAATTTTTACGTAGTTTTTACTGAATGAAGAAATGAGACCTCAATTTGGATTGAATTTTGAGCTTGACTTAGCTTTCAGTATTTGAAGCAAAATCATTCATCTACCAAAACGGGTTCCTTGCCTGTGATAGCTTAAGGCTGTAATGAAGACAATGCATCACTTTTGTGATAATTGCTTGAATTACTATTCCAAGTGAATGGCCCACTTGGGTTGATCTCTACTTTCCGCTAGTGAAAAAAGGCAGCTTCTTTCCTTTATCTACTTTGTACCTTCTGTGCAACATCGAACCCTTCTTCCCAGACCACCGAAGTCAGTGGTGAGAATTCACTTGGCTTCAGGTGGTCTGTGGGCAAGGCAGCAGAGCTCCTTCATGGGGGGGGTGACTTTTCCACAGCCTCCTCTCCCACCTCCATTGCTGCTCCTGCATGGGGCAACCCCTGCAAAATTTGCGTTACGTGACCTGCAAAGGCAGGTTCGCCATCCATTAATTTGGGGACAGTGAAGCCAGTGCCCAGGACACACACGTGTCTGTGTGCATGTTTTCCTAATGCTGGGGGGACAGGCCATGCCACATGGACGAGGAGCAGCGAGTGCTCTGCTGGGGCGTTGATCCAAGCTATGGGCACCAGACCTCTCTGCAGAACAGCCCTCTTTCTTTGCTTTTTTTTTTTAAATTTCTGCCTATGATAGGACAGAGGGGGAAGGCAGGGCTGCGAATGGAAATCCAGGTGCTGATTGCTTCTTCCAGCTCTCGTCCCTCTGTAGGAAAGGGTGGTCTTGCACTGAATGCCTGTTAGTGAAGATCATAATTACTATGAAAAGATCAGACACTGCCTTTTTTAAAAAAAATATTATGTTTTACTAGTGTAAGAAAAAAATTGCTTCGACACTTTTGTGAAGATACTGGAGTTTTGGTTTTTAAATAAAGCATATTTTCTCAAAGCTATTTCCAGACCAGCGTTCCTAAAGCTCTAGAACTGAGATTGCTTAAAATGAAAAAGTGGCATACATTGATAAAAAGGAGACTCCTTTACATCAGCCTAGATATATTTTATATTGTCTTATCATGCACAAGAGGGGAGCTGGAAGCACTCTTGTAGTGTAAAAAACTGTGTTGTTAATTAAAAAGGAGGGTGTGTCAAGGCAGATGAGTTAATATAAGAAAAAAAATCAACCATGTTGCAAGTCACTGAAAAAAACCATGCATACATGGTTGCAAGATAAAGCAGCCCATCTGTGTAATTTACATAAATTATACTAGTTCCTAGCAGTCCCATACAATTGGTGCAACATCTAGAAATTAGCAGAGCATGGGGAGGTCCACACCCCACCCTGCTTGTTACAGATTTCCAGTGCCTGGGAACTGCAGATGTCACAGCAGGGACACCACAGGAGGAGCAAAACCGGTCACCGGGGGCTTCTCTCTCTCTGGTCAGGGTGTGCCTTCCCATACAAGCCCTCCTTAGCCGTTGTGTGGATGCACTTGCCATTTCACCCGCATCTTCTGCAGTGCACAGAGTGGTTTCCCATCTCTTGTCTTTGCCCTCTCTCCAGTTACTTGCTGCCTTGTCTGCAGTCCCTCGCATCCATCGCTGTGGGGATGCGCTCTGCAGCCGCATGCTTGTGGTTTGGTTGCGTTGCGACTTTGCGAAGCTCTCAGGAAGTTACTGCTTTGCCATATGTGGTTTCAGCACATGGTTTTGCCTCTGATGTTCTTCTGCTGGTTCCTCCAAGGGCCCAGTGATGATGGTGGGCAGTTTGTTGGATGTTTTTAAAAAACAGTATTCACTACGCCATTATTTGTGGGTAAATTTTGAAGGCAAATAGCCGCAACAGTGATGTTATGAGCCTGCTGATCTAGGCTGGAGAGTACAGTAAGCTTGAACCCGAATGTGCTGTTTTATATTTATTTTTGTTAGCACGAAACAAAACATTTTAGTGAGGAGTGTGAAGTTCGTGATTTTCAGTCTTATGTTGGCTTTTTCAATGTTTCTTTTCCACCGTAGTTGAGATGGATAGCCTTTCTGAACTATCCCAGCAAGGTGCCAACCATGTCAACTTTGGTCAGCAGCCAGTCCCAGGGAACACAGCCGAACAGCCTCCGTCCCCTGTTCAGCTTTCTCATGGTAGTCAACCATCAGTTCGGACCCCGCTTCCAAACCTGCACCCTGGACTTGTATCTACTCCCATTAGCCCTCAGCTGGTTAATCAGCAGCTGGTAATGGCCCAGTTGCTGAACCAGCAGTATGCAGTGAACAGACTTCTAGCCCAGCAGTCCTTAAACCAACAGTACTTGAACCACCCTCCTCCTGTCAGTAGATCCATGAACAAGCCGTTGGAGCAGCAGGTCTCAACAAACACAGAGGTGTCTTCCGAAATCTACCAGTGGGTCCGTGATGAACTGAAACGAGCAGGAATCTCACAGGCAGTATTTGCACGTGTGGCTTTTAACCGAACTCAGGTCAGTCTTCTTTTTTTCTTCTTTTTTTTTTCAGTCTAAGAGTCCCTCCTTTCTCTCTGTTTAGTACTTGTCACCTTTTAAAAGTCCCCATTTCTGCCTTGTCGCTCAACTCCTATGAAGGAACCACGCTTCCTTGCAGGACCGGCGTCCATGTTGATACAGTACAGAAATCTTCAATGATTGCTTTGTGGCAGTACCCACTGTTCTGACATACACCTTGGTTTCTCTCCAGTTATGATGGCTTGTGAATAACTTAAACTTCCTGGGAAAGGACATGAACAGCTCTGTGCTGAACCATTCAAAGTCACCCAACAGATTGCCTTTTGTGTTGCACAGGTATACCCATACTGACCACGTGCATGCACTGAACAACCTGTCTTCTTTCACAGGTGTACCTGAGGATGGTCTTTTTGCATTTATTTTTATTATTTTCTATTGTAAGTCTTAATAATAACATCTTTTCAGGCTTCTGAAAAGATTAAAACAAAAAAAATATTTTTAGATTATCTACTCTTTTCGTGTGTTTCTATAGTTTGGTGCAAAAACAGTAGCTGCTGAGATTGCCAATGTCCACGTCAGAACATATACTTCAGCTCTGCATTGCAGAAAAAACTAGCCTTAGCAAAGCTGATAAGTAACACTAAAATGTGTTATTTTTTACACCTGTTTTAGAAGCTAACCCTGTTATAATTTATTCTGCTCTATGAATTTAACTTAATACCATGTTGCATGGAATTTAATCAAGCAGAAATTATGGAAGAAATGTCAGTATATCTAATGCAAATAATAAGATCTCAAAATTTTAGAAGTCTGTTTTAACAGAAAATAAAATAGTTGTGGTTTTTTTTTAATAGGGTGTATTTTTAAAAGATGTAGATAAATTTGCTTTGGATTCCACATTTTTAAACTTAACGAACAAGTATTTGTCTGTTGTAGAATATAGTAAAAAAATAACAATGTGAGCTTCTCTTGAAATGTTGATGTTTCTCCCTGCATAGCTTAGAGAATAAAAATTCTGTTTCAAATGCACAGGTACCAAGTTTGAATCCATATGTCATTTCTAATTGTTCTGAATTATTATTGCCTTAAGCTAGAAGAAAGTAGAATCATTGTGTGAATTCTCTGCGAACTCTCTGTGAATGTGTCTTTCCTCTTAGCAGCAGAGGAGGTTTTCAAGATCTGGGTCTTTCAGACCAAATTTCATGGGATACATGAACTTATTCAAGGATTACTTATGTCAGTTGGGTTCAGGCAGTGTCAGCTGTTATATTTACAAATAAGTGAGATAGAGTTTCCTTTAATATTTTAACTATGATACTGTAAAGTATTGAAATATTAACAGTAGCCTCAAGTTACCATGATTTGTAGCTTTCATCTTACCTGGACAAAAAGCTAAGCAAATATTTCAGAAAAGAAATAGTTTATTAGATATTTACTTATTTGTCAGACTTGCCTAAAAGCAGCTTGTTTTCTCTCAGCTTTCTTCCGCCTCTGAAGTTGTTTGTTCAGCTTTTGTCAGCTAGTTTTCCATACAGCTTTTGGTCTGTCATTTGTTCAAGGGCAGTATTTGTTACCTGAAGTACAAGGACGATTGGTTCTGACTGGATGTTGAATTTATATGACACAGTATGAGAAGATGCTCTTGAGATGTGATGAATGCAACGGTAGAACTAGATTTCTAGTGCAAAAATAGATTCCTGATTACTATAAATTTTTCTTACTACAAATGTTATTAAATACTTGTTTAAAGTTCAATTCTTCCACAGACGTTGTGGTTAACCAGCTTGGTAAAATGTGTTCAAAGTGACCCAAAACTGGGAGGAAACCCCAAAATGAGTGTTGAAAACAAATCACGTGAAGAGATAGGAAATATGTATGTAATATATTCTGGCAATTTGCAACCAGATCTACTTGATTGAACACAGAGTTGTATCCCTATATCCTACAAGTTGTGTTAGTGAATCAAATTAGTATTTGCAGTTAGCTACATAAGATTTTGCAGCATTTGTTATGTAGCGAACAGAAAGGAAAGATACTAGGAGCCTAGGCGATGTTAGCCTCAGTGTCACCAAGAAATATCTCAGCATACTTTTAATATGAAGTGAAGCCCCATTGAAATCCAGAGGAGTTTGTTGTGGGCACATTTCACCTTTGCAAAACTGAAAATTGTTAATTGTACCCACAGTAACAGCTAATGTCCAAGTATAAATACATGCAGAGATACCTGTGATTCTTGTATGAAAGCACTTAAATTTGTTTTGCTTGCTGTACTTTGGTGTTTATCTCGGGTTCTTCAAGGATACATCACATTTAACTAAAATTAGGGCAGCACTTAAATGACTGATGCTACTTAGAAGTTATTTTCTAATATTGATGTAATATCTTTTGTCTTTTTTTTTTTTTTTGGCTAGAGCAAGTGAAAATGCTTGTTTAAATTAATCTACTGTTTTCAGAGATAAAAAGCTAACTCAGGCTTGCCACTGACATTTTTGAAACTGTCATAGGCATGTTTGAGCCGTGTCCAGGGACCATATCATGCCATCAATATCTGAAGGCAGCAGATCTCACTGAAATCAGTTGGGAGTTCTGCACAAAAGACCCCTGATGTCGAGATTTGGTCTCAGATGAGGGGAGAGATAAGCTCTCAGCGTAAAAGTTAACGAAGGAAGTGAACTATAAACTAAGAGTAATTTAGCTTAATGTTTTGGCAATAAGAATGGACTTTGGTGGAACTAGCTGAAGATACTCTTGTTTTATAGACTAGTGCTCTGCAATATGAATACAGAATTTAGTGGAGGTTTTTGGGTGGGAAGAGGGAGTTCTACCAGCTTAATGTGGTAATTCAACACTTGGCTCTAATTTCCAGGAATTTTATATTTTGGGAAAAAATGTTGACTAGAAATATTTCAGCTTCCTCCCAGCCCAAAAGAAAGAATTTGGTAAAATTACTTCTAAGAACTAGGTTATCTTTTTTTAAAATTATTGTCTATTTATAAGGCAGAGAAAAACCCTCCGCCACACCTCAGAAAATTGAAAGGGTGTTCTTAATATCTTCTTGCATAACTTCTCCCCTACTCTTAACTTCAAAATAGTAGTTTCAAAAATGTGTAGTTCTCAGCAATGTGTCTTGCAAAGTGTAATCAAAGAGAAGTCCAGATAGCTATGACTTGAATGAAAATTAACGTCTATGCAGGCACAACAGAACAATTGTTGTGGGGAGCAGAAGTGGTTTCGGAGGGTGAAGCACTCTCCCCGCAAGAGATTTCACTGTAGTCCTTCTAGGAAGGCTTCAGAGCCCAGTGGGGTCTGAAGCGTCGTTTGTTGCTCAGCAGTTGCGATTCCAGCTCACTGGCTGCGAAGAAACAGATTGAATCCTGTTAGCCCCTCTTCGCAGCGCACCGTGGAAAAGTATGTTGAGTCAGGATTTGTGATAGCAGATCCGAGTTTTGCCTCAAGCACGGCTACCAAATGTGTCTACCGGTCTCTCTGTTCACTAGGGTAATTTCGGTAGTGTTTCAGTTGCCGTTTTAACGAATTAATAAATGGAATATATTTTCCAGCTGATGTCAGTGTGCTGTGCAGACACCTCTGCTCTCTTGAAAGAGCAAGTTCATTTTTTTCCTGCGCTTTCTTGGCCAGAAAATGGCATTTCTGAGCAGCTCGCTGGCCTGGGTGGCATGGAGCGGTGGTGAGGGGACATTGCCGATGCATCAGGGCAGCCCCCCAAAGCGTGGTGCCCTCCGCCAGCCCCCACCACAGTCTCCCAGCACAGAGAGGCTCAGCCTGCCCCTGCAAATCCGCAGTTGAACTGGGAGGCCCTCCGCTCTGCTCTGTTCTTCGAGAGAGAGCTACAGCAGAGCGTCGGCATTTGTTCCGCTGAACCACCTTTGGAGCCCTAAACAAATAAACAAACTCCTCTTACCATTTCTGCCTGGCGTTTGTAAATGTAAATATGAGTCAGGAAACGGAAAGCTTGGGTTCCCACAAGTGAGTCTGACATTTGACTGGAAGGCGTAGCTTAACCTGGTGCGTGGCGGGGTGACATGTACGTACTGCGCAAGCAAGGAATCGTGTTAGTCATGGTTGTGGTTGGAACTGTAACTCGGGGCTGCCTGTCGCTGCTTGTGTACACTTTCAGCCATAACATTTGCTGCATGAACTCGGGCGCTGCTGTACGGAGGTGACCTCTTGGCTCCATGTTCGCAAAAGCAGGGGGAGTGCTTTTTGCTGCTTTTGCCATGTCTGACTATTGTCAATTTTTCTTCTTCCCACCAGTGACAGTTTTTCATCTCAAGGTTTTTTGAGCACTTCTCAGTGTTTCTGCCAGATACCTTTTCTCTCCACCTCCTTTCTGCTTCACCCCCATGCTTGTTTAAAATATTAGCTGCCAGGATACATTGCCTTTCGTTCATGTATAGCGCCCTTTCTCATATGTGAAAACTTCTGTGTATTTACGGCTGTGCTCATGCTAATTCTGGGCAATTGCTATTTCGAGGGAGAATGCTTGGATGCAGTAAACGGCTCCATGTAATTTTAAAACAAAATCTAAGTTTACACAAACCACCTTCTCAGGCATGTTTTTTTTTTCTTCCACTTTGTCTTTGGCACACTTTATTTTCCAGTAAAATGAAAAATGAAGATGGATTATTCAAAATTGATAACAGTAATGGACCATCATGTAATGTTTTATTGAATTTGAGTTCTGTAAATTATGTGGTAGAGAGAAATTTGCCTGCTTAAGTATAACAGAAATTGCCACTGTATTCATATAATTCTTCGTAGTGTAATTTAAGAAAAAGCACACTATCCATATCACTATTGAATAAAAGGTAAAAAGGTGCTATTACACTATCATGACAGCTCTCCTCTTGCTACTAAGCGACGTAGATAAATGTGTCTGCTTATAACTTACTTGGCAGTGATCCAGGCTTGTGGGTGGAGCTTGTGAATAATCCTCCACCTGGACATGGGATGGGAGCACCCTGCAACGGAGAGGGATAGGATTCGAGGGTGTTCTGTGTGTTTTGGGGAGGTTTGGGCAAATTGCATTTTTCTTCTAGGAGCTTTGAAGTTCTATCAGGCTGATAAAATCTATTCGAATCAGTGATTATGTTCAAAGAGGAGACAAACTGGGGGCCAGACAGACAGTGTTTTTGTTCATATTGGCAGACACTTGAGTTTATCTCCAGTTTTAAAAAATTCATAATTAGCTTTTGAAAGCCCTGATAATATTTATTGAACATTTTTGTGCAATTAGTAATGAATTATACTTGTGATGACGTGTAAACTTTCTTTTTTTCAATGAGACCTGGTAACATTTTAAGAAAGTACATTTCCAGTGCAAAAAGGATACAAAGGAGGAACAGAGAGGAGGACTCTGAGCCTGGCATCGTTTATAATCTGTGCAAAACAGCATTTAGCTTTATGCAACCTGAGGTACAATATCAGGGAGTCACACCAAGACTTGTATCTTGGCAAACCAGTTCAAGCCTGGTAAAATGAACAGTAAATCTCTGCACGTCAGCATGGGGCAGGATGTGAGAGCTGATCTTTTCTTTCTAGGGTTTTCCCATTTTACATCTTGTCCAACAATGTTTAGCTGAAGTTCAATGCTTAGAAAATTGAAGCAGTAGCAATAGAGCTTCATATTTGAAGCAGGCAAACTGTATTACAAGACTTTGCCTGCATCTGGTACCACACTGTTTTTTTCCATGTTTTTTCCTTATATATTGTATATTCTGACCCTCAGGTTCAAAGCTCCTAGAAGTAAACACCGCCTCCTTGTCTTCTCCCCAGTCTCATCTCCCCTGCTCTCTTCACATCTGTATCCTCTGCTCTGTTCCCAGCTCATGCAAAGAGTCATGGCAGTGCTGGGAGAAGGAGAGGGGAATGAATACTTAATGGCATTTCTAATCACCAAGAGGTGTCCTGCAGCAATGGTTATACTGACAAACACAGGAAAAATACAAAAAAACAATTTTCATTGTTTACTCATTTCACTAAGGGGGAAAAAGCTGTACAAGAAAAACAACCTCTTCTGCCTTTTTTTAGTTGCCCACTATGTGGCAAAGGCTTATATGAGCAATATTTTCTATTACGGGCTAAAGTGTTTTTCAAGGACATTTCCTGTGGCTGACAGTGGGCTGGCTGTTAGTACGGAGTCTCCTCTCCTGCCAGTGATCAGTCCACTTCAGTGTGTGTTTCTTCTTTTTAATCCTGGTGCGGTTGTTTTCAGCACCGTAGCAGTCAGAAATCACATGTTTTCACACCTTGATCATACATCCTGTGCTCTGCAGACAGCTTTGCATTATGCTCCAGTGGCACAAAATCATTTGTGCCTGCCTTGGAGGATGGGTCATGTAAGCCTACCACTGACAAACAATAATAACTGCGGGTTTGAGTACTTAGAAGTAGAAAAAAATGGTAGACAAGAATTTAATTTCCATATTTGCTAATAAGTAAATTTATTGTTAGACTAATCATTAAGAAAAATTTTGAAACTTATACTCTACCCAAATGCCACTTATGTCTGTAACTCGTTTATTTACCTTCTGAGTAGTTTCTACCTGGATACCAGGAAAGAGGAGGGATGAAGAATAAGTGGTAAGAAAGTATCTCCCAGGATTACTTTTGTTTTTTAATCCTCTTACAAGTTATTTTTCATGCTTAGTCCTGGAAAGACTGTTTGTGTTTTCTGTCCCATTTCCCTCTTACATGTGCAGGCACAGGCAGGGCCATGGGGACCACTGTGGCCCCAGGGTAGTGGTTAGCACCTCTGCCCTCATCGCCCTGAGAGATGGAGAGGCGATGGGGCAAATGCAGAGCTCAGAGCTGCAGCTTTCTGTACCACTCCCTTAGGAAGGGATATCTTCAGTCAGGATTGCCACTCTCAGTTTTAGCTCTTTTATTGCCCCTAGCCATTATCCCAAATAACTTACAACAGTTTTTTAGGAAAAGAAACATTGGGTTGTGTTATTTCTTTAAAATCACATTGATGCTCCCTTGTTACACTAGCAATAAAAGCCTGTCATGTCAACGCTCTTCTTATCCCAGCATGGCAACAGCATTCATTCTAAAAAGAAGTTCATGTTTGGTTTTGCAAAAGTTAGTTTTCTTATCACTGCCTTTTTACTTCAAGACAGTAGAGTGTTTTGTATGCCTGACATACTTAAAAGGAGAATTTGGCAAGGGGGGGAGATTTCAAGAACCTGTTGACATTAAAGTTCTAGTTGCGCTCACAGGTTCATATATATTTCATCTTTTAGAGTAATTAGGTGTCCCAGACTGCCAGGCCTGCTCCACTCTGAGAACCGAGATGAAATGATTACGTAGGAAACCTGGTGTGGTCTGTACAAGCAGCTGGCGGCATGCTATCGGCTGCAGCCTGCCCATCTCTGGCTCGCTGCTACTGATGCCCTGGGTGCTGTTTTCCTTTCATGCCCCTGTGCTCACTTTTCTCTGTCGTTGCTGGACTCTGAAAGTGGTCAAAGGACAGGAATGGTAAATGGACTTAGGAAATGGGACCAGCATGGCAGGTGCTCAGATAGCCCAGGCAATCACAGAATCACAGAATGTTCGGGGCTGGAAGGGACCTCTGTGGGTCATCCAGTCCATCCCCTCTGCCGAAGCAGGGTCACCTACAGCAGGCTGCACAGGACCTTGTCCAGGCGGGTTCTGAATATCTCCAGAGAAGGAGACTCCACAGCCTCCCTGGGCAGCCTGTTCCAGTGCTCCGTCACCCTCAGAGGGAAGAAGTTCTTCCTCATGTTCAGACGGAACTTCCTG
>Ga0065711_1034970_pt1 | contig 22986 bp, 12 predicted proteins | sample Hoacrofraction12_FD_59098 | JGI IMG/M metagenome (GOLD analysis project Ga0065711, IMG submission 59098) | Hoatzin crop microbial communities from Cojedes, Venezuela - Epithelial fraction 12 v2 (version 2) | ecosystem: Host-associated > Birds > Digestive system > Esophagus > Crop | place... | reverse complement strand
TCTTTCTTGAACTGGGGAGCCCAGAACTGGACACAGTACTCCAGATGAGGCCTCACCAGGGCAGCGTAGAGGGGAAGGAGAACCTCCCTCGTCCTGCTGGCCACAATCCTCCTATTGCATCCCAGGATCTCATTAGCTTTCTTGGCAGCCAGGGCACACTGCTGGCTCATGGTCAACCTGTCATCCACCAGCACTCCCAGGTCCCTCTCCACAGAGCTGCTCTCCAGCAGGTCCACTCCAAGCCTGTACTCATGCATGGGGTTGTTCCTCCCCAGCTGCAGGACCCTGCATTTGGCTTTGTTGAACCTCATCAGGTTCCTCTCTGCCCAACTTTCCAGCCTGTCCAGGTCACGCTGAATGGCAGCACAGCTGACGGTGTATCTACCACTCCTCCCAGTTTGGTGTCATCAGCAAACTTGCTGAGCGTACACTCTAACTCTTCATCCAGGTCGTTGATGAAGAAGTTGAACAAGACTGGGCCCAGTAGTGACCCCTGAGGGACACCACTTGTTACAGGCCTCCAACTAGACTCAGTGCCGCTGATGACAACCCTCTGTGAGTTCTGCCATTCAGCCAGTTCTCAATCCACTTCACTGACCACTCATCCAGCCCACACTTACTGAGCTTCCCTAGGAGGATATTATGGGAGACTGTGTCAAAAACCTTGCTGAAGTCGAGGTAGACAACATCCACAGCTCTCCCTCCATCTACCCAGCCAGTCATGCCATCGTAGAAAGCTATCAGATTGGTCAGGCATGATTTCCCCTTGGTGAATCCACGCTGACTACTCCTGAGAACCTTTGTTTCCTTCACTTGCTTGATGATGACCTCCAGGATAAGCTGCTCCATCACCTTTCCCGGGATGGAGGTGAGGCTGACCGGCCTGTAGTTCCCTGGGAACAGTTTGAGTACTGTTCTTCACTGCATCAATATTCTCTTTGCCACAAACTAAAATTCCCCATATACAAACTTGTTAAGCATTCTCTGCTCAGCTACCCTAACAGGTTGTTCCATTTACTCATCACTGGTACCTAGTGGTGTTTGTGCAACTTGGGGGCAAGCAGAAGGGGGAAAAAAAGAGAGACTGTATTTTATCACAAAGATGTCTGAAAGATACTGAAATCTGAAGTTGCGACTTCTGCTTTTTCAGTTTCAAGATCAGATGTTAGCAGTTCAATTACGTGCTGCAAGTATGACAGTTTCTAGTAGACAGGACAACAGCAGTTATCACCACAGATGCAAACTTTGCCTGCCTTCCCTTGCCTGCCTTCCCTTCCCAAAACATATAGTACCTCACACACTTGAAGGGAACAGACTGTTAAACAAGTAGGGAAAAATTTTGACTAGTGGTCAGAGATATTTTCAAGATCTTGCTATTAATTTAGAGAAAAGAACTGAAATATGACAAAAGGAAGAAAGCTCCTTAGACCTTAAGCTGCCAAGAGACCAAACCAGGTAAGACTGAAATGTGCGCCAGTCTCTTAAAATTCAGTAAATAAAGTGTGACAAGGAAGAAAGAACGAAGAGCAAAACTATTTCATATTATTGTTATTAAAAAAAGTTTTCTGGGTCACTTTTAAGAACCACTTAACGTAGGCTTTCTCCTTCCATGATATTTTGCTTATTGCTATTTACGAAAAAACAAAGTTTTTATTTTTTAAGAAACACTGCTGCTAAAAAATAAAGGTTTAAGGTTCTGTTTTAAAATAACTCCCATCTAGCAGTCAAGGTCACTATATCTATTGCCTTACACATGTACTTAATATGAAGAAGTCACTTACTTATGCCCATTAGCAGATAAGCCATTCTTTCATTGTCATAAACCCAACATGCTCCTTTAGTTTTACATTCATTAATATCCCAGAGAGTACAACTGTTGTCTATAGCAACACCAAACAAAATTGGTCCAGGAATAGTACCTAAAAACCACATAAACATGTTAGTAATTTTGAGTTACTTGGAATAGTCTTACCTGATCTTAATGTATACAGTGAAATGCCACACTGGTGGGGAAGATAAAACAGAAGAGCTACACACTAAACATAATATTTTAATCAAAGTCATACGGCTCATATTATACAGCAAGTGTGCCTCTTCCATTGCTCTCAATTAATAGGTAGGATGCACACAGTGTCAGTTAATTCTTCATGCAGCTCTCACTTCATCAAGCAAGAATTTTGTTCAAAGTCTTCAGCTTCTTGTAACTTCCTCAGTTTTCATTGGAAGAGAAAAATGTCATTACAATTAGGGGGAAAAACAGCTAATCAACGCAGCAGGATTTTAACTGAAGGAAATGATGTCCCTTTTCTCAGATCATATACACTAACTTGTTCCAAAAGCACAGAACTAAAACATTATTATGTTGATATGTTCAATTATATATTTTTTCTATCCCTCAGATGTAGCCAAGCTTCTAGAAAATAATTCACATAGAATAAGTAGTGTTTATTCTTACGTAGACTTTAGATTTGTGTTATTTTTGTTACAACAATGCTTTATAAGGCACTAATATTATGCATCCAGGTACAGCCTATTTTATCATAAACACCCCAGTCACATCATTGCATGTCTACCGAACCTACTCAAGGCCTAAACTGTTCTTGAACTAACAAACAGCTGTGTTCTCACTAGAGCTCTTCTGTCTAGGACCCCTGTGTGATCCCTCAAGTCTACAGCAAAAACATCTTGTTGGTAATAATGCTGTTACTTGCTTCGGCCACAGTCAGTACAGGCAATGCAAAAAGTTCTCCTATCCTCTGCTACACAGTGAAGTCAAGAGTTCAGACTCTGATCTTAACTTTGCATAAAATGAGACAGAGTGGCCATCATACCACACTTAACTCTACCTCCCAGCTAATTTCTACCTGTGACGACATTTATTCTGGTTATTCTTTATTGGTAGAATAACTTGGATTAATTTGAGTTTCAATAGGTACAGCAAAGCAGAACTCACACTGCTAGATATCTGATCTCAAATGACAGGGAATGGCTGCAGTACTAAACATTGACATAAAAGTCTAATCAATAACTGAGCCTTTTCCAAGTCTTGAATTACATATGCTATTTAAAAAGTGTCTAGGACTAAAACAAGCATTTAAAAGGCATCTGACAATTCAGATGAGTTGTTCAGAATACCTACATTTAGCTTTATGTTTTAATTAAGGTGATTCACCTGACTTACTGAGATCCTGGAGATGCTTAGATTTAGAAATTAAGTAGTAGATTTCCCACATAAAAACCTCAGTAATTATTTATGTACAAGTGCTTACAATTTCAAGAAAGACTAGAACTAGCCAAAGAAATTGAAAGGGAAGGGAGAAGAGTGAAGACTCCACCTATCCACTTTAAAATACACTGGCATGGCCAATAAGGATACAACTCTATGAGAGAGTGTCACTTTCTTTTAACGTGTGGAACTTGAAACTTTGACCACATGAATGTTTTCTATTACACCAGTTTTAATTATCTCAGCTTTCAGAATAGGTCTCCTTCTGGGGGAAGTGACAGCAGGTGCCTTTTGCTGAAAAAAGTGACAGTTACCTGTACTTTGTTCACGTCAATATGAACAAGGCAGGCATGCATGCCCTATTTAAAGAGGAATTACAATCCACAAGTAATCTGCCTCATAACACGTGTACTCTGTAAGCCAATGACAGGCTGATTAAAGGTCCTCTGAAAGCTTCTTAATGCATTATTTTTTAAGTCTAGAAAAATGTCAAATACGAAGGAAGTGTTTCAACAAAAAAGTCATACCCAGTAGTCGTAGGAACACTGACTGTACTCCAAGAGCAAATGATCGCTGTTTATCTGGCACACACCTGTAAACAAGATTTGCGGTTTAAGGCTTAATAAACAAGTTTTAACTGCTCCATTTCTCTTCTCTATCCCTCAGTGAATACACTTTGTCTTCACATGCTCTTTTAACCTGTTTATAGAACAGGCCAATACGCAGAACAAGTAACCAAACAACTTCAAGATGTGTTTTGATAGAAGATAAAAGCAACTCCTATACTTCATCAACAAATTTTAGATTGAACTAGTTTAACGAAACAGTATAAATAAAAAGCTAGCTTACCAGCAGCACCCTGATATACTGTTGAAAGTTTTTTCCGCAGAACAATCGATTTAAGGACAGTGCTAGAATGCAATTCTGAGCTACTATTCCTAAAGTAATACATGAATTGAGACTAGGCTTCAGCACAGCACAAAGTGTTCTGTTTCCCATTAACTTTACATACCTTGTGGATGCCCCCTCCTGGCAGTGTTCAAGGCCAGGCTGGATGGGCTCTGAGCAACCTGGTTTAGTGGAAAGTGTCCCTGCTCATGGCAGGGGGGTTGGAACTAGATGATCTTTCAGGTCCCTTCCAACCCAAACCATTCTATGATTCTATGATATAGTCACGTGACCTTACAATTAATCAGTTCTGGCCTATGTTATACAAATCAACATGTTGATTTAATAACTAGCAGAATTTACCTCCTTACCTCCTACCCATTTCTTTCAGGTATTTCTCCAGCAATAAATGTTTTATCTTGACAGTGTCTTAAAGATACTACCATAAAGGTTAAGCACAACCTAATTTACCCAATGTAGTTTCAGCACTGTTTTCTTTAATAAATTGTATCCTTGAAACACTGTCAGTGCTAAAAAAGACAGTATTTAAACATTCAGGAGTTATTCCCTCATTCTGGAGTATGTATGAGAATTAGCCATAGAAATACATCCACGATGAGCTGTTATCAGCAGTCACTGTTAGAATCTCCCTATCCATGAAAGCAAAGAGAGGAAGAAGAATGAGTTTTGCATAGCGTGGGTAGTTATTTCTAGCACTAGAACACTGCCACAAACACATGGGTTTACACTTCAAGTTGCACAAAATAGGCCTGCTGAAAGGATATCAGAATATAGTGTAGTAGCTTATTTCTCATTTAGCTGTTTAACTCAGTTTTTGCACGCTTGAACTGTTCTAAAGTCCTCTCTTCCATAAAATCTATTTCACCATTTCAGTGAAGTTTACAAGGATTCAAAGTACCAAATGTTATTGTTTAGAATAATCTAAATAAAACTATATCAGCTTAGTTTTGAAGATAATGCAACATTTCACATTATTCTGCCCCCACACTAATATAACAAACTTAATTCCAGATTTACACCAACCCTGAACAGGAGACAACCACAATGCACTGTTGCAGTGTATCATTCCCCTCCTCAACCCCCTGCCAAGAAAGCTGGAAAAGGAGCATCTCGCCACACCCTCCCAAAGCATCATAGGTATAGTGCAAGGATGCCTATGCATCATGACCATTTTCTCTCTATTAGTATTAGAGGTACAAGTCAGATTTCAACATAAAAAGTGAAACAGCTCTACTTCCAGAATGAGGACCACATTAAAAAAAAAAAGTATCTAGCTTTCATGCATATGAGTTTCAGTGATCTGAAAGACAGCAAACCACTGGTTAACAGCCACATACGTGCTGTTACATGTTATATTGACAACTACCATACATACAACATCAATATCACGTGAAAGGTGGTCTAAGTTCTTGACACACTAGGATTTTGCAAGTCAGAACTCTGAACTGAGACAGGAATCAAAGGTTGAGAATACAAGACTGCCATTTTGTTCTTTTCTTGGTAAACTTTGAAATCCTAGCACTACCAATACACAGGCTAGTTGAATATTTTGTTCATCTGAGTACATGGCACACCTACTCCTTCTTGCTTTGACTAAAACAGTCAGGAGTGCTCCCATAAAAGAGGGATTTTGCTACAAGTAGGAAAGGTTGGGTAGTTTTTTTTTCTTTCTTAATAGATTCAAACAGTATGTACTAACCAAGCATAACTACAGAGATAGTGAACAGTGGTATGACTGTCCTCAGTCTGAAGTATTGCCTGCTTACCACACAAAGTACTATAACAGGAAACCCCTTTCATACTGGTCTAAGTCCATATTCCAAAGCAAAACAAACTAGAGTATTTCACTGATCTGAGCTTTCACAAGAACACTACCTATTTCTCAGCCCAAAAAACATACCTGAGAATAGCCACAGTTGTTGGAGTAACAGCCATAAATGTAAAAACCACAGCAAAAAAGAAGAAGGTCAGGAATAACGGTAAAAATGTGCATTGTGTCTGACATTTCCCAGGAACAGCTTCATAGAGAAAGTCTTCTGAACCATTTTCTCTTTTTGGTTTCCCAATACAGGAACAGTTGTGGTACGTCTACAAATAATTTATAAACCAAAATTTAGCTCTAAAGATGACACAAAGTGACACTGATACGGTAGTTGTTCATTGGGTATGCATCACACTGAATACAAGAATAACTGCTGACTTTACAGTATGGGAAACAGTCCGTTTCCTGATGATCACATGACACTAACCCTCATTTTTAAAACTGGTTCAGCAGAACTTGACTCATCCAGGTCATCTGAGCAAAAGTTCTTTCTGGTTTTGCGATCTGAAAAACCAGTGATAGTCTCCATTTTGTGTTGAGCAAGTTTTTAGGTACAAGCATAAAAAATTTGCAACTAAAGAAGATCTTAGAATTAAAGGCATGACCATATTTAATACATTAACATTACACAAAAAACACCAATCAAGTAAGCCTTGAAATGCTAACTTTTCTTGGTGAAGATAACACCATTTATATGATTAAGAAAGGACAAGCTACAAGCTTGTTCAAAATAAGATTTTTTTACACTGATACATATATAGATACAAAAAAATGTTGAAAATATATAGTTTTCAAACAAATAACCTATTTGAAAATATTCTGAACAGCATGGAGGGTGTCAAAGGTTGGAAAAAGGGAGGAAATGTCCCTTTTCTCTTTCCCCATGAGACTGTTTTCACCTGCAAAATCTAACTTGTGAACAAAGCGTAGCCAAAAGCTGCAGTTCTCTTGCAGCAGAAGATATCTTACATGCTTATCAAAAGTCATTCTTCCAATACTGAAACAAGCTAATGTTAACTATTACCTAGTTTGTTAACCAAAACTGCTGATTATTTCTGTACAATTCAAAAGTTATACTCCAAAGAACTTTTAACTGTCTGTCTTGACTACTAGAAATGGTTACTTGAATTGGGTAAATTCTTTAGAGTCACATCTACCTGTGCCACTATTTCCTCAAGTCTTATTCTTCAAGCTTAGGTAATACATATGCAGTTACAACAGTAGCAGAACAAAGTGGAAAACACAACAGTTCACATTCTTCAGGGATGTTGGCAAGTCCCATATCTCCTAGCTTCACAGTCTCAGCTATAAAGAGGCTGTTTTTTATACTGCACTGTACTTGACAGGAAAAGAGGTGAGGTCTACTCTTAAGACTTAAGCAGGAAACAAGAGAAGCAATGTTGGACTGCTTTTGTAAATACGTGAACAAATGGAATAGTTTTATGCTCTTCATTTAAATCCACACAAGTTTCTTTTCAAATTAAAAAAATACATATATCAGTCAAGTGTGAAATTTTCACAGCAGGAACTAGTCAGTCTCCTATATTTTGTTCTAGATAATACCTTCTCTCATTTACCATTGTCCTCTTTTGACATAATAAGTCCCCTGAGGCACCCTCTGTTTCAGCTTTACTACCTTTAGGATCTTCCCACACTCCTCCCACATCCCTGCTCAAGAGTTTGTTGTATTAGTGAAGACAAGCACAGAAAGTGTCTCAGTTCTGAGAAAGCTTGATAACAACCAGCCACTTTATGGCTTATCATTCCATCAGGGGCAACTCACATTCAGGGTTTGGGAGCTCACAGAAGCAGGTTGCCATGGGTACAAAACACATTACATTATGCTTAAAATCTAGATAAGGACTGCAGTTTAACGTCCAGGCAGTTGCTGGTTTCTACTTTTCTGATTCTGACAATTCTATTTAAAGTACATTCAGGTTTAATCTATTTTCAGCATTAGAAATTTTAGCAGAAGCAACTTTTGCAACATGACACTGCACAAGTCAGAAATACACTGTGACTGACCAGCAAACCTCTACAATGGAAGAAGGCTCAGAGGAGACAGGAAAGCATAAGGTACCCACGAAGCTTGCAGAACAATGCAGCCTGTGAGTGACCACAGCTGTTGCAAAGAAAGCTATGCAGAAAAGAAACAGCTGTATCAGTTGAGTGGATCAATTGCTGGTGTAAATGTTTCTCCTGAGTTCATTAAGAGAGTGTGAAAGTCTCCCTAAATTAGCCAGACCAGCATGGGGGCAGCGTGGCTCAGCCCAATACGGAGCCAGACAACTAGCAACAGAATTCAAAGACAGCAGTGGACTAGAGCTGTCTTCAATCCATGCATGCCTACAACCAGAGAGGCCCAGCATTGTGATGGTGAGCACACTGCAGAGATTGACAATGGAAATCACACTGGTATTGTGACTGAACTGTGTATTGCAATTGCTATTTTGCTAAGCATAACTTACATTCATATCCTGTTTTCAGTATATTTTGTATCACTCTGCTAAATCAGAAATCCTGTGTAACATCAACTGTCATCAGGTAAGTATATTTGATATAAACATTACACCCTCCACCAGCAGAATATCTAAAAGCACTTGGTCATAGAGTACTGGACTCTGATGCATAGCAAAATTCATCCTACTTGGATATGTGTTTCCAACCCATAACAATTTTTCCTGTAGTAACTACCACTTGGATTCAGAAATACTGTGATTTCCTGCCACACTAAGGGAAAACTGTTCTTGATATAGAATGCATTGTGCAGGAAACCAGAACAGACCATGGTCAGTTATCTTTGTATCATAAAGTACCTTTTTCATGTTGTTAAAAAGATGTGATGCACATCCTGCGAAACAGGGAGAAAAGTACTGGACTTCATCTCTGCCACAAACTGGGTAGTACACAGAGCGCAAACATCTGCAGTTAGCATTGCATGGCGCTGTCAAGTTATTTAGCATGCCTGTTCTGAAAGGTAAAAGTTAACAGGCTTTTAATAAAGCAATTTAAAACGAGCAGATATGTAAATAACTAATGCACTGTTTACAGGATAATAAATCTCAAAATAGTCAATTCAGTTGATTTATGCACTTCATTGTTTAAAAATAAGCCATGTTCCTAGTAGTTACACCTCTAGAGGGAATTCACATTTATTCTCTACATAATTACTTTTGTACTATTATTTCTTCCATAGACTATTCCTCCAACTTCCATTCACAAAACACATGTCAAAATTCTGTATCTCCTCCCTCTTACACACCTATACACTTGAATTTGTTCAATTTACAGTACTAAGAAAAAATGTAACAAAATTAAAAGCAGTATTTGGTATTGCTTAGTCTACTGATCATATTTCAAGGGTTTCTTAGTGTTTTGGATTCAAGCCCAGTTGCAAAGCCACTGCATTTTTGCTATTTTTAACTAGATTCCAGCACTAAGACAACTGCACATTCTAAATGCAAAGCGCCATAACATAGAAAGTCTGAACACACTCAAAAGGACCTTAAGCATTTTCTTTGGCTGTTTAGGGAATAACAAATGAAGAACAGAGTTTAACATAATTTTTGCTTACTATCATTACTTCCAATTTAGCCATTTACTTCTAGTATAGGCTATAGTATGGTTGTATTTGAAGTAGTCCCACTATGCTATTAGTATGAAAAATCAGTTTGGGATGTGGGGTACCTTCTTAAAATGTAACTGGAGAGAGTAAAAACACCCTTTAATTTTCTCATAGTAGTGCATTACTAAGTAAAGAAGCTTCACAGGCTGAGTTCTGTCAGCTGAAACCAGGATACTAACACTGACGGTAGTTTAAATATTGTACTGTAAACTTAAAGTTCCATATTTATTACCTAAATTCTCTTGAAGAAATCTGCCTTTTAAGATGGTCACAAATACTAGGAGGACAAATGATTTATCTAGGAATTAAGCTGATTACTTACATAGAATTCAAACTGATCACAGAATATTACGGACATCATAACTACCTATATACTTCATTTGGTTATTGCACAGTTGAATCCTACTAAATTACATTAGTTTATTCTTCATACATAGAAGAACCAAAGTTAGTTTGCTCTGGCTTAAAGCATTACACTGCTCCATAAGCAGACTCACTAGTCACAGGTTTGTTCATACAGTGCCTTTTCAGCCTATGAGGCATGCCAAGCCTAGAAGTATTTAACCAACTCAGTGGCAACATTTCTCCTGTTTATATGTGCAGACAATGCCTCTATTCCCTGACCTACAAAGAGGGACTCAACCTTTAGTTATGCATGGTCAGAGAAAAATACAGAAGAAATACAGCTTAGCGTACATAGTTTCTTATGATATGGAACTTCTTGCTCTAAATCACTTTTCTAAAGAAGCCTAGCAGATGAGGCCATTAAATGATCTTTAGAAGCTCTATAAGCTGGGTATTTTTTCACAGCAAAACAAAACAAGGAGTCCCAAAACCTTGTAGGAATGGGCAGAACTACAGAAATAGTCACTGCATTCCTGTTCCTTCAAATTTTCAAGCAAACACTGGGCAAAAGAATTTGGCAGAAACAATGCTTTGAAGTGTTTACTAGATGAAATAAACTACTTCAGTTCTGCTTATAGCCTAATTTATTACCAAACAGAGTTACTACAAACAATATATTTGAGTTCATGTTAATGAACGAAAAGTGATCCTGTACTCCTATGGTTCTGGTACTAAACCTGCAAAAACTTTCCCCACCCCACCACCTCCAGACTATTTTTCAATAGGAAGAGAATGCTTGCTATGAAGGATTTCTTCAAAATCTCCACAAAAATGAATCTGCATCAATTTCCAGGTCAACTCTAAAAGCACTCATGATTTATTCTTTCAGGAGCATTTGTTCAATAGCATAAGCAGAAGTCAGACACTTGGCCATTCTTCTCCCAAGCTTACAAAATTCTTGAAGTGACTACATATTTCAGTTGCTTATTCCCTCATGGAAAGCAGTTTCAGAACTGGCACTACATTAGTGCCATCAAATATTCTGATGCAGTTCACATGTCCAACAAACTATAGTCCAACATGTCACAGTGAAATAGATAAAACTAAACATTTTTTTATAATAGATACTGAATGGAGAAAGTTATTTCAGGCCTGGTTAACTCCAAATTGCTATAGACAAGAGGTTTTCAACAACAGCTAAGCCACATAACTGCCAAAGTTACACAAAACTATTAAATACAAGTCAACTGCATTTACCTTGGGACAAAAATCAATTCAGCTGTACCTTTGCTCATTATCACAGGACCTGGTGTAGAAATATCGATAGCTTCACATACAGTTTTCTACACAACCTCTTCAGTATTTAATTGCTACATACAGATTCTTTTGCTCCATATGTAACTATAAACTTTCTGCAACACAGGTCTGCATCCGAGTTTTCACAGTTCTGAAGTGTCCACAGTAATCTTACAGCTAGCATTTTTTCAGACACTGAAGTAGAACCACATTTTAAAGTGTCAAATGTCAACACTGGCCTTTGAACATACTGTCAATTGATATAGAAAGTTGTAAAGAAGGAATTAGAATGAGTGGTAACTTGGACTTTTTTTTTTTCCCAGTCACCAGTGTATGAAATTTAGTTTACTGGTTTTGTATGCCTTCTGGAAAGGGAAATGCAAATGAATAGTTAAGGTATCAAGGCATTAACTTTCTACTCCATTAGAGAACTGGCAGCCTGACTGCCTCCAGTCACTGCTGCCTCCAAGCTCTCTGGATTTGTCCCATTTATCTAAGGCTATCTATTTTACTGTTTTCACATTTACCTAAATGAGAGATCTGAAAAAATATCTGGTTAGTCTTTCATGTTCCTCTTTGCATTTCTGGGAAAATTTTGCAATACGTCTTTTATGTTTATGTCATTGATTCCCTTAAAGGACCTGGGAAAATTAGTATACTTCCTATTCTGCTATATTTGTGCACTTAGTTGCCTCCATAAGTAAGAAGAAGGCAGGAAAGTTACATCTATTTGTTACACACTCATTTTAAGCCACTCCAAAACCATGATAAATATGAAGTGAAGAAACCACTCCAAAACCATGTTCATTAGATGTTTATCATTTTCCTAGAAGTATTACCAACTTGCATGCACATCAAAGGCTACAAAACCAATTTCCCTCCCAACCCATCTTCTGCATTTTCATGGTGCACTTCATGCTATTCTGCCAGTAAAGTGCAAAGATTCTCTCCCCCATCCTATTTAGGTTTAAATGCCTTTTTACGCATTGGATCCTAACTTACAGATTCTGCTTTTGTACCTTTTGTACCTTTCCCTTTTCTAAAATGGGGGGTATGAGGAAAACAACAAAAAAAGTATTGTTATATTCACCGAGTTGCACAGCATGCTACGCATGCTTACGATTTTTTCAAATGGCAGCTAGCAGTCCCTAGCTACCAGCCCACTGGAGTTGTTTTGCACAACAGCTGCTGGGTCTTCGGCATACCCTCAAACAGCTGTAGTAGCCTCTGGCTCTGTCAGTTCATGACAGAGTAACTTGACCATTTGGGACCACATCTTTGGCACAGCTAGCTGCGTTCCTCCTGCTTTTAAGCACTGCTCATGCTACAGAAATGTGTACTATTTAAACGTATGAGAATTGAAACATTGTAATCTTTAGTTAATTCCTTAATAATACACAGTTGGGCATTTTACACAACATAGTGCCTATGGTGGTGATTTGGTCACATACATTCAATGCTGAAGTTTTAAAAGTGGGCCTACAAATCCATACTCTAAAGAATGCTTATCCTTGCAGACATTTATATTTACTCCACTGCCATACTGGTTTCCAGAGTAAGCTTTGATCACAGCAACAGGAAGAATAATCATACTCAAATTTTTATTACAATTACTACAAATTTCTAAAAATGAGTGACAGATTGTATTGTCATTAGGAATGAGAATTGTGTTGTTTAAAGGAAAAAAAAAGTACATATTGTTTAGAGAAGTCCTTCCTACACCTTAGCAAAAAAAAAACCAACAAAACAACAAACTTTAAATTATGTTTCAGTTAACCATGTTAATCCATCAATTTTATTCTTCAACTTGGGTCACTGAGCTATGCTCTCTTTGCATTAAGTTTCTGCTGCTACCAGCCATTTCACCAGGAAGAAAGAAAGCCTTCTTTGTCAATGGAGGCTAGATGTGCTAGAATGTGATGCTACAATATCATCTTCATTTTTCTAGGGAAAAAACTGCAGTCAGTTTAAATTGCAGTACGCCTCAGTGCTCTCTCCTGGTATTGTTGCACATGGCAGACTCCATTCAGGAATAAACTGCGCAGATTGTCCAGAGTTGGTTAATAAAACAAGATGTGAAATGCACAGAACTGCTAAAGAGATATAAAATTAGCTGTAGTCAATACCATGGCTACTACACCTACAATGGTTACAGAAGCTGGGAATTTTTTGTTGAGCAGGACCAGTCTGCTCAGAACACACTTTGTAGTCAATGTACCATTACATTTTCTTAACCATCTATTAAATGAAGATTCCAAGAACAAGGTTTTTAGAGTTCCACCAAACACTTCAATTTCATTTATCAAGGTAAAATATGACATGTTTAAGGTTTTGTATTCTGTGATTTAGCTCATTTATTTTAAACATTAACACCAAACCCAAGAGTGTATTAAAATATATTTACCCGTTATATGTTTCAGAGACACCTGCGAAAGGTTCATTCCCACATTTAGCAAATAAAAACACTGTGTTTAATAGAAGGGCCACTGAGCAAGTGCCTATAATGAACTTGATTATGCTTTTGCAGTCCATTTTGCACTTGGAAACCAAGATGCCACTTATGATTTGGCCTAGTGCTGCTGCTGGAATTAGTACAAGCCCTAGAGGAAAACAAGACACCAGCAATTACACAAAAACGCAAGATATAATTAGTGAAGCAATTTATAGTGCAACCGTAGGTTAAGAAAAAAAATCACAACAGTTACCTGTATCTTATGATGTAGTCCATGCGATGTCATTTTCCAGCCATTCTACCAGAATCAGTTGGCATGAGTAATTTATTCTATCCTTACATTATCTTTAGCCTTTCCAGAAGTTCAGCTTGACAGTATAACTTGTAGGTGTTCAGAACCCAAGTTCAACACAAAACTAGATTACTTAAAAGCACTACATAATGGACAGGAATCTCTGAACACTAGTAGGTGACCTCATGAAAAGGGAAAATGTTCTTTTACTGCTTCACTTTTTTTTTTTGCATGTCCATGTTCTTTATTATACATTTGTGATATGAACTTTTAAACAAGAATATAATCATTATTATACAAGAGACAGCACAAGATACAATAAGGCCTCTACAGAAACACTTTTTTTAGTCTAGATCAGCAAGTCAGTTTTGCTATCACAGTCCATAATGTTTTATCCTCTGAACTATTAGGACTCCAGATACATAACTGAGCATTTTTATATGGCTAATCTACAGTACAACACAGATTCATCGTAACTTGCACTGACCTGAGACAGCTAATTTTAAAGACAGTTCAGGTACAGTGGCAGAACTGCACAGACCACAGATGCCCATAGTCAAAGTTACTTTAAATAGTTAACACGGTCATTGGCAACACTTAGACTAGCTGGCTCACCATTAGTTCAGGTACAGCTAGCTTTCAACATTAGTGTAGGCATTTGTTAAAACTGCACATTTGATTAACACTGTCAGTATTTTCAACTGAAAAGAAATTCAGACAAGGTCTACACACAAAAAGGCAACATTCAGTTTTCAACTTCACTGTTGATTACTGTTTAACAATTGAGCATGTATTCCAATATACTTCCGTGTAAAATATGCAGATACTTTGTTTTGAAGCAATGGTGTCTGAACAGTGATAGTACTATCTAGTATTATCCAGAGCAGCAAGTCATTGAAAAAGTCTCTCCCAAACTTATTTCTGCTGGACAAAGAGTACTTCAGCTAGCATGTGCTTGTATTGCAGCACTGTACCACTGAAGTAATTTAGCAAGGCATGTTCCAGAAATATTTCAGTCTGCCATATTGCCAGCATCTGTTGGCCTATCTGCCTTGATCTGGTTGCTGTTCTTCAGAAGTAATTGTGTCAGAGTTAATCATGTGACCCTGTCTTGTGCAGCTCTTCCACCAGATTTTTCTATTTCGTTCTCCAGTACTCAGCTTTTCATAGCCTTCCCCTGTTCTACCTATTATTATGCATATCAGACAATAGGAGTAAGTGACAGTAAGCTAACTACAGAAGCAGTCACACAATAGCTTGCAATAAAACGACTAATCAGGATATATTCTAAACCTGTATCACTGTAACATTATGATGGAATGTAAGAAAGCAAAGGCCAAGTCAACCCCTTATTTGTGGGGTAAGCACTGCTTTTTTTCCAGCTGCCTTTATCATGCTTCTTTAAGCAGGGACTAAGGCTTAATGCTCATTCAGCTGATTTTAAGTGAGAAAAATTAAATGTTTTTCACTAAGAGTAAGAAAGGAATAGATTACAGTTTCATCAGCACACAAAATTCTCATTCTACTTTGAATATAAAATCTTCTGAATCTACAGACAACAAGTAGATTTGCGCCTCTGATGCATTAACTGCCAGGGTATTCATAGGGCAGGCAAGAACATACAAAAATACTGTTTCTGCTGTGAAAACTACATTACATATAAGTATATTCATAAATCTCAGACAAATACAAGATGTCTATGTAAGCTTGCACCTATAACATAAATGAGGTGTTCAGCACAATATATTTAAGGTTTAAAAATGAAAAGCCACCTTACCTCCAAGAGTTGCTGAAAAACTTGATGTCTTTCCAAACTGATTTTCTATAAACTTTGGCAGAAATGTGGCAAAGCCAGTGGCAACTAAAGCTTCTGAAGAACTGGCTATTATTAGACTCATAAGCACTGGATTCTTCAACAGTATCTATGGCCAGAAGCACGCATAACACTCAGAAAATTATTTCATTATGGTGCCATGTAAATTATATTTTAAAGCAGATACTCTCATGTGGAACTTCACTAATATGCTTTTCTTGCTTCAACAATCTTAAGCATCAACAAGATGAATATGCATTAAATTATCAGTAGCACCCTATCACAACACAATAAAGAAGCAATTAACTTTCTAAGTACTTATGTATTACCTGAAAAAAATTCATTTCTCAGAATATCAGTTTTATTAAATTCAAGATTTCCTTACCAGGAGAGCCATGGGAAAGTCTTTAAAACTTTTTCCAATATTCTTGGTCTCAACAAGTGCCTCACTTCCATCATTATGTGTTTCAGAGATTTTTTCAGCCTGTATTTTTGCTGTTCCTATAAATGGGCACATTTACTGAAAATGACAACATTGAATATCTGTATTCTTAGCCTTTAAGTCATAAAAAACAGCATCAAAGTAAATGTTTCCATTCCTTGGGAAAAACTAGCTCAGACGCTGTAAATCTTCTTGAACATTTTATTGGTACAGATCCACAAAAAGATCAATAATGTACTGCCGCAGAAAGAATAATTTGGCTAAAAGCGTCATGCTTCCATTGGAAGGCCTTGGCTGTAAGATGATATTATCAGGAATAGCCTAAAAAACTCAGACAATCCTGAAGCCCATTTCAATTTTTATTTTTTTAAAATCATCCTCACATTCACCCAGGTTCCCTACTTCATTGTTTCTTTTCCTCCATCATTTCTCTTTCCAGATAAGTACAGTCAGTTCCTTTAGATGCTCTTCCAAGAGACTCCTAAATAGTATCTGCCTGAACAGAAATTATATTAAAATTATTCTTTTTAGAAAATTGATTCACGCTTCATTATTGCACCCAAAACAATAAGACAATAGAGTCAAAGGCAACAATGCATGAGTTAAGTTAATGGAATTTCCTTACGATTCTTTGTGGGTAATACAGCAGCTGTAAACATAGCCCTGGGTGCTTAGCTGAAAGCATCTTCCAAACTTTGACCATCAGTTTCCATGCTCTACCTGTTTCCAGTCCTACTGTACATCATTATGTACACAAGATCCACCTTTGAGCTCATTCGCCTTGTTTTAAAGGCCGCATACAGGAAACAAGGTATTTATCATCAGGTTTTAGCCAAAGACAGTTAACTGAGAAACAGAATCAAAGAGGAATCAATCACTCAGCCCAGCAGTCTATAACTCACAAGCATAAGCAAATCTCTCCTCCAAAACAGCCCATTACCGTTAAACATTTACCTGGTAGGTGTTTTGGAAAGCATGAAAAAGGTATTATAAGAAGCCAAACTGCAAAAAAGCATGCAAGAAATGCTATCCACCATGCTCCAAGCCAACGTGGGTCATCTTGATCTATCTTTGTACTGGAAAATTAATTTGGAAAAAGCAGGTTTAGCACTTATGAACTCAAATCAGCAATTTCAGATGTCAGTGACTTAGAGTTTTTTTAATACTGATTTAACAAAAGCCTTTGAATACTGTCATTTTCTTGTTTTCTACATGTATTATTTAGTTTGCTTGTTTAAAGCACATTAAGCTCTATTATAATACTGCATTCTACCAAATACAGCTTTCAACTCATTAGTCAAAGTCATTCTGACTTCAAGGCCACTATTTGGCCCTGATTTCAAGATCCCATATCATTATTAAGATAGTGAAAAAGCTGTTTATAGACAGAATCTTCATGATCAATGAGCTTTGTGAAAGCCAATACAGAAGTTCCAAATGTCATTGCATTGATCACAAGTCCCTAAAACATAGTAAATAAAAGTTTAAATGAGGCTGTTTGGACAGTAGTAAAATTTATAACATTTTTTTAACAGTGGATTATTACTCGATTGGTAGATTTTCTAGCAAGCTCTTCCCCAGGAGGAAGCAGTATCCTACCCCTCATATCCCACCTCAGGGAAATTTTTGTACATAAAATCAATAGTTGCAAATCTAACTCTAAATGAGCAAGTAATCAAAAGACAAAGCATTTTTTGTTAATCAGCTTTAAAATAGCTAATATCTCAAAAGCTAGAACTAAGTATTTGCACTACAGAGAAACTTTAACACACAATGGAGTGGCTACTCACTGTGGGAAGTTACTCACTTGCTAGAAGCCCTTGTAAATGCAACTTGTTACCAAGTTAAAGAAGCTCCTTTGTTTTCCAAACAAAAACTCTTTCTCCTCCTCACATGGAGAAAATCTGAAGACTTTAATATGCATTATTAGGAAAATAAAATAGAAAGCAAAAGATTAAGTTGTATCTTGCCTTTCTGGGATCTGGATGTCAATATAAATATTGAGTAGCTGCCCTCCTAAAACATAGCCAATAGCAGGACCCAGCAGTGACATGGCATAGCCAATTCCTAGAAGAGAAAATACATCAAGTTCACCATACATTTTTAAAGCCTTCTTTAAAAAAAAATCCTAAATCAATTTCAGAACAAATTGTTTCTGTAATTCAACCTGTTCTTTCACTGTCATTACCTCAACTATACTACACAGAAGACAAAATTTGTACTTGTCCCTCAGCAAGAAAGTTTGCCACTCTCATTAAAAGCTGCAACTCAGAGGTTCGCAAAAGACACTTCACTGACAGCATCTTTAAGCATTATTAGATTGCCTTTTGCACATCCTGTACCTACAATCAAAAGTTTCTGAAGTGAGGACAAGCATCAGTTGTTAATAGTATATGCCCACAATCTTTAAAAACCTACATATCTATATCTTTGAGTCTCACGCTGGTTTTTAGATCTGCCAAGACCAGAAGCCAGGGTTCCACTAAAACTTTTAACTGAAGTAATAACTGCCACTTCAGGTCACTGAGAACTCAGTTTATTGATACGAGCCTTAAAATACAAAGGAAGGAATCTTAACAGCTCCTGACAGTTCTAAAAAAACGAAAAATACCCCAAACAAAACCACTAATAAACCAAAACAAAAAACACAGTTGCTGGTGTAACCATATCCTACTAAAGAGCAGGTGCATCCGTATTTTTATGGCCTTAGGACAAGATTTTTCTCAATGTCATAATAGTCTCCCTGGCCTACCAGCCAGATGCCTGTGGCACTTTAACACTGCTGGCAGGAGCATTGTCTCTGCAAAGGCTTGCAACTAATAGTAACTAAATCTGTCTAAAAAATTGGTAAGACATGCATCCTTACTGCTGATATTCTATGCTTTTCCCCAGACTGAAGAATCTGGATTTCTCATTTTTCTCCTGAAGTGTCTGGATCCTGACTATGTAGTATTATTTCACTCTCTTTAGACAGCAAACAGGAAGGATGGGGGGGAGAGGGGAGTGTAAGAGGGAGAAGGGACACAGAAGGGCACACTCAAATACCAGTAAATCAAAATAAATATTGAGTTGACATATCCCAGGTTCTCCTACGTTTTGGAAATACTGACACACTCCTAGGATCTTTCTGAGTTAAGTCTACATTCATCCTACAGAACATCAAATCTAGCATAAGAGGTGCCTGTTTCCTCCTATAGATCATTCAGTTTCAGTTATCATTTAGAATTGCTTAACTTTTCACGGGCTTTAGATGTAGATGCCTCAGTTCAGCAAGAGGGGAACAGTGCTCATGAAAATGCACCCAGTTTCAGAAGAGAAAGAAACTACCAACTTAGGAGTTGCAAGCTTATAGCATGAGATGCTAGCAGCTATTTACAGACACTAGCAGAACATTTTAGGGGGTCTTTTTGCTGCCTTGCACAAGCCTTCTTGCATTAGGCAACGCAACACAATATGTTTTAAATCCTCAATACACTGCATAAAAAGAAAAAGTATTAAGGCTTAATGCAGCTACCTGTCAACTCACTTGCCTTCTAGTTTTGTGACATTATGCAGAAAACACTGTTGTTCTGAACTCAGCAGTTGCCCAAAGATTGCACAATCATTTATTTATTGTATTGGTCTCCTATGTTTTAAGTACAGACACTGACATCATTCCTGATTTTTCAGGCCACTTCTTGATCCCCTAATCACACAGACAGTCCCAGTTCTGCTCTATTTATTTCACTGGCCTCAGGAAAATGTGTAAAAATCCTCTCTTTCAATATAAAGAAACAGCAAAAATAAAAGCTGTCTTTGTACTTCAGATTTAACATATGCAACTATTCTATTTGTTGGCACCAAATGAAGTGGCTTGTCTGTAACAATTAGGCAAGAATTGTATGCAAATAGATTATGATTCCAATTTTGCCCCCTAAAATATTGATTTCATCTGGAAAACAGACCAAGAATCTGAGATGCTTTGAATTCCTCCTGTGAGTTACATACTCTTATGAGCCCACACCTAAAAATAACAAGTATCTTCATACTCACAGAAAACACACTTAAACTGCAATGAACTTGGCAGTAAAAATGCATATAACCCAGAAAATGCTGACTAGAAAGACTAAAAACCACTGCCAGGAATTAGTATTCCTCAGCTTTCAAACATCCTCATAGTAAGACAAACACATTCTCTATATTTCTAGTCAATCCCTTCACTTTCAGTTAGGGAAAGATACTTCCAGTATTTCCTCCTGAAGTGCCAGATTTGTATGTGGCTAGAGAACTACATTGATCACATGACGCACAGGAGCATCTCTGCACTGAGGGGACAGCCTACTGTTAGAAGGTAAAAGGACATGGTAAGGTCTGGCTACTGACCTGATATACAGAAGTTTTCAACACCTGTGGCAGTAAAAAGCAAATTTCTGCTACAACTTCTTCTGTTGTTAAGAGGCAGACTACATTAACTACTTAATGTCAGTAGCTGAAAGTGTTAAGAAAAGCAGAAATGCACAAAGTAGCCTTACCTTGCTCTGTAAAATAACTACTGAAAACACTTTTTACTTATAGCAGACTAAAACCCAACTTGCACATTAACTGATACAGAAACAATTTATGCATGTAAGTAAACAACGACAAGATTGATTTAACTAGAGGAATTAATAAAAGCATTTGGAAGACACTGTAGTCTATGATCAGACAATGTGTTATAAACAGTTTTAAAAGTTACCTATATAAAGTGAAGACTTGTGCTTTGGGACACTATCATCAATAAAAGCTGTTCCCAAAGTATATAATGGAGTTCCTCCAACTCCAAGCAGCAGCTGTCCCAGGATAAAGACATATAGATAGTTGGGAAGTGAAGACTTTGTGCTGGCACTGCAAGTGAAGTTAGCAGAGCCTGTTGCTGGAGTTTGACATGTATCTGAAAGAGACAGCCAGACAAAAATTCTGTTACCCAGCTCATGACAATCCAGCTGAAGAAAAATCAGTACTGAAAGCCAAACTATATATGAAGTGCTGTTAGTGCCAGGCTCCCATTTTAATTTTCAGGACTACTAATGAATCCTACACCACAGTGCCCTAATTGTCTATGATATCCTATCCCCCAGAAGAAATGCTGCTATGGCTTGGGTTTTGTTTCCTTATCACAAAGGGAAGATGGATGAAATAGCCTTATTAAACTGTTCTGGCTTGTTGAAAGCATTATTGACCAGACGCATGCAACAAGCACGTTAATGAAAACTCCTAGGTAACAGACAATTTATTTTCTTCTTGTACCTTATAATAATTCTGAGGAGCAGTACAAACAACTTCCATTCTTAAGTGACAGAGCACCCTGAACCACCTGAGGAAAGCTGGACTGCTGGAAAGTGCAGTCATTAGAGTCGAAAACAAAGATAATACACCCTTCTCATACACTGTTTGAGAAATGCTTCCCTAAAAAAAAGAAACACCTTAAAAAAACCACACCACTAACTCTCAAAGAGCACACGGTACCATATCTCCAGAATGAGAAGTTAATGTAAAGCCTCTGTACTTTTTGACAGAGACACACAAAGATGGAAGCAGAGGTAGAACAGCCTAAGGTTCAATCTGCTCCTGTAATGTTTGCCACTATGAGGAGGGAAGAGAAAAGAGGAAGTGAAGTCAGGGAGCATGTTTTCTTTTCTCCTTTCTCCTGCTATCATTGCACTTTTAGTAGCAGACAGTCCCAAGTGACAAGATCAAAATGAGCAGCATGGCTCTTTCCAGGTTTTTCCACAGTAGAGCATACAACCCTAAGGAAGATGATAAACTCAGACTAGTGAAAACAAGCCACACTGTGCAGATATATGAAAACACCCTTTAGATCAGATGCATAGACTTATTAATTATCAATTCTTTGCTACAAAATTATTCCGTCATTTTTCTCAGGTCCTTTCACATTTGAGAAAAGTTTTTATTTAAGCAAACAAAACGCAAGCTTGTCTATGTTTAGGGCTCACAAGACATAAAACACTAGGAAATGCTTGCCACACATTTAAAGAAAACTGTTTACATTGATGTTATAATGCATCCATCAGCTTTATCGTGACTTCCCCCAGAAGGAACAGCACCATAGTGGTGGTGGAGTCATGTAGCACACAACAGGTGATTCAGTGCTGTTGCACAGAAAGTGGCCAACATAGAGCAATGGGAAAACCTCACTTCAAAAGGAGTTGTCATGAAAATTTTCTTTCCTTCCCACCTAGGCACAATCCTCATTTTCATGCTATACTGAAGCCACAAGGGGAATATTTTATTAAGAATCGCTACTCTGAAAATTAGTTTTCAGAGTATATTTTCCATTTATTGTAAGTATACCTTTTTCAGTGATTCCTCTTTTTTCCAGGAAATTAAGTCTTAAATCAAGTTAACTTTGCGTTATTTACATGCACAGCATCTAAAACTGACTATACAAAGACAACATGTCCTACAGTATGTTGTTAATGTACACTTATTCATGTACAGCACATACAAAGAACATACCTGCAGTTATAAGTTAGCCTCTAATACCTACTGGGCAAGTCTAAAACAGCATTTAGCTACTTATTTTAGTACACAAATAATAATATCTTGTTAAAATACACACATCAGAAAGCAAGTCATGCAGAGCAAGAAGATGCCATGAATGATGTTAAATCACAGAATCACAGAATGGTAGGGGTTGGAAGGGACCTCTGTGGGTCATCTAGTCCAACCCTCCTGCCAAAGCAGGGTCACCTACAGCAAGCTGCACAGGACCTTGTCCAGGCGGG
>Ga0065711_1004598_pt1 | contig 22986 bp, 12 predicted proteins | sample Hoacrofraction12_FD_59098 | JGI IMG/M metagenome (GOLD analysis project Ga0065711, IMG submission 59098) | Hoatzin crop microbial communities from Cojedes, Venezuela - Epithelial fraction 12 v2 (version 2) | ecosystem: Host-associated > Birds > Digestive system > Esophagus > Crop | place... | reverse complement strand
TTTTTTTTTTTTTTTTTTTTTTTTGGTAATATCGCTGAAGGAAAAGCACTCAGACGGGTATAAGTGACAAGATTTCTAACCTCTCCGTATTCTTACTTCTATCAAAAAGAACAAGATATCCTACCTCACCTATGAATTTCCTGACCACTAGGTTTAAAAAACATAAGAAAGTGGGTCATTGTCAAGCTATTTTAGTTTTCTGAGTACTGTTCTCAACAACATGAACTCTTTCTATCCTGAACTGGAGCAAGTGCTGGAATTTGTGACTTCTGCATGAATACCCCATCCGTTAAGCCGAAGAGCTATACTCCTCTTGTACACTGACATTTTTGGTGCAACTTGAAATGACTAGAGACTGTGCAGTAATACTGTAAAAGAGATCCAGCAACAGGAGGAAAAAAGAAATCCTCATATACTGAACTTCCAATACTGAAGACTTCAGAAATCCCCCCAAAACAGATTTTAAGACCTTATCATCTGAAGTCCCAGCGCCTTTGTGTTCAGAAAACTCAAGTATTGTAACTAAGCAGTTTCCAGATAAAAATAATATTAAGAAACAACTCATGAAACCTTCAAAATGATTGCATCTGGAGAGGTCCCTCCCCACGTTAAATACTCAGAACGATCGACACCTTAGAAGCGATAAGGAGATAAAAAGCTGATTAAATACTGACTGAAGCTTGAGCCTTGCCAGGACAGCGGCACAGACAAGTGCTCTCTTAGGCTTATTCATGCCTGCCTGTCAGTGGCATAAAGCCAGATGCCATCAGTGGCACCGTTTTGTCAGATACTTAGCACAGACTAGGCTTTACTCTTTATAAATTAAGTATTTCTTAAAATACAGTATGTAACTCTGCGCTCCACTTATCTTTGCTTTAGAAGAGATTGACACAGTGAATTATGAAGTCAAACCCTAGGCTAGAAGATGCCTATAAAGATTAAGTCATTTCATTCTTTTCCAAACAATTAGCAGCACTAGACTGCTAAGCGGAGATCAATCGTAATTGGGGAACTGAGAGAGGGCAATAAACAAATTACTAGTGTTTTCTCTGAAGCCTGTTGGTTTACAGACTCACTGTTATTTAATCCAGAAGCTCAGCAGATTGTAAATTATCCATTAAACTTGTCACTGGCCCCTTGAAAAGGATTTACTTTATGGTGAAGGTACAAGAAAGGAAATCTGCCTGGTGGTTTCAGGTGAAACGGAATAATCACAGCTGATTCATCATCATCGTCACATTTGTACTGCCTACTTCTAGACAGCGGTCAAAAGGTTTAAGGGTTTTGCTCCACAAACATCAACGTTTGGACTCTACCAGCTTAGCTGGGAGGCACCTGGTGTCTTTCTGTACCTATTGTGTTATTCATTGCAAAAGAGAATGAAAAGTGACCAGTAGACTTACCCATTCAACAGAAAAGTGAGATAAGCAGCTAATCACAGCACTAAACCAGTGATTTCCACATCCAAATGTGAAACCTGAAGGGTTTCCTTCCTGGAGATGGTGCTGTACCTTGGAAGCAGTCAGGGCTGCCCACCTGCGTGGCCACAGTCAATATATGGGGCACATTAGATGATATTAACAGGTTGGAAAGAGTAAAATCCAGCCTGCAGAGTTCACTGCAGCCTATGGAAGGATTTACAAGTTTTTTTGTTTGGTTCTCCCCCCCCTTCCCCGCCCCTCCTCCCCCAGCTTGGATAGGAAGGAGCAGGAATACTCTTTTTGCAGCAGGACAACTGCTCTTGTGCTAGTATATTAGGATATCTGCATACTGCAATGAGGTCTGAAGTATAGACATGCACAAAGATAGTTATTTAAATGAAAGAGACCTTATTCTTTGCCTATCCACTATGCCAGTGCAATAGCTACAAAGCAGAGGAATTAATGTTTTTCTTCTCTGCTAAATCCCCTCACTCAAAGGATGAAAGATGTTAAAGAGACTCTTTGTTTTGTTTTCAGCTCTTTTTATTTCACTTGTATATGTTGGCAGCTGATAGAGCCCCAAATCTTGTCAATCCCAGTGTGCTAGGCACAGAAGTATAAAGAACATTACAATTCCTACTCAGAAGAGCTTAAGTACAAAAATCTAAAGGACAAGACATGGACAAGACAGCAATATCGCTAGTCACAAAGCTTTTGCACTCCATCCCAGAAAATAATGAGAAACAGTATAAACCTCATGATATTTAAAACATTGTATGTATGTTACAGTTTTTGAGGGCAAGCTTCCAGAACTTTTTCCTGCAATCGTAATGACAAAAAAAACCCCCTACCAAAATACAACTTTGTTTTAATTAAGACTAGAAATCTTGTATTGATCATGGGACTTGTGTCAGTGTGTAATCTTAAAGAAAGCACTAAATATAAAATAGAATTTAAATTATTAAAAAACCCCAAACTTAGAAATGTTTAGTCTCCATGCAGTGATTCATCTGTCTCCACAAACACTGCCACGATGCCCAGAAAAGAGTAAAGTATGAGGAAAAAGAGATGTAATACATCAGAGGATATAAAGGAAGAGAATGCAAATGCAATTACATTGTTGGTTTACTTCCCTTCTGGAAGCTGCCAAAATATCCTCATTGCCAGAATTTATGGTCATCCACAGTGACGTAACTACAAAAAGGGCAGAGATATCAGAGAACTAGAATGTGTAGCCAACAGTTACTTTTCTGGTTTGTCTAAAATGGGTACAACCTGTCTGGTGCTCAGAAGTCCTGTGGCTGTCTGGATCATCATTAACCTGCCCTGAAAATTCCATTTTTCAGTAACAGAGTATAGCCTATGAAAACCCTGAAGCCGGTGATGGCAAGATATCATCCATCACTACAACCAAAAAGGGGATAAAAATGTTCAATCCATGGAGGAAAAAATAGGTCTTTTGTGTATTTTAATTGTACCTGTCTTCTCTAGCTTAACTCCTGGGTTGTTAGGACAACATACAGCAAAAGGGAAGCAGGAGTAAGAACAAAAAAAGGGTTCTCAAATGTTGGTTTTGTCCAGTTTGCTCACTCTGTGCTTAATGACAGCTAAAGAGTCACTAAAAGTAAGGTAGCCAGACTACAAAGATTTATTGATAGTGAAAAAGTTATTGCTGCCTCTACCCCACTTCCTCCTCCCTCCATCACCCCGTTACCCCCCCAAAATAATGATTAAATCTGACTATTTAGAACAATAACAAAAACCTCATGGCAGTGCAATCTTTGTTCAGTACAGTATGAGAAGCTTGCAGAGAAAGGAAAGAATCCTGAGGCAATATTTTCACATACATTAAAAATATATGTGTGGGGTGTGATATCACATTAGCAGCCATCATATGCCTCCTCTGGAGATGTTAATTTCTAATCTCATCAGGGGAACATGTGTGTGTGTACCGTGTGTATGTTCATCGGTAAAGTTTCACAAATTTTCTGTCTCTGGATGAGAGGTTATACGCAGCTAAAAACTTACATTGTTTTTACCATTAAACTTAACTAAAAATAATTTGTGCTTGTTCCCACGTTTAGTATATTTGCTGTAATACAATGTAGGAGCAATAGAACAATGAGAAGGAGCATTACTTTTATTGAAAATAAGGAAATACTAGGCTTAATCTCGACCTCTGCTCCAATGAATCTCACACTGAAAATAACAAAATGGGATTCTTGCAAGTAATGAATCTAGAACTGTGTCTGTTTACAGTCTTGGTGTACACCTTCCGATTGAGAATAGATTTTTTATTCATAAATGCCAGAGTTTCACTCCTATGTTTGGCAACAGGCAATTCCTCTTAAAATTAATGCAAGCTAAAAAGCACACTTTTACCTTCTCAAGCTGATTATTGCAGAATTTTTCCACAATGAACATTTTAATAGGTTTCTACTATGAGCTTTACATTTACAGTTATATATTTCTAAATTATGCAGACAAATATATGCAATTTCTCATGAGGTCTGTAGATTTCATTGGGTAAGCAAATTAAAACTAATGGAAATTTAAAATGAATTAGATGACGTTCAAATCAAAAATCTTTCATGTCATAGAGGATTTATAACCCTTTTACGTGAATGTCTTACAATGAAGTGACTTGATCTAGGTTTCCTTAGAGGTTTATTTTAACTGTTTTCCATGAAAACTGCCATTTTGGTTTTATTCCTAATTTTGCAGTAAATTGCCATGGTTCTTGACATTAAATTTTCCACTATATGCACTTATAGCAGTCTGCACTGCTGTTCTGCTGGAATACGAGTCACTTAAAAACAATGAAAATGTTGGAGCTTTAGCTTTCATAGCAGAAATAGCTGGGTGAAGGTATCTAAGCACTATGTGATGAAAAGGGCTTTTTGATGATCTCACAAAATGTTAAGTGTCAGGGCAGAGATGGTTTGGTTTGTATGTTCAGGCTGTGAATCCTGAGGTGAGCGGATAGATGTGACAAAGAGTAAAAGCTCCTGACGATTTCATAAAATCCTGATGGACTACTGAATGTGTTTATATACCCATACAAATGCTCCTGCAAGGTTTATAAAACGGCAGGAGCTCCTATGGAGGCTATAAAACCTCCCAGACTCTGGAGGGTTTGTCAAATCCACATGAGAACTTGTGGAACTTGTAAACTGTCAGTGATGTCCTGCAGAGTTTATAAACTCTGACCGGACCTTAAACAAAGTCTGGGATTCCTGCCGCAGTTACAAAGCCCACCAGGACTTTTGAATTGTTCATAGTATTAGTACATCACTGAGAGAAATACAATTAGCCTTTCCAAAATCATAATGTGCTCTCTAACATCACGTGGATACTTGTGGAAGCTGCTGAAGACGAGAAGAATCATGAAATGAAAGAGCTGCCATCTACGTATCAGTTTGCTGAAGTTGGAAAAAAACTTCTTAAGAGATTAATGGTGTTGTTCTCTTTATTACAACGCACGAGACAAACTTAACCATACCCATTGGGCAAACAAACCTTGTAAAAATTTAAACCAATGGATCTACAGGAAATAAAACATTTTCCCCTCAAGAAGCAGAAGCGCAGACGAGGTGTTCCCCAGCGTGACTCGGTTGAAAATTAATCTAGCCATGGCTGGTCAGTGATGTAAACAATCTAAGAAAACGCTCTCGCATCTTTTGCTATATGAGGTTCTTCCAGAAATTACTGAATAAATCTTTTGCATCTTCAACTGTATGAAGTCCTTCAGAAACTACTCTACTTGTCACCATTTCTTTGAATCCAAGAAAACTCACGGCTTTCCTCAGACTTTGTCCCTGCTGCTAGAAAAATTTAGTGTTTCAATCATCAGACAAAATGCGTAAGGACAGGGAGAGCATGAGTGATCACAAAGTGCTGGTACGTAGCAGACTGAGCTAAGGGGAAGGAGTCCTCAGACAGCATGTCCCTTCTCCCAGGACTGCTTCTGCTTCTGATGTAACTGATTGTGTCACCTTTGCAAGATCTCTGGTAACAGTTTCCATTTTCCTCCAACTCCAGAAACAAACCAGTCAACTATTAATTGCAGTGTGATGTCCGGCACTGAGGGTATCAGCACATCATAAATAGGAACCTACATTTAGGTTACTGAGCTTTTAAATGCTATTTTTATTTCACTGATAGGAAGCTGAAACGCGAGGGTGTACAGGAATTTTTTTGTCACAAATGGAAATTCAGTTTAAATAAACAGTTCACAGTTTCTTCAGATGTTAGGTCATGCATGGTTGACTCTACTTAAAAATACATCTTCTTAAGGGTACTTTTTTTTGCTTTCATCCTTTTGTGTCTCTCAGCTGCTGCACCTTAGAACATCATTTCAGGGGAAGGAGGGTTGTTGAATACTGTGTGTGGAGAGCAGAGCAATTCTTTGTAAACATCTGCCATTGCTTCTTATGTGGATGAATACATAATGCTTCCAAGTACACAAATCACATTTTAGATTTAGATCTCATTTACATAATACATAAGAATGCTGAAAATGTCCCGGAGGGCAAGTAAACACTGAGCATAAAATGGAAAGAAATTTTGAAAACCGTTTCCTTCTTGGTTTCTTTAACATGTTTTAAAACCAAGGAGACGGTTATTGCACAAAACAATGTTGTCCTCAGCCTATCTTTGTTTAAAGGTTGCTTTGGATGAAGTCGCTTCCAGCCTCACCATTGCTCGTCTTGCTGCAGGAACATCCCTCACAGGTGAATTTCAGAAACTCGCTTCTTGGTGACGCACACTTGGTTATCTGCATAAAAACTGTCACGTACCTGCAAACACAACAAAATAATTTGTCTGAAGTTTCTGAGTCCTGTACTAAACAAGAGGACTTCAGTTCCTGCTCTATCAAGCTGAGAACATCATTCGACTTTTGTTGGAAAAGGCCGCTTTGCATTTTTGATGATTTTCTCTGATTGTGACTGTATTAACATTCGCGTTACAAACACAATTTCCGGCACTTGAGACCATGACAGAGCTATCTCGTGGTTGCAATACGCTGACAGTCGCTTTGTCAACCAGAGAATGATGGAAACCAGAGGAAAGAAAGCATTAAGATTAAATTCTCAAGCAAGTAGTGACAAACTCCTTGTCCTTGAAGCTTATATAAATAACTTTCCTGTGTTTTTTTAACCTGTTCCCCCCTCTCCCCAGCCGCCCCAGCAGCGAAGCATGTCACTCTGATGGTTCACATCCATCTCCTTTTATTGATGTCCACTTTGGTATCTGCACAGGTCATCAATTTTGCTGCCTCCCCGGCAGCCGCTGGGAACGGCGGGGCAGCCTTGCAGGACTTGGCGTGCGGGGGGAGGCTCGGCTCGCCGCCGGACTCGCGGTTCCAGTCGGATGCCGGTACCGGGGTCTCATAAATCTTGTAGGTGACCCAGGTGAACTCTGAGGCTCAGAGCTCACTGAAAACTGATCAGGCCTCTGTTTAGTTTAACAGGCCCTTTTCAGTGACAAGTGAAGGGTTCAACAAATGCACAAAACAGATATATATTAGTTGAAAAACTAATGGCTTTTAAAAGAATGTTTGACAATTGTTTAGGGCTGTCTGTAGATCCATTATACTGATAAACGACCAACTTGGTCTACACCAAACTGGAGATGGCCAGTGAGAAAGCAACCTCTGTTTTTATTTTTTTTTCCTACCCCGCTGCTTCCCCGCACACTCGTCATCTCTTTGGTGGCTTCATAAGAGCCACATGTGCTGTGGTGGTCAGGAAGACTTAAAGAAGGCAGCAAAGGGTACCTGTGCAGCTTATATTTAACCTTGCAATCAAACTGGAATTAAGCAAGACTGCAGATGCCCCTGGTGACCTGCTATTGACCGCCTGAACTTCTAAGTTAGGGTCAGCTGGGGCCCAGAATAGGAGGTCAAAAGCTGGTCAGTGCTCTTCAGTTCCAGCATGCTGAATAGAGAGATTTTATTGCTGTGATTTATGCAATTTGCACAGACAGGTTAAGGAGACCTTAAAACATGCCACAGTGCTCACTTACACTGGGTACACCATCCACTTGGAAAATAAATTCCGATTGTCCATATGAAATCTCTTGTGGCTACGCCTTGAAGTATTTTACCCCCTGTACTCCAAAGATTCATTCCCACACTCAACCCCTGAAGGTGACAAGGTTAGTGTTTCCAGATTTATTTAAACAATACGAACGCACCAACAGAAGCACTTTACAAAGCTGATTAATTGCAAAGGCAGAATAACAATTAGTAATGAATTATTTTTTTTGGCGGGGAGCAGCGAAACTTGTAGAAAAGTTAAGCTCTTCAATCAGTTGCAGTAGCAATTTGAACACGACAGACTAGTTTTTAACCAAACTATAGATATCATAATTTGGTGTTTTCTTCTCAGTTTTTACACACCTTCTTTTATGTATCAGAAACTTTTAAGTTGATGAGAATCTGTCAGATCAATACTAAAGAACTAAAAAATATTAAAAGCTTTTATCACTTTGTAATCAAAAGCCGTTTTTTTTTCCTGGTGAAGCTTAATATGGATTAAATTAATCTTAGATTCCTTACCCAGAACCATTTCAATGTCTGTCCTATCTGCTCCTCAAGCTCTAGGTTTTTCTTGAGCAGAAACTGCCAGTGGTGATGTGGATTTTATGACAGACTCATCTCTGACCACCAGACTTGTTTTCACTTGTGATCAAAGCAAGAAATTGAGCCCTGGTCATGGAAGGTGAAAGGGTAGGGCATTTTAAAAACCTTTTAGTACTACCTCTTCTCCGTTGTGGCAGTTTGTAATTCTTTGGTGTGTGTTACCCTAATTTAATACGTCTAATTTAACAACATATTAGTCCATAACAGGGTATAACTGTATTTGACATAATGAAGGGGGGAGAGGGGGGAGGGGAAAGTAAAATTAGCCAATCTTTACTGAAAAAATGGCTTTAGTAAATGTGTAACTACTCCTTTTCATACGTATTTTAAGAAGGCAGTTCTAATAAGCATATGCTATGCACTAAATTATATTTACATGAAGATCAAGAATGGCTGAGCAAGAACTGTCTGAATCTGTCAGATAAGTGCACTGTTATTAATAAATACATTTATAACCAGCTATAGAATAGAGCAGCCCTGGTGGTTAAATAATAATTTGTTTTTAAAAGAACTGATACACATTATTTAAAGTGATAGACTAGTCTGTCATAAGCATTATGCATATTTTTAAAGCTGCCAAAAAGTGTATTTATCTGAAAGCTTGGAACAGATCCAAAAGATGCTTCTCAAGTCAGTAACACATCACAACTTCCTTGCAGAAGTATTTGTCTCTTGTAATGAAATATAGGAAAAGCTATCCGCTCCTTACTTTCTTCTTTTAACTCAGAGATTAAGGTACACAGTGCCGACCACTGATTTACACATAAAAGGGTCTGCAAACAAGTAACAGGAGTAGAATATGATCTCTCATCAATCTGCAGAGCTAACGCTGACAGCTGTGGTCTTGTTTTAGCCTGCTGTGTGTGCTTACTTAAAAGCAAGGCAGACAGCCTTCCTAAAACACAGAAGAGTGTTATTTTTACCAAAAGTTTCTACAGATCACCCTAAACTTGTCTCAGGCTGCAGAACAAAATTTGGCCACTTGTTTCATTGTTGATCAATTGGCATTTTTAAGGGCATTGTCGTGAGTCAGCTGGTGGTTTCCTGCTTTGCTCTCTGCTGTTCAACAGCCAATGATCATTGACTGGGCACCTGAATAGTTACAAAACTACCAAAAAATAGATACTGTGAACAAGCAGGTAGAAAGTGAGAGACCCAACATCCCATGTCTTTGAATGTTTTGTACAGCAGAAGTTTGACATAGTATAAAGTACAGAGAGTAGTACTTCGCACTATTTCTTTCTGAAAAGGACTCTTCCTGGTAGAGTGTCTGTTCACCCAAATTCTCACTGGTTTTTTTCAAGCAATCCTCAGCCTTCTGAGGTGGTCAGGTGGTGGAAGACCCTGTTTATATCTCACGGTCCAAAGCTATAGCTGTTGGTTTATCATTGTGGCTTTCAGGTGGGAAGTCTATCCCACATTTCTAAAGAATCTGTGAAAGAAAACTAAGAAAAGATGATCTACTTTCCAAGTAGGTCTAATTCATTTAGGCATTTCTGCAAACCAAGAAAGGTTGAAAAGCACCAGTATAAGAGCAAAAGATTTTTGGAGGTTCAGTTCAGGGAAAGCTTCAAAGCTAATTTAAATCCTATCCAAGTTTTGTCTAAAACTTGAGATAGATTTCTCACAGGAACTTGCTTTTTCAATGTATTTCTGAAGTTTGACTCCAGATAGAATTGCAAATACTGCAATAATGCTGGATAATTCTTTGCGCATTGATAGTTATGCAAAGCAGAGCAATCCCAAAAGGAAAAACAAAACCTTCCCCGAACACTCCAAAATATTTTGTTGTGATGGGTACAACGCACAAACTTCTTTCAACTTTTTTATTTTCTAAGCATAAAAAATATTCTAGATCATCACTGAGAAGGTTGAGAAAAGTGAAACTTACAGGCAAGTTTCTTTTGGAAAATATACAACATATAAAAAGCAGCATTTTAAGATGAGTTCTGTATCCAAAACTGACATGATACTGATGAAGAAAGAAGTACTGTGGATGCCAGTTGGTCAGTTTTGGATCAATATACTTTTTAAATGGCAAAAAAAATGTGTGATTTGGAAAGTGATAATCCTAAATATAATCACAGCTTCAGTACAGGGAGACTGTTTCTAAACAATTGGACAATACATACAGAGTTACAGGTTAGATATACATTATTTTCTGTGCTTGTATTGCAGCAGCCTTTCCAGGGACAGTTCATGAATTTTGATGCTCCTTATCATCACCAGTGCAAAAGCTGTTTGGCTCTTACCATTTGTAGCACAGATCATTAAAACCTCGGAAGTTCTGCCTTTATGCCTAACATATCGAGGTGAGTTTTGGTGGATGTGAGGTCTGAGCTGGTGAAAAGTGAGTGAAAAGTTGGAGGGATATGTTATGATACTTATAGATTCATATGTAAAATAAAATAAAAACGGCTATCAACTTCTAGGATTTGGTCCAAACGGCAAATTTCAGCTCAAGAACAGATTAAGACTAAGCCTGCCTATGGATGAAGTAGGTCCAAAGTGAAGGTTAATCTGGTTATCAATAATATAGCATTAGTACTGTGTCATAGAAACACAGAACATCTTTCATCTTTGTGCGAAGGAAGGGCAAGATCAAAAGGGTTTTGGTGCTTAACATTCACCCAAGTGCAACATTTAGACTCGAGTACCTGGTGCCTAAACCTAAAAATCAAAAATGTACATGACGATCCCTTTTTGAATTTATCTGCATACTTTACAAAGAAATCCCAAACTTGACTTACTGACATGTTTTCTCACCTTTGACAACAGACCAGAAAGACTGACTGTCGAATATTTTCCTTAGATTTTCTCTTACTTTCTTTGAAAATCTAATTCTCAGCCTGCAAATTCCTAAGCAATTTGGACTTCTGGGTGTTCAGCACTCTCTACACATTGAGAAAAAAAGCTTAGCATTTTCAGTCAATTTTATGATCAAATTACTCTGCCTGGCATTCAAATAGAGTCAGCTTTCCCCGTCCTTTACCAAGAAACTTGGAAACTGACTTCTTCTTCATTATCTTACACAATGAAGACCTCTTATTATATTTTATTCCCTATATTAGTGTTTTAAATGTTTCTTTACCGTGCCAGGATTAGAGAGTTACTCAGACTGATGAGGACACAGGAATCCTAAAACTCTGGCAATGTGAAACATGCTCTCGAGTGGCTTCTATAGGAGGATGCTCTAAATAACTAGATTTGTAGCTAGGCTTTACATTTTAATGTGAAAGCAGGTGGCTTCTTAGTTTTATCTTCTGGGAGTACACTGTGGAACAGACAAACATTGACTTTTGGCTTTGTGGCTTGCAAATAAAGTAATCTCACGGACTTCATAGAGGGTGGTTTTACCTTCCCATAATTAAAGAAATCTATAACCTGAAACTTAGATATATAGCTTATTTTCATGAAGATAATTGTAACTTACATTCCAAAGAGCCTCATGAGAAGTCAGGTTAGAAACTAAAATACTATCTGCTTTTAAGCGGAGCATGAAACCCCATCTAAGGTCAAAACTGGGGTCATAAAGAGGATAATATGGGTTTAGCATGCAGTGCAGCTGCTGTATGCTGTATTTAGCCTACGAATAAAAAAGGAGCTTTTGTTTCCACTACCGTCACTCCCTGCATCTTTCTAAAAAATTTCCTCCCTCTGTTAACAGTTGACTTTAACGTGTCTATATGTGGCAGCCAGCTACTTACTTTAAAATGTCTGATTTCAGTAAAAAAGCAGTCACTATACAAGCTTAATAGACTGAATCTCTCTTCAAAAAAATGTGTTTATGAAGGCACACATTCTTACAGTGGCAAAACCATTTTTTTGGTGGCAGAAATCCGTGACTTCCATCATGTGGTGGGATGGCATTCAATTCTGCTATAGAGGAGGAATCAACAACACACCAAGTTCTGACTTGCTTATATTACGACAGAGGATCTAAGGAAACAAGCATGGTTTGTAAGGAGATAAATGAAGTAGAAATCAAATACATAACCCCTCCTCAGTGCTATATGCCTCTCTGACTCCACAGTGACCAACTGAAAAAGGTAGTCAAAGCTTTTTGCAACGAATGCCAGGAAAAAGTTGGAAATGGCACATTCCAGAGATGAATGGAGAGGACTGCACAGATTTAATCCACGAAACCGAATCATGGAAAAAATCTAATTCCATTATTCAGAGGCTGCTGAGTGTATTTTACCTTAGGGAAATGTACTTCTACTCATTTTCAGTAACTCTCTAGTCCATTTCAGCCCCTATGCTTGAAAATTAACAGCACGTTAACAGGACTATTGCCTGTACTTGTGGAACTATCTGTTTAGGATTAGGCCATTAAATATTGATGGAGATAATTGTTCCTGCACTTGAACAGCAGAAGGATAGAACTGAAAGTAGTTTAACTGGCATTTGCATTTATGCTTGGTAAACAGAGCTGGGTTTGAAAGCTCTGAACATCGAGTATTGCCTTCTGCACAGTTCACATTCCAAAGCACCACTGATCACAAAGATCAGTTTGTTAAAATGTTGTAGCAAAGGTTAAATCAAACAATTTCAGCATTAATTTATCACATCTAAATAAATAAATGCAAAGGCAATGCATAACAAAATACTTTTAATTGTCTTTTTGTAATTTTATTTTCTTTTTTGAAGGCTCATCAGTCTCAGTTTCTCATGATTCCATTTTAAGTGTCACCTTTTCTCTGCGTGTACTTTTCAAATTGTTTAGCTTGACCAGCAAGATTTGTAAAGCCAGCTATGCACTGGAGGAGAGCTGGCTTTTAATTTCTTGTACTTTTTCCATTAATTTCAGTTTTTAACCTTTGTTCCTGAGTCAGAAAGTTTGTGAATTACTCTGTGTCATATACATCCCCTCGGAGGAAATGGTTTACTCACACCCAGTTTTCTACTTCATTAGGTAAGACAATTTATCGCGCAATGGGTTGATCAGATAAGGAGGTCCTTATCGTATGATCATAGAGTCTCCTGCACCATTTTATTCAAAGTTACTCTAAATAAACTCAGTATGAGCTCTTGGTAAACATTATGTGGCCAAGATGCATCAGGGTGAAAGGACCCACAGCTCAGCTCAAGAAGACTGTTTAAGTGAAGGGTACAGCATGTCTTGGGGGAAGGCTGTCCTCGTGGGGCAATGTCCAAGGTGCATTAAAGAAATGAAGGGAATGGACCTTTGCAAGCGGTTGTGTGCCTGATGTTCTCTGTGACCCATGTAGGTGAGTGATGCATAAAAAAAGTTCACTTCAATAACGTGAATTACCTCTGGTTTGATCAATGACTGCTAAAAGCTGTATGCTTCCCTCTATGGGAACTACACTTACCTGAACGTGAAAGAAGTGTCTGGGAGCCATACTAAATTAAAAAAACGCACTGCGGCTGTTAGCGAAAGGCCTTCTGCACTGGCTCTGAATATGATGCCCATATATCAAAGACCTCTGACATTGCCTGCCACTCGATCTGGACACAGGAAACAGGGGATTCCAGGCAGATGAGAGCTGAAACTGAAGCTCCAAAAACCTTCCTTGTGCAAGTGATTAGGCGCAGCTGTTTCGCTTCACATTTCGGAGCACTTGAACTCTGCAATCTGCCACGTTTTTACAGGACTGCATGTGCAGAGGGTAAAAAAAGGTATCATGCCCTGGCTAGACAGCAGATGTGGGGATAAAGAAATGTCTCCATTAAGAGAAAATATAAATAAAGAAAAATTGAAAAAAGCGCAAATTGGAGACAAAAGGAAGAAATTAAAGCAAAGCTATTAGAACAAGCAGAGGAAATAAATCTGTTTTCCCGAGATAAAGTGGTTAAATCTGCAAGGACTATCCTCAAATGTTACAAAACCAACATATTCACTCTTTAAAAGCTTCTTTACACCTCTAAATCTGTCTAAAGGTACAAAATTTTTAGGTACAAAGACTAGGGAGTCTAGAAACTCAAATGCCATCTGTACATTTGCCCATTTTGAATAATTAAACAGCTTGCCCAAAAGTATTTCAGGATGAAGACTCCTTCAGCTCAGATTAACAGTATATAAATACTGGCCTGCTAGGAGAAATTATATGGAAAATGACAAGCCTAACATTTTTGCAAACTCTCTTTGTGCTTTTGATTTTCGTCTCTCCAGGACTGCACTATAAAAGGACCACAAAATGATGAGGATCTTCTCAGAGAAGTCTCTTTTACAAACTGATGAAACCTTTTTATTTTCCAGTTTTGGTCAAACAGCTATTTAAAGCCTGATCCTACTGCACAGGAACCTGTGGGACGTTTTTCCGTTGACTTCAGTACGATCAGGATCAGTGTTTTTGGTGTGAACTTCTTACTGAAGCTACAGGAGAACCAATGGCAACACAGCTTTTTAAAAAATGTACTAAATGAGGAGACAACTGATATGTTCAATGAAGATATATAACAATTCCATATAAAAAGAGTCTGAAATATATTAAGGAAAATGCATACATTTGTAAACATACAATTAAGAGAAAGTTGTATGACAGGTTTAAAGAAATGTTTGTTGCCCCTACTGTCCATCAGCAGAGAGCTTTATTCAGCAAATAAAACCTCTATGGGTTCTTTCTGACGACTTTTTATGTCTCAAAGGTGTTTGAGTAGAGGTGCTTTTCCAATTCCTGTGCAATACAAAAGAACTTATGGGACAATCAGATTGTCCTGGATGTCCTGAACAAGGAGCATTTCACAGCACAGAAGCCCCTGACTCCTAGGCCAGCAAGCTACCAGGAAATTTATCAGTTTTCAGCAGAGGCTGAATCCTTCCCGTCACAAGAGTTGCAGAGCATCCCGTAAGAGAGTTTGTTTTACTGAGCTTCCCATCTGCAGAAAATCTTCACCAGGAGTTAATACCTGAGAGCTTTATCTTCACTGCTGCAAGGGTGTGAGACCTTTTTTCCCGCTTTGGGATGACAGATGCTGTCTATCCCTAAGTGTAATACTAACAGAGGCACTCCTGTTTTACCTGAAGTAGGAATTGCGTGTGGGAGAAGACAGATTTCATCTGACGTGGTTTAAAAGTGGTGATAACTGAGCCCTCCTTCCACTCCCACCCTTTACTCAGTGAAGAAAAAGCTCTAAGATTTTCCTACATCAGAAAGTGAAGCTGACCTCTCTCTTCTGTCCTAATAACACAAAATGCAAGTGTTTTCTTATGCTCCGATTACAGCAAAGTTTCAAAACCAGTTAAAACCCACTGTCAGTGACAGAAGAAGAACAAAAAGCATGAATCTGAGGCAGAAGTGAGGTCAGTAAAGTTCTTGTCTTGTGAAGAAAAGGAGAGTTTTACCTCACTTCTCATCGTTTTCTGGGCTTGCCTGGGAGGATGCAATATGAAGAAGCTATGTTATACTTTATACCTTTCTTGATATAGTCTTACCTGACATAAAATTAGAGCAACACCTCCTCTGCTAAAAAATACATCATAGTTATGACAGGCTCAAGAATAACACGAAATCATGACCCAAGCAGACAAAAAGAAAGCACTGGAGATACTTTTATATTTTTTCCCTCAAGCAATCCTCTTAGTTTCAGAACTAACATGAATTGAAGGGTTTGGGAGGGGAATGAAAAGGGAGGAGGAGGAAGAGGAAGCAATCAGCAGGTAGGACAGAGCAAAATAATCTAAGTAATAAGGGAAACTGAGTTGTAGGCCAAAAGAGAAGCAGTATAGAAATGAGGTCCTGTAAAACCAGATTCTAGAAAATCAGATATAAGAATAACTGCATGCTCCATTGGGAAAAAAAAAAGTTGAGAAACACAGCACTTAAACTATCCAGAATTGACAGGAAAAATTAAATTCAGAGTAAGACACCTTTGTAAAATAAAATGGTACCCTAAAGCTGGTAAGCCATTTCAGCAGTTTCATATTGCATTGAAATTTCTTAGACAGGGTAAGGAGAAGAAATTACTTTCTACGAGAGAGATGATGGGAGACGAAAGAGGTGATACACTGAAAGCACCAAGTCAAACTTGGTATTGGAAGGAGGTAAAAAAAGGTGAAACCTGAACAGCTGGTAGAGAGTTAGATAAGCAAAATAGAAGGAGGAAAATTTCAATATAAAGATGACAAACGAGAGGCTTGAAATGGAAACTTTGATGGTCATTTAGAAACAAATACACAACAAATACAGGAAACACCTGGGTGGCCGCAGAGACGTCTGTGCCTGTGACACTGCGAAAATCTGAGGTAGCTTCAAGTCAGTTTTCTGGAGGTCTATGAGGAGTGAGAGTTTCTCCACAACACTGCACATGGCTTTCCTGGAAAGGCACTGCAGATCTTTCTTTGACTCATATGTCAAAATATGTAGGAACAGGACAGGAACATGGCAAAGGCTCATAAAATATTTGGAAGAGCACAAAAACATCTCATCTCCGCTGATGTTCATCTACTCACACATTCTGTGGAATTAGCCATCATCTTAACTCCACAGGGGAGAATCTCTTGGGCGGATACAGAGGATGGTTACATCCAGAAACGGCGAAAAAGGGGAACCCTTTAAATAGAGTAATAGAAGACTGAGGAAGCTGTAAAGGAAGTCTGCTTGTGGATGAAAGTGTGGCGAGAAGGCAGTAAGGTGGCAGATGAATCATGGACGTGAAGTGTTCAGCATTCTGGTGTAGGACGCTCTAAAATGGTGACTCAGGCCCCAGCAGAGCCACGAAGCGAGGAGAAGGCTGTCAGCTCACTAGGGCTTGTTTAATTTCAGGATTTGTTGTAAAATATCACACTGAAGTTTGCATTCCCACAGAAGGTCTGCAAATCTCAGTGTTGATCGGGAATAGTCATTTTAACACTTCTACCTTCTATAATTCAACTGAAAATTGGAGATCCATGAAGACAGATGAAGAGCAGAAAAGTGTATAAGCCAGAAACAAATGCCCATTTTTTCCCAAACCTCTCAGATTCATATTTCTTTTATTACAGTATCTCTCCTTCCTCTGTTCCCTGTTTCCTCTTTTTGTGTCCTTCCCTTTTTAACTGCTTCTTCCTCCTTTCTGATGTCTCTTTATCTTTGTCCAGACAAAACTGCTATTTTCCCCCCTTTTCTATAAATTTACAGCTATTTTGTCCTAGCCTTACATTAGTGTCTCAGAGACACCTTTCCACTTTTATTTTCTCTATCTTCTCCACCTCTCCTCTGTTGCAATCGCTTCTTTCATTTTCTTTGCTTTTTTACTATATTCTCCATGCCAAAACTTCAGCAAAAGATCAAAAGGGAAACCCCAGCAACACAAATTAGAGATTTGATGGAAGCCAAGTGTAACTAAATAAAAAAGCTTTTGCATTAGCCACAGTTACTAACAGCGTTTAATAGTTGGTTATCTGTAGTTTTTACTACGTGAACAAGAGGTTGGAAAACATAAGCAGGCATAGCAGGCAACACAGTAAAAATTACATTTCCTTGTAAAAGCCTGTCCAAAGCATCACATCTTTTGTGGCCATTTTTTTTCTTCTTTAGCGTGAAGTGAACTATTAAAACACATTTATTGCGAAATGCGGCTTGAGACACAGGTTATCTAAATTTGTATTCTCCATCACCACCCCTCAATGAATATAATCTCATTTCACTTTCTGTCACTAAAAGGTGGAAGTGAGAATGACATTTACTGATTAGAGAATTAGTACTATTCCACACAGCTTGTTTTAAAGGATGCAATCACCCAGATATTGCTGCTGTCAGTAAAACTGCAATACTGTGCCTGTTCACACTTCTGTATGCATTAAAAGCATAGTTTATAAATGTATGAGATGCTTAACACTATGTCTGTATGGAAATATTATTCTAACATACCCTAATAGTATTCAATAATCACATTTTATAACCTTTTAATTGACTAGTATTTAGTGTTTGGCAATTAAATGACTGTAACCAACCATCCATTGAAGTTAATTATCTGTAGATAGTGCTGGTCACTTTAAGTATTTCTTTTACTATGTTCAGGATGTGGCATTTTTCCAATTTCTTAATGGGCCACATTTAGAAAGGGAACTACAGCAAACCTGTTATCTGTAGTGTGTGTAGTAGAGAAGAATAACTCATATGACAGCAATCTTGTTAGAGGCTGTTATGAGCAACATTCACCATGGGCCGTATCTTAAGCTGTCAGTGTAGTTACTCTGATTTACACCAGCTGAGGATTAGAGCACATGTGTGATTGCAAAGAATGGTAACTCCTTTAGATGCATCAAATCTTTCACGATAAAGAATGTCAGCATAAAGCACAGCTGAGTTAAAAAACTGTTTCTGAGAACAGTGGAGTAAGGTAAGAATACCTACACTGAAGATAGTGCTAGCTTCTCTGCGTTTATCTCCATGTAGGACTCAGTTTGGTCCTGTACAGAAGATCAGTTGTGAGGTCCTGAAGGCATTCCACTAGTTCAAAAATAAGGTTTGAAATTGAGAAAAAAAATCAAACTAATTGTTCGTGTCAAGTAGCATTCTTCATGTTTTAAGAATGTAGTAAAAAATTAACATGATGAAATTAACTCCTGAAAAGTTCTCTCCTCTATATTTACTTCTTTTTTGCCATTAGACCGGCACAGTTTACAAACTTTAGCCCTTTGACAACGCGTCATGCGTGCCATTCACAAAAATACAGAAGTCTAATAGAATATGAGTCTACAAATTTTGCAAGGTCAGTGGGGAAGAAGGTGCTGTAATTTCATACACCAGAGCTGGCCAAACTACAGGTTTTGATCCGCACATGGTTTTGAATCTGAACATGGGCCATCCATGCCACCACTCCTCTGCACATTTAGCAGCAGCCTGGTGTTTGACTGGGAACAGATGGACGTAGATCCTGTCCTGTGATGCAGCTGTGATGTCCCTGGGATCTGCTGTGGGCAGTCTTGCCTGCTCCCCTCTCCAGAGGCCATCTGATACAGAAGATTCCGGTTTTGGGCTCTCAACAACATCAAACTTTTGTTACAGGTCCTGCAGGAACAAGTGGTTTATTCTGAAGTAATATAGAGTTGAAGCTTCAACTAAAAATATGAAGGTCTTTCTATGTACCTTTAGGACTTTACCGTATAATGCAGATCTTTACAATGACAACATGAAGCTTTCAACTCCTTGGTTTGATCCAATATTGCAACCAGCGATTCTGTACCACAGCAAGGATAGTGAGACACATCTTTCCACAGAGCAGTTACAACGGATCTGTGCAAAGAGTATCTGCAGAACTGGGATTATTATTTGCGATTTTGGAGAACTTGGAGTGAAGATCTTTTCACTTTCACATGCAGTTTCTTCTCTTGCAGATGAATCTGGAGCTCGATGTGGTCATGCACTGTCTCTTGTGGTAAGCTGCTTAGAAAACAATCTCCCAATCTCTTAAAAGGATCTTTGCAAGCTGTCTGCAGAAGCTCACCTAAATGCAAGTTCTTGCAGGCACCCAGCGAAGTAGGATCAGAGATGATACTGAACAGTAGCTTCACGTGTGGGATGCTGACACAAAGATCCAGAAAGAGGCACGAGGCCCTCTGTTAGATGCCTGGATGTAGACTGGTGCTTTGCCTTCTTTTCTTATCTGTATGTGTGATACTTTTTGAATCTCATCCTCTCAATAGTTAGCATACCAAAACCAGTAACATCTCCTCTCACGGCAGCACATAGAAAAGATCTCACCGCATCTTGTGCCGAGCCTAGGTCATCGGACTTGTTGCCAGAGCAGGCCCAGGTGGACCCTCCAGTGTGATCAGCAGACAAATACCTTCTCAGGACCAGTTCAGAAAACTTACCCTGAAAGAACAAAGAAAGGCAAAGTGCATAATGTGTCCAGCTTTTCAAGGCTGGAGCACTTCTATGTATTGTTAAAACAGGATAGGTATTCGGTGTCAAGGAACTATTGCCACAGGTAACTGAAGCGTGGGAAGATACAGGTACTTCTAGAACTGAGTTTTCTGTTTAGCTGTGCAGACAGGTTTTCAGAATCATAGTGATCAAAGTCTGGGTCAATCCCCTTCAGGAATATAAACCTGTTTTCCATGATTTACTAAAATCATCAGGCAAAGAGAAGCTATGACAATTATATTCAGCCTTCTGCCTCTTAAAAACTAAAATTAAAAATGCATATACAAGGAATTTGCAAAGAAAATATGCTAAAAGATACTTTTTCCAGTAGTATTTTGTCTCATACTCCAATAGAAATCCTGAGGTATAGGTGTTTGCAAGTACAGTGTTAAAATATTTTTCAATAGTTGCTAATGGATAGAGCTAAGTTGTCTTGAACAGATTTTGGTTCTTTTTGAGAAACAACATTGGTATATTGTTTCAAATGATTTAGTTTTCTTGTACTGGGAGGATTTAAGAGAAAAACCAAAAATAACTGATCTGTGGGGCTAATTTTGGCATTCTGAATAAAGAAATCCTTTGATAAGTATGGAAAAGGGCAAGGGAGACAGAAGGATAATCTTCACTGGACTGATCTAGTTAAAAGGAAACACAAGAATGCAGACAGGTATCTTTCTAACAGAGGAGTAAGAGTTGATGGACCTTACTGCTGTAATGAACTTCTGAAGCAGTTAGCTTCACTAACTTTCCAAATTTTGTAAAGCACTAGCAACAACTGTAAATCACAAATTCTGATTGACTTGTTCCTAATATTCTGGACACTAACTATACAGAAATAAACACATATACTCATGATATCTAAAGACCTGAAACAGCAAAGACATCTGTTCCTTTCTCTTAGCTTAACATTGCTGCCATGCCAAGCGACAGTAGAATTTAATGTTTTGTGTAGCAACTTCTATATGTAAGAAGGAGCACCAGAGAGCTAAGCAGTTCCTTAAAGTGAAGTTGTCTGATCGAAAAACAACGAGAATTTTTAGTTCTCAAATTGAATGCCAAGAAATGGCACACAAGCAAAGACTTTCTTGAATAGGGTCTCCAACCTCCTTGCATGCTTTTCTTGCTCATGAAGTCTAGACAGTTCTTTTTGCAACAGGTCTTTCCACATTTTAGCTATGAGATCTAAGGCAAAAACTGCTCAAAGACTATATAACCTTACACGTCACATCCATCTATCTACACATCCATCTATCTACCTCTCTTGTGCACAACTCTTTCAATAAATGTAAGTCAAGATGAAAATTCTTCTGTGTCTCAGACAAAAAAAGATGTTTGACCTCTGCAATGCCTCTCATAAGTGTTTGAGGCTTACTACTACATGGACTCATGGATTTACTTTTACAATGTTTTTATATGCAGTCCTTCTAGCACATCTATGCCCTATCATTTAACAAAGTGTCCCAGTGTTAATAAAATAGTGGACCCACACAAAACTCTCTTGCTGGCCCGGTCCCAGTGATGGAAGCTTTTTTCCTGAAAAAAAAAAGAGTGTTGTAAGACAAACTTCATAAGTGTCCACTTTTCATCGCACAGCCAGTTCATTTCTTTTGCCTCTTCAGCCATAAGTATTTGCCATAGTACTGTTTTTGCTAGGTTTATGCCTATCACTAATTGTATCATACCTGGAAACTGCCTGGATAAATGAGTCCTGATTACATCTGCCCAGCTCAAACCATCTACATTAACTGTCTATAAACTGGGTTTAGTTACCGTAGGTCTAGATACAAGCTGGTTCATTTAATGATTGGAAGAGTTTGGAGGAGGTAATCATGACAAAAAGACTGATGAACTAATGAACTCTTCAAAGTCCGTGTTTCTTTTTTAATCTTCTAGTTAATTTTGCTCAGCAAAAGATCATAAGAGTAGACATACACGTACGGAGTAAGTTGCTGTCCCTTGCTTGAGGTTGTAGAAGTCTCTAACAGGATGATGCCAGCTCTTCAGCCACCCTAGATCTCTTGCATTTGTCTGATAATACATGGGATGAAACCTGTTTATTTCTGGCTAAGATGACTGAACAAAAATTGATTAATATTTACCTTTGAGAAGGTTGATTCTTTTCTCTCCAAGAGTATTTTTGAGAGTATGTTTCACAATACTTACCTGGTATTTTTATTTCTGCTGTGTTGCTGATATTAACATATCCAAATATAAGGTATTAGCTTTCTTTGCATTTTTGAACGAGAGTTGAAAAATGTTCAGTGGAAAATTATCGGCAATTTATTCTTTTACAGATGTGCAAAGAACTATTAGATACGATGCTTATGACAAAAGAGGTAACAACATTTACTGAAATAAATTCTCTAACAGTGTCAGAATCCTCGGTCCTTTTTCAGCAGGACAGCCTCTGATGGGTACCTTATTTTATTGCTGATTGTACTTCCTTAGGACCACTGCATGGTTTGTTCTTAGTGAAAGCCACAAGTTATGTTTGTAAATGGAGGCTTAAGACTGTAAAAGTGATGAACATGTTGAAGATATAAGCAGGAAGTGAACTATAAGTTAAGCTCAAGTATCACTAAGTCCCACGTAACAGGATCATGTAGATTCAGGAAAGCTGGAAAAAGACAACACAGTAAACATCCCCGGAAAATGTGAACTGTGGAAGCTCATAGACGCTGCTAGGAAGGTATTGGTCTGCATCTGACTGAGCTCAGTAAGTGAAGGCAGGTCAACTTCCTAATAGTAGCTCTGCACTTTGCCTGAGAAAGCAGTGCAGAAGTGGCTGTTCTGCTTTCCAGCACCATTAGGTTGGCAGCTGTTGGTTCAGCCTGGTTAACAGTTTCAATAATGCTACACCAGCTGAAGGTTTCCCAACCAGATTCCCACAGTTTCCCACCCCTACTGAATGCATTCACATGCACTGGGACGGAAGCGTGAGCTGGAATGTGTCCTGCTACCAGCCCTGGGGCTGTGTTATTTCAGGTATATAAGGCTATCTGGTCCAGTATGTTAACAAGGGAAACTTCTAGAGAGCCTTTCCTTTTTCAGAGCTGAAAAATCAAGCCAAATTCATGACTTTTTTTTTTTTTTTTTTTTTTTT
>Ga0065711_1034969_pt1 | contig 22987 bp, 15 predicted proteins | sample Hoacrofraction12_FD_59098 | JGI IMG/M metagenome (GOLD analysis project Ga0065711, IMG submission 59098) | Hoatzin crop microbial communities from Cojedes, Venezuela - Epithelial fraction 12 v2 (version 2) | ecosystem: Host-associated > Birds > Digestive system > Esophagus > Crop | place... | reverse complement strand
TATGCGACAATTGACATCGCTAATGCATTCTTCTCCATCCCTTTGGCAGCAGAGTGCAGGCCACAGTTTGCTTTCACCTGGAGGGGCATCCAGTACACCTGGAATCGACTGCCCCAGGGGTGGAAACACTGTCCCAACATTTGCCATAGCCAATGCCTTGTGTGGATGGTTACAGCAATGGAAGAAGAACAACTGGCAGCAGAGAGGAAAACCCATCTGGGCAGCCACATTGTGTCATGATATTGCTGCCCGGCTGGAGTAGTTGGTTGTAAAAGTCCGTCATGTGGATGCCCACATTTCTAAGAGTTGGGCCACTGAGGAACATCAAAACAACCAGCAGGTGGATCAGGTTGCCAAGATTGAAGTGGCTGAGGTGGCTCTGGACTGGCAACATAAGGGTGAACTGTTTATAGCTTGGTGGGCCCATGACACTTGAGGCCATCAAGAAAGAGATGCGACATACACATGGGCTCATGACGGAGGGGTGGATCATGCACAGGTTACCCATGCATGTGAAACATGCACTGCAATCAAGCAAGCCAAGCGGGTAGAGCCTCAGTGGTATAGAGGACAATGACTAAAATGTAAGTACGGGCAGGCTTGGAGATTGGCTCTATCACACTGCCACAAACCTGAAAAGGCAAGCACACATATGTGCTCACAATGGTGGTGGTCACCACCGGATGGCCGGAAAACTACCCTGTGCCCCATGCCACCACCCAGAATACCATCATGGCTCTTGAAAAGCAAGTCCTGTGGTGACATGACAGCCGTGAAAGAACTGAGCCAGACAATGGACTCATCTGCGTAACAGGCTCATAGATACCTGGACCAAAGAACACAGTATTGAGTGAGTGTATCACATCCCCTACCATGCACCAGCCTCTGGAAAAAATCAAGCAGTACAATGGACTGCTAGAAACTGCTCTGTAAACAATGGGTGGTGGGACCTTCAAAAACTGGGATACTCATTTAGCAAAGGCCACCTGGTTGGTTAACACCAGAGGATCCACCAACCAGGTTGGCCCTGCCCAGTGAATACTTCCACATCCTGTAGAAGTGGATAAAGTCCACGTAGTGCACATGAAGAATATGTTAGGGAAGACAGTTTGGGTTAGTCCTGCCTCGGGCAAAGGCAAGCCCGTCCGCAGGATTGCTTTTGCTGAAGGACCTGGGTGTACCTGGTGGGTAATGCGGAAGGATAAGGAAGTCCAATTTGTACCTCATGGGGATTTGATTTTGGGCGGGAACAGTCAATAAATAAATTGTATAATGTTAATTGCTAAATAACCCTGTCACTGTCTGTTATCACTACTATAGTTGCTATATTTTAGATGAATGGTATCACAGTAAGAAGCACCCAAACTAATGAAAGATGGACTTTGATGAAACCTAGCAGGTAACAGCAGTGATGGGACTGGACCTGGCTTCAACAACTGGCACCCTGCAACTTCATCAAGATCGACATCTTCAACCTGCAGACTCTGGGCACAGGCTGCACCAGATACTAGAGCCGCGAGCTGCGTATACAGCATGCGACCGTCCATCACCACACATCACCTCTCCTGCCCTGAACGACTGTTATGACAGATGGAGCCTGAAGTCATGGATTAAATGAACTCAACAGACACTTTAGCAGTATGATCCATATACTAAGGGAATGATATCGGTTTGTATGTTTTAAAGACAGGAGAAGTGGTGGTGATCAACTGGACAATGGGGAATCTGGGCACGATGTCGATGGTACAGAGTAAAGGGTGGAAAATGTCCTGGTTTCAGCCAGGACAGGGTTAATTTTCACCGGAAGCCAGGAGGGGACACAGCCAGGCTGACCCAAACTGGCCGTACAAAACAGGGTATTCCATAACATGTGCCGTCATTCTGGGTTCTGGTTGGGGGGGAGCTGGGCAGCAGGAAGTCAATTGCAGCTTGGGGGCGTGCGCGGCACTGGACAGTGAGAGTTGCTCTGTGCATTTTGCTGTTTGTTTTATATATTCTCCTTATCTATATCACTGTTGCTACTGTTCGCTTTGTTTGCTGTTCTGTTAACTGCCCTTATCCTGACCCACATGTTATTGCTTTTTTCCTTTCCATTCTCCTCCCCAACCCAGTAGTGGGAAGGGGCGAGAGAGCGACTGCGTGGCCATTTGTTGCTGGCCAAAGCCAAACAAAGACACTCCCAAAGACAAGAAACTGATGCTTTCTGAACTTTCCCAGTTCCCCTGTAATTTTCCAGGTTGTTAACATAAAGCAGGAAGATCAAGCACCTATCCTGCAGTTTGGACGACAGCGTTAGTTAATGTGAAGTGGTTCTAGCAAAGCCAGGTTTTTCGCTGCTGTTAGTGAATTAAAAATAAGCATATTTTTTTTCTCTTTTTGTTTCCATTTAACAGTTAAGTCTTTAAGTGTGCATTAACAATAGCTTTGAGAGCACATCAGCACCGTTTTAAATGGTTAGTTACCAAATAAACACAAGAGCTATGCTGGTATTGAGCTACCATGCATCATGTGTGCAATAAGATGGCTTAAGGACACACAAAGATATAATTCCCTATAGGAAACTGGAGCCTGCAAGAGAGAATACAACCAACTGAAAGGAGGTTGCAGTGAGGTGGGTATTGGTCTCTTCTCCCAGGTAACTAGCAATAGGACGAGTAGAAATGGCCTCAAGTTGAGTTCAGTCTGCTCTGTATTTCTTGCTAGTGGCAGACTGTATATGCAACTAGGGTCCTTGAGACCTCATCCAGGCTTTTGCCCCATTGATTTTGTCGCAGGTGATGACCTTGAAATAAATTAAAAAACAAAATGTATGGAAAAAAAAATATTTTAAAAAATCTTCCTGTATAAACACCTACACAAATACATAAATAACTTTTTCAAGATCAGGATATCTTCTGTACATTTTTGCCACTCTCACGGGGTTCTCACTGGTTAATAATACCATATAAATGCAACACTGTTGTTCTTTTCCTGGTATTGAAAGGTTGTTACTGCTTTGCCTCACTGTATTTTTTTTTAGTGTCTTAATTACAGAGAATTAGAATAATTAGAGTGAAATTACATGAACTCTACAATTCCCTATGGCTTTTATGTTGCTTTTTGGAATGATAATGAATGTTAATATAAATCATCAATATATTCTTACTACCTTTCAGACTTTATAGCTAACTTTCCATTTCACAGTTTTGCTCTAAATAGAATTCTGTGCATTCAGTGTTAAGTAGAATATCATGTAATTTTTCAGCAGAGTAAAGAATGTTAATTAAGCTTTTGGTGAACCATATTGCAGGTAAAATGTAGCAATTGGAAATTTCTTAATAATGGATGTCTTTGCTAACATAAAATGAAATAGGCTTCCTTGAAACCTCTCACACTGAAGTATATGGCTTATTAGTCACAGAGAAATAAATAAAACAAAATGAAATAAAATAAAGGAAAACAAAAAGGAGTGTGTTTAAAATGTAATGACCATAGAAAGGAGTCATACGCTGCAAGAGTTGTAATAAGAGCTGATCTTGTTCCTTGTCAGTTTAGGATTTTTTTTTTTAAATTAAAAGCATACATACAACATCACACTATCTGCAATAGTTCTTTTCCAGTTTCATCACTGGATCACTATAGTAGCTGAATGCCTTCCAGCATTATGCAATATGAATATCAATCTGTCACCTGTGATTAATTTTTTCTCTCATCCTTTCCTGAAGGAGAGTAATTGTGTTTATGGTACTGTTACATTTGTAAGATTTTCTCCCTCAGTCTCTATTAGTACACACATTTCTCTGCATGTTCATATTACAACAGTTTTGTGGTTAATGTGCATTTTACTACTGGAGCAGGATGTGGAAGGTTGTGTGGTAGCTCTGCTGCTATTTATAGAAGATGTTGAGAGAAATAGTTTACCTGTTGGCATGGCGCTCTATCCCTGACTTAAAGGGAACTGCTTTCCAGTGAAATGTCCCCCAACATCATACTATAGTCATCCTTATACCCAGAAGGGAAATAACTAATGTAAAAAATATGGAAGGGGGACTGTAATAGCTCCTTAGAAAGAATTAAGGGAAAAGAAAGAAACCCAGAAAGAAGTTTCTTCCCTCAGGGCAGCCCAGAAGGCAATCTACCTTAGTAACAGTCCCTGAAAAACACAGAGAGATGGCTGTGCCAGTGGAAACTCGAAGGATGCTTTCCAGCTTTGGACACTGTGAAGATAAATAATTACAGGAAGACAGTGCCTGAATTCTTGTGTGCTGGCCACTGAGCTGTAGTCACTTAAAGAGTTGAGTCCGAACTGAAACTGCTCAGAGATGGGCAAACCCCATATTTTACTCACAGTGTCATAAGAAGAAATTGCAAAAAAGAAATAATACACAAACAAGTTTCCTTTCCACACTTTTTTATGAACACAACAAGAAGATACCCAAACCTAACCTGTGATAGTGTGTTTAAACCTAGTTACATGAAAAGTTTTAGCCTCTGGAAATCCTTTCCATAATTTTTACTGCCAATTAAATCACAGGTGGATTCCAAAACTAGACAACAATGTGATGATGAAAACATGTATGATGAAAGAAAAAAAGAGGAAAATATAAGCTAATCTCCTTTGGAGAATAAACCTGTCACTAACTGGCTGGGCTTTGCAACAAAATGCTGTTTAAACCGCTGCTTTTTTATACTGGGTATGGTACCTTCCTTTCAGCTATCTGTTATTTGCACTGCTTTGAAAACCTTGTGAATGAATGGATCACCAGTATATTTCCATATGCTGATATGTTTCATTATTTTCTGTGTAAGCAAAATAAATCTTACACTTCAGCTAGAAAGTGAGCGAAGCCAGAGTTTTAGTCTTGTGTTATAAGTGAATTTGACGTTATTTCTTTGGATTTGTGATAAACATTTGTTAACAGTTGACATAAAATATTGCAGGAAAGCTCATGAACTTTATGTGCAATCTAGCAGCAAAGTAGAAAGAGCGCAATGGATGTGCAAAGTTAAAAATATTTTATCCTCTGCATGTTGGACGGATGTGAGAGCTCTTTCTTTTTACTATGTGAAATATTGCTGTAAATACACTCTGATGAAAGAAGAAACACATTTCAGCTGGAATCTGGTGGATGGAAGGTTAACTATGGAGTTGGTTTCTGAGCTGATGCCCAGAAGAGTGTGAGCTCTAACACGACATTTGTAGAACACCATCAGAAACGTCATAAACCCTGTAGAGTATAGGAATGAGGATTTTTAGTGTGGGTTTATATTTTTGAAGAGCAGCCTGGCACTCTTAGACTTCAGATGGTAAATGTTATCATGGCAGAAGATCCAAGAAAGAAGAATGGCAAAGGTTGGTCTACTCTAAATTTAATCACTGACTACTGGAGTCAGGATTTTGAGACATTTGTGTTAACTGCTCTTAGAGCTTTTGTCAGTCAGGAGCTAATAAGGGGATGTAGAGCTGTCTAGTCCTTGAATGAGAAATCCCACTATGGTAGTTCAGTTCAACTTTGGGGCCATCTAAAGACCGTAAGGATACTTTGTGTACTATAGCAGGTGGTAATTATGATTGGCATCACTCTTGCCCTTTAAACAGTTTCAAAATGATGACTGCTCTCCTTATTCCCTGCTCATTCAGAGAACATCTGTTCCAATAAAATGTGCTGTTGCTTCAGTTACAGTAGCTACTTTTAACATTATATATTATCTTCCATTAGTCAAATGGTGTTACAACCCTTAAATAAAAGAGCTTCTAAGCATAAAACACAATCCATACAATAATTGCTTACATTTTAAACAAGCCTAATATGACTAAGTACTTTCACCCTCTGTCTTCAGTTCTCACTACCTGAAGATGCATCCAAGCATGGGAAGGCTGAAAATGAGCTTGAGTTCCTTACTTCCTTCTTGGGTCTCCATTTTGATGTGCAACATGTGAAACCAAAGAAGGCACGACATCCTAGGACTCGTACTATAAAGTAGGCTTCAGCTCAGTTCATGCAGACATTCAAAGGTAATACGAGCTCAAAAAGCTCAAAAATGAATAGGAGAGACATGGCTGTGGGCAATGCAGTGTTCCACCACTCTATCCATCCCTAGTTAACCAGAAGTCTTGAGGAGACGAGCTGTGCATGCTTTTGCTCACTTCTATGCATTTAGAAATACACCACCATGATATTAGGACTGAGTATAGACTGTCATTAACTACCACAGAAACAGAACTAGCAAGGAAGGTTTTCTAGAAACAGTGACATGAGGGTTGAAGTTACACATTCTTATCTGTATCTTTCAGATAATACAATGTGATGTAGCTGGATATGGATATGGAGTCCATATCTTTTCTGGCAGCTAAGCTTTTTTCTGCATTTAATCCTAGATGCGCACTCATATCAACTTTCTTCAGATAAGCTTCATTCCTTGGTACATAGCTTATGTCTTCATTTGTTTCTGTATTTGCTCCTCACAATGATACTTCTCACTGCAGGGAAAGAATTTCAGGAGAGGAAGGACATTTTTCCCTCCTTATCACTGCAGTTTCTTGTGAACTCAGTTGAGAAAAGATATAATTAAAAGCCTGGCCAGATAAGAAAAGATACACTAGACAAGGACCCTCCTGGTTACAGAGTTTTGCTAGTGTGAGGCTTTGCCTGAAAGCAGAGACTTTGGTGAGGCAAGATCTTCCATTTTGAAAGCTGCTCCATAGTCCTTCCTGCCTGGATATTTAGGCTGGGCACTAAAGTCTGGGCTGGCTTTGGTAACGGTTGCCTGAATCTCACCAGGAAGAGAGAGATCTGATGCAGGAAGTTGTGCAAGGCCCATGCAACAAAACACCCATGTGCACAGATGCGCCCTTCTGCCCAGAATAACCATTCAGTGAGCGCGTGTGACATGGTAAGAGGAGGCTATTATCCGTGCTGTTTCCTGACACTTTGGTTTTGTCTCTCTTTACTTCCAAAGCTGCCCTATGCAACCTTCTGTGTACACAATGATCAGTGTTTTGAGTAATTCCGTATTGCCAGAAACATCGATGTTCCTGACCAATTATGTCTTATAATCTGTTTCGATCCTTAGCCAATCCTGTTTTGAGATGCCCTGCTGTGCAGTGTTTGTAAACCCTGAGTAGGTCTGTAAGTATCGATGTCTGCTCAGCTGTAAGAATTACTTGGGCTATACTCTTTCCTGCACTCCTCGTTTTGTCCTCTGATGGATGAAAAGAAAAGGAGAATTTAAAAATGAGTTCTATTTTGCTGCAGAGAACAATATACCATTGAAGGGACATTATCAGTTCTGATTTCTGTGCTGGCTGCCTGGAGTGTGATTGATCACTAACAAATCAAGTTATCATCCCTCTACTTGCTCAGATGCAATGTCTAAGAAACACAGAGATTAAAGCAACTCCACCTCACCCCCGGCTTCTTCACCATCCCCCACAGCCTTGTGCATAAGTGTTTCTGATTAAGGGGTGTAAGTGTAAGCAGATTCAGTGAACAAACTGTGGAATAAGAAATGCAAAGATACTGTATGTCGAAAAAAGAACAGCAGCATTTCTAAAAGTTTCCCAGCCGTGTTTCCACAATGAGGGTGCGTTCTCTTCCCTCCCAGTTTTACCAAGTCTGGCCAAAAAGATGTCTGTAGAGCACAGTCGGTCATGGGGATGAATAATAACCAGTGCCTTTTTAATCAAATAATGGAATCTGCCTGCAGCAACAGATAAGCAGCAATTTTCCACAACAACATCTTGCAGTTGTTCCTCCAAATGTGACAATTTCTATTCCTCTGCCAAGACCATAAGAAGAACAGAAGCTAAAATAAGGAATGGGATCTGCCCACCCTCTCACTTAAAAGTGAGCTTTGCAGGTTAAAGGAGAAGAGGAATGCAACTGCTAGATTAAAACTGGCCATCTGTCTCTTTTTAAATAAACACCCCCCCAGTCCTCAGGGTGTCAGAGATTCATTTAAATTAAAGATTAATTAAAATTCTTGTGATGAAATATGATATTTACAAACCACATAGTGCATACACAGCTGTGTGTTCCTGAAATCTTCACAGTTTATTAAAAAAAAGTTAGATTTGTTTCCTGAAGAAATTAACTTATGTGATCACTCAGCATACATGTTCATAAAAGAATGCTTATAGATATGTGTTTCTGGCTGATAATGTTTTAAACTCATTGGTCAATCCTAAATACATTAGAAAGAAGGGCTGAGGAAGCAGAATTTTTAATTGCCCAAAACATACTCTGAGAATAAAGGACTAGAATAGAGAAAAGGCTCAGTTAACATGAAGGGGAAATGACAGTGATTTCTCGCTTTTTTCTTGACATGCACATAAAGGTGTGCGAAAAGAAAAGGGTTATGACTACGAATTTGATTTTAGTATTTGCACATTATTGGATAGCAAAATGCTGCTTTCGAAACTAAATCAGAATATCATTCTCAAATGTATTTAAATATTTAAGTATCTTTTACAGTCTAGACTCTTGCCACTGGGGAGACTTTGGTCCACTGTTGCTTTTGAATTTACACAGCAGGGCAGATGTACTTTATGATATGCCATTAATACTTGTTTCCATCTGCCCAGACCTGGGAGCCAGCTGGAGAATATTATGACTTCCTCCCTCATTGTGCGCTCAAGTTTCCTTTTTCAAGGAAGCCTGGCAGGTAGGGGATGATGGTCTTTGGCCGGGTCACATTCTGGTACAGAAAAGGAATGTACCTGGTTTTGGCCACGAACAGCACCGCTGCAAACACTGTGTTCCTGTCCCTTTGTGTAAGCGCAGCCACTGAAAGACACACTGCCGGCAGCTGGAGGTGGTTTTGCAAAAAGGGGTTATATGCTTCTAAAACCTTTACACAAATGTTTAAGCCTTGTCTTAAGTCTGAGGTAGATCTGAGCCAGAGCTCTCTGCTTGACTGCAGGTATTTGGCTGCTTTTTGACCCTGGACACTGGTAAATGCAATGGATCACACATAAGCTACTAATGTTCTACCTCATGAAGCATCTTCTCCAAAACCCTTCTGAAATTGCATAGCATCAGTTAACTCTTTATAGTCTTCAGTCTTTGTATGTTTTAGGCAGAGAAACTTGGTGCTTCTATTCATTTTTTTAGCTCGTCTTTGTACTAGGTTTCATCCATCACAAATTACTCTCCATTTTGCACATTTTTATTTATATAAATAGAATTATTATTATTATTATATCCATGGCTACAGTAGAACTGCTCAGGTTGGTGTCTTTTTTAATGAACTAATTAATTTTGTGTAAAGATTTTTTCTCATTAAACCAGTGTACTTATTTTTGATTAGCTCTTGGCAATTGTAGATATTTAATAAATTCGCATTTAATAGATTCTCTCTCTGTAATTTTTGCACCAGCTTTAAACTCCAGAAATTTTGTAGATATTGTGAAACCAGTCAGCAGTCTATAGGTGGGCTAAAACCTATGTCACCCTGGCTAAGAAGGACCCAGGTGGAGGAGTGAGAAGTCAGAACCTGTTCTTTTATCTGAGGTCACTTGGTTTACAGCAGTGTCTAAGAGGCATTCCCGGGATGTGAAAGCCTGTCGTGTCAGACTGTAATGGCACAAAACCAGGCAGTGTCGGCTTCACAGAGTCTAAAACCTGAGCTAAAGCACTTTGAGGCAGGGAGCAGAATGGCATAATGCAAAGGACTGTCCCCTACTCCTGGTGCTTGGGTGGACTCATGGAACGAACTCTGAGGGAAAAAATAGGAGTCATTTCCATGAACAAAAAAGGCTTCCTGTTGTCACACTATGGATGAAAATGCTAAGTAAGAGAGGAGGCATATCTTTATATGTAGCAGAAACATGAGTGCTATAGGAGCTTGAATGTCAGTGAAAGCAGGACTGCATTAGCACAGAAAGGGTTATTTGCTAGCAAAGAGGGAGGAGGAAGGCAGCATCTCCTGCATCACGTGTTTTACTTCTCTCTTGCAGTCTGCAGTAGCATGGGGAGATGAACAAGAAATCCCCCTTTGAGCCCCAAAGAGTTGCAGCTATGTCTCACTGCAAGCATGAAAACTGCCAGGAAGGATGTTCTCATGCTTACCTCGAAAAAAAAAAATAGTGCTCCTAACAAAAATAAACAAAAAGAATTCCCTCAACCAAAAAGCTGAAACTTAGACTTATAAGAACATAAAACCAGCTCAAGCAGATGAAAATCATTAAACACAGCAGTTGCACTGAATGTGAGAGTGGGATGAAGTGTTCTGGGTCAAGGGGAGTACTCAATTTGGAAGACAGATGTAGGAATGATGATGTTTAAACCCCCAGATTTCCCTGGTGCACCTCCAGATGCAGACAAGGTGCAGCCTATGAATGCAGGCAGTGAGGGCTTGCCAGGGATATGACACAGAGAAATCTCCACATAAGCAAACAGAAAGTGGAACCCGTGATGTATGGAAAGAGTTTTTAACCCCCATCCCTCACTGTGCTCTCTGTTTCATGAAGACAAGTGGTTGGTTTGGTGCGGAAATTTTACTTCCTATTACTTAATATTTTTTGTTGTATATGACAGAAGTCAACAAAACAGTGAAATGCCAGGCACAACGAGGGATGTGCAGCGTTTGACCCTGTCAGACTGTGCAGTAGAACTTTCCACAGGACGGTGTGTCTCCCAGGTAGCTCTCCCTCCCCTCCTCTGCTCCCCCACCCCATGAACTTTCTGAGGTGTGAATAACTGAGTTAATAAAAAAAAGAAGAAACCTCCAGTTTGCTAGACTACTGCATTTTGCACCAGGAGAAGAGCAAAAGAAAAAAGCAGGCCCTTAAAGTGGGCAGGTCAGCCTTCTCCACCTGAACATGAAGTGGAAATCCCCTGACTAATGCTTGCCAGTGTTCATTTTCAGCTTCCTAATTTGATGATTGTGTGTTCAAGCAGGTTTTGTTTAATTGCTGTACTTTAGAAAATACGTCTCGCTCATGATTAGAAAGTACCTTTCTTCATTCTCCATGCTGACAAACTCTGAAGCAAACAGGGATTTCAAGTCTGCTTTCCATCAAGAGTCAGTCTTTGCCAGGCTGCTCCTTCATGTTCGCTGGTGACTTCTACTCAGGTCTAAATGAATGTCTAGAATTAGATTCTGCACAAAAACCCATGTTTTGAGAAGGAACTGAGAAGATGGGAGGAGGAGAAAGTGTCTTTCACCAATCTGCTGGCAAGACATAAACTCCCAGTAAGCTTGCACCTCTACAAACCAGGAAGAAAGGCATCTTAAAACCTCATTTTCCCTGGATAGGGTCCAGACAGATACTTAATGGAGCTGTCCCTGTATTTCCCAAAATGTTTGTCCTGTACTCAGCTGGGATTTTTCCTGGTTCCTGGGTTTCTGTGTTTCACTGTTTAGGAATTCACTGTTTAGGAAAACAAGACAAACTTTTGGGAGCCAACTAGCTTGTGGTTTATTTTGAAGGAAGTCAAAACAGTAGATAGAATTGGAAAGTAGATTTTCTCTAAGAATGCTTTCTTCTCTGTGATTTTGTCAGGAAAAAAGTAAAATGTGAGGTTAGAGTCACCATTCCTCTCATAGTCCCAGGTCACTACCTTTTTGAGAAGCATTTTGCAGTTGTCTGGCTGTACTGTGTGGAGATACTTAGAAAGCGTGTTATTACTTAACAGCAAATTTTAGTCTGTGAGGAAAGTCTATACAAGATAAATCCTTCTGTAGTGTCTCATATCAAGATACACTCCTATTTTGCTACGTCATACTTGGTCAGGTAAAGTTATTAGTTTCTTATTTTCTGTTTTCTTCTATAACTTTTCATGTATTACTACAAGGTTCTCCATGAAAAATAGTGGATTGCTTGTTATCCACTTCTCTACCAGTAGAAGTGTGTCTGTTTCCTGTGTTGATAAGGTAAAGATCATTTTGTCTGGTTAAAGGACTCAAATAACCCTTCTGTGGTTTTGAGTTCTTAGAACATTTGCCACCTTTGGTAAAACTAAGAGTATGCTGTAGTTCTACTAAATTAGGCTGGTTTTATTCAGAAATTTACTTGTCTGTTGGTGTTTTAAGTCAGATCCTAATACTTTAAGCGGAACTTTGTGCCACAATCTACACTTCTCTACACAGTCATATTAATACTTAATAGCATTTAGAAATACATTTATATTATTGTACAACAATGTCTCTTATACCAGCTGTAATTTAAATTTTTTATACTTAAAAAAATAGAGCTAGAAGAAGCATAGAGTAACATATAAGAATACAAAACTCAGAAAGTTCTAAATCTAGACCTGTAATCGTTTTTTGTCATATTACTTGCTTGGCAATTAATTATGCCCAGACTGTTCTTTCTTCAGAAATATAAGTCCATGTGCTGATTTATAGCTTCTATAGGTGCTTAATCTTTGCCTCCTAATTGCATCTTGACCATATATTTCAAAAGTAACTGCTTTCTACCCAGATTCCAAAGACGTTTCAGAAATTTCACTGTAAAGTCAGCAGTTGAGACTATGCAGAAAATGTCACTATAAATCTTTCAGTTGTATTTTACGTATTTTCTGCATCCTCAGAATGAATTATGTTATCCTGAGACCTTAAGTACATGAATCTGACCAGCATTCTACCTAATACCTCAAATGGTAAATTGTCAGCTAACTAGAAACTGCTGAAAATATTCTACTGGAAGCAAACTTCACTCTATTTTTTTTTAAACCCTTATAATTCAGGTGGTGATGAGATTCCAATTTATGTACCAAATATATTAAAAACATATGAATAATAAAATATAAAAATGTTCATTATTTGACCTAATTTCTTTTGAAATGAGCTTGAAGAATAAAAAAAATAATCTTTATTTTGGTAGGCAAATATGAGTTATCATCTTCTTATCCTACCCCAGTGGAAATGTGTGTTATTTCCTGTTTGTCTTTCAAAGCAGACTTAGGTCTCCAAGGTTGGATTAATGGCTCTGAATACATCCTGATGAACGAGCTTTTCTGCAAGCATTTATCACCACACTATCTGAATCCTTCACCAATATTAATTAATTTATCCTTTATTTATGAATTCTGTTGAGACTTGTGAAGGCTGAAAGCAAATGCTAAAATCTCCTCTCCCCACTGTCTCCCATAATGACAAATCTAGCCCCGCAGGGATCTGAGAGATCAGATGGTAAAGCTGTAAGTCATTTTATTTCTGGACAAAGCATGAGAAACAGAAAGCTGAGGTAGCTGGGCTTGATCAGCCTGAGAGGAGAAGACTGAGAGGAGATCTTATAAATACTTATAGACATCTAATGGGTCGGTGTCAAGAGCATGGTGCCAAACTCTTCTCAGTGGTACCCAGTGACAGAACAAGGGGCAACGGGCACAAACTGAAGCATAAGAAGTTCCAACTGAACATGAGGAAGAACTTCTTTGAGGGTGACAGAGCAATGGAACAGGCTGTCCAGAGAGGTTGTGGAGTTTCTGTCTCTGGAAATATTCAAAACCTGCCTGGACGTGGTCCTGCGCAACCTGCTCTAGGTGACCCTGCTTTGTCAGGGGGGTTGGACTAGATGATCCCCAGAGGTCCCTTCCAAGCCCCAACATTCTGTGATTCTGTGGGTTATACTGTCCATAGTCCTCTGGTAAGTGACAAGAGAGACTACTGGGCAGGGCAGAAGAAGGGACCAGAAATTGACACACACATGAGATCTGGAAAAATAGATCAGTGGGATAAGAACATATTCAGCTGAAAAGGAGAAAGCTTAGTTCTTGATTTTATGTTTGGTGGTTTTATACTTCAGTGCTTTCTCCCGAAGAGCCTTCATTGGCAGGGCAGAACTTCTCACTAACAGATCTGCACATTCCCATTCCAAAGAGACTTTTTTCCAAGCTTTACACTGCAAGAATATCAAAACATTCCAAGACTTATTTTTTTAATTCTCCTTTCTGAGTCTCTGCTGATGCTTAACTGAGGAGATTCAAAGACTAGGAGACTAGAGTGCTCTCCTTCAGCAGAGGATATGTAGATGCTATTCTCTTGGATTGTGTTGATGCGTCTCATGTAGCAAGCAAATGGCTCACTTGCTCTCACAAATTACATCTTTACAGATGTTTAATAAAAATTTCATATTTCTAGGAAAAATTTGCTTGAACAAGATGCATTTTAATATCTGCATTTTCTAAGAAAAAATTGCCAAACATTTCCAGAACAGCTGTACTGAAGAGGATCTGAACGTTTAAGCACCTGAATATCATCCAGTCTGTGACTTTGTTTTTCTTTTTTTTTTCCCAAAAGAAAAGGAAGGAGGAAGCCTAAATTGAACAGACCATATGGATCCACTAGATCAGGTCCACGAGGCTGGATTTTTTTGTATCCTAGCATACCAACATTTCTAGTGCACCATCTGGTCTTTCAGGAACTGAGCTTTGAATTTTATGTTTTACCTGTGAATTCAAACATGTTTTGATCACTGACTGTGACAGGAACACAAATACTTGTCTTCAAGCTTATATACTATCTACTGCTTTTGTAACTTTTTTATTATTTTAAAATTCTTTTTTACAGTACGTGCCCTAACTCTCACAGAAGATACTGAGACTTTTTCCTGATTGAGAAGCAGTTCTGAAACTGGGGTTTCAGAAAATTTAAAAAAGTGTAGTTTAAGTGTTCCAGTGCAATAATTATTTCTGATGCCATCATAAAAAAATAATCTTCATAGGTAGAGTGTAACTGTTAATGACATCATGTTTGTTTTGTTTGGGCTAGTAGTAATCGAATATGTTTCTCTTAAATCAGCTTAGACTCCCACGGAAAATTACACTTTTGTTTAAGAAAACCAATAAGTATGCAAGGAACCATATTCTTACTATTGTACAGACTTCATACAGAAGCAAATGAATATAGATACATTTTTTTATTATTTTTTTTTCCAAAAATTGTGTGCTGGACTAGACATTACTAATTCCCAGAGCCTTTTCTCAAAATTTTAGGGACTAGATTTCTTCCTGGCAGGTGAGCAAAGCCAGGTATTAACAATTCATGGCATCTACCTTCATTTTTTTCAATAGATCCTCTATTCATACTTAACATCCAGAAGGTATATATTGTCTGAAGAGGGAAGCCAACATTAGAGGGAAATATAATGTCATTCTATACAATGGTTCTTCTTCAAAATGGTGCTATCACAGGTGCTATTACATCTGGCGATTTTGGTATTTTGTCTTTGTGTTATCTGAGATCACTTTCTTATGTCAGTTGCAATGAGTTATGATGGGTATAGAAAATATTTTAATAAGAATAACATTTTATGGGCAGCTTGGAGATGGAAAAACTGTGCCGGCTTTTTGTTCACTGCAATGTCACTTCTGTTGAATTCCTGACTGGCCAATTATTCCAACTCTACTAGAGAGCAGAGCAGGTGTTAGGGTACACCTTGAGCAATTACATCCCCATCTGTCTGAAGTCCACCATGGTGCCCTGCGGTTACCTGTCCCTTCACTTCCACTCCTTGCTTCCACAGTGGGAACCAGTAAGGGAATCAATCTCTGACCATAAATAAGAACATAACACAGTTGAAATATATGCTGTCTATTCATAGCTGCTATGGACTCAGGTAGCTTCTCCAACATCAAAGGAAAAACAGTTATTCCAGTGAACAGGATACCTGATGTTATGCATCTCCTTTTTTTCTCAGCCTTGTATGTTTTCTGATGTCTCTGGCAGAAAAAAACCATAAGCTTTTCAGAGAAAAATTTTTCTGTGGCAAGTCTGAGAAAAACTCAGCAGACTCATTTTCAGTTCAGGGTTTGCAAGAGAGCTATTCTTACACTTGTTAAAGACGTGAGTCAGGGTCCTCCTGCTCCTTATCTGGAAGCTCTTGCACTAGCTACTAAACTCTGTAGTAAATCCTTGAAGTATACTTTTTTCATCCATTGATTTTGTACCTGTTTTACCTTTCATATCTTAACTGCATTAGGCCAGAATCTACCTAATTATTTTTTCTAATCTCTGGCTTTGAGTAAACCTAAGTCTTGGGATATCTGCAAGAGGATTATGCCTCCCCAGTGCATAAAAGAAATCTGTGTGCAAACTCTATCTTGGACCTCCTCCATGGACTTGTTCCCTCAGGGAACAAAATTTCTGTTTGCTCAGCGATTCTGTGATGCTTTGATTGTGAACCAGCTGGAGAAAAAATTATTTTGGGAGCATACAGTTTTTTAGGAAGTCCTTTTGGAAATGACAGAATGCAATACATGCTTGCATGCAGTAGTATTCCTGAAACAGATTCCTGTCTGAACAGTAGCATGGCAAGTCTGCTTCTTGCTGCTCTGTCTCATGTTGCACTTAATGAATGTGTACAATTGAACAAAACCCTAAGACGAACTCTGCTGCAACGCATTTCTTCGGTACCAAATAATCCTATGTTCAGCACATGTATATACTGGAAAAAATCCTAGACCATCGTCTCCAGATATGTGAATCTAGTAATGATTACCATTAGCCTGGTTAGTCCTCCTGAGTTCTTATTGTGTGAAATGACATGTTTGTACTTCCACTGAGGTAAAATATCAAAATCCTTTTAATTCTTGCAAAGCAGAGTAGGTCTGCTGTTGTTAAATAAAACTGAAATTTCTTGGTAATTACAGAAAGAATTTCTAGTCATCATTTATCTTGGTGTCTCTTTCTGGAAACCAGATCCTGTAGACAACAAACATTGCTGGTGGTGGCTAGCCGGAAAAGTTTTACAGTTGTGCAGCTGTCACTCCTCAGTGAGATCTTTGTACTGCCTGTTTCTTTGTCGGCACCGCACTACCCAAACTCCTTGTCTGACATTAGATTACAGTGATTATTTTGTTGGTGGAACTGGCTGCTCATGCAGTTACAAAACAGTCACCCCAGACTGTTTCCAAAGAGAAAACAAAGAGTAAAAAAGAAAGTCCTTTCTTCAGGTCAGCAGGAAATAAGAGTAACAGGGATAACAGGAAAGATGAGGACTGGGAAGAAACAGGAAGGAGAGGGAGAACTGAACAAAGGATTGAATGTTTGGCTTTGTGGTGCTTGTTGCAGTCCCGTGGCTCCTTACTTCTGTTTATGTTAGTGCTATTGTCCTGCCTGTTCACTTTTGTTTTAGAAGGGTTCATTTTCTCCAGTGGTTTATCTTGTGCAAGCAACTCACCTGTGGGTCAAACCGAGAAACAAGGAGGGATAAGACCACACAGGCAGTGGAGGGAAAAGTGAAGGGTATGGCTGCTAGCACCAGCATGGGTCACTATAAACTGGTGGCATTTCATGCATTACAACAGGAGAAGGAGAACATGGCCCTGCACAAGTTCTGTGTTACTGATTTTTTTGCTAAGGTCTTGTTATAGTTTGGCCATGGCTGGCAACAAAAGTGCCATGCGGTTGCTCTGCTGCCCCTCCCCCGGCCGGGGATGGGAAGAGAATGGAAAGAAAAAGGCAAAAACTGGCGGGTCGGGTCTGGATAAGGGAAGTTTAACAGAACAACAAACAAAGGGAACAGCAACAACAACGATACAGATAAGGACAATACACAACACAAACGGCAGAAATGGACAGAGCTGCTCTCACCGCCCACTGCCGTGAGTGCTCCCCAGCCGCGACTGCCTTCCCACCGCCCAGCTCCCCCAGCCAGAACCCAGCATGATGGCACATGGTATGGAATACCCTGCTCTGTTTGGCCAGGTTGGGTCAGCCTGCCTAGCTGTGCCCCTTTCCGGCTTCTGGTGAAATTTAACCCTGTCCTGGCCAAACCCAGGACAGGTCTGCTTTTTCCATGAATATAACTGATCTAACTCCCAAATTCCAAACTCCAGAAGAATGTTGCCTTTTGCACTGCATATATGGCATATAGGAATAAACAGACAACAAAGGCCAAGAAGGTCACATGCACCTCCGCTCAGCACTGGTTACACAACCACGCACTGCAGCTGAGCTGCAAGTGGTGACTGTATGAGATGGGTTCAGGAGAGATTACCACAGTCTTTACAGATTTACAGTCTTAGTTCTACATAACACTCCTCCAGGAAGAATGTCTGGATCTGGAAAACATCATTGCCAGGGGAAGGAGATCATGTCTCTCTGAGGAAACAAATTTAGCCTGTCCAGACAAGGGGAATTTCTGGGGTTTGCAGGCTGTGAAGGGCAACAAAAGGGTTAGAGACAGACCATGGAGATCTTGACCAGGAAAAGTAGGGTCCCCCAGGCACCAGAGCAAAGTGAGTATTGTGATCCAGCTCAGACTTGGAATAAATCTACTGAAGAAGCAAGGATCTACTCACAATGACAGTGCTGGTAGAAGAACTGTGTGTGAACTCCTTGTATTTCTACAGTCTGACTTAATCTTTCTGGCTTTCCTTACAAGGTGAGTTTTCCTGAATCATATTTTAACAAAATCTGGCTTACTGAACTGAAAAACCTTTTGTACTTTGGGGGAAGTAGGCTGTAGGAGGAAGATTAGTTAGATCAATCTCAAAGCCCTGGCTGACCTAGTGTCTTAACATGATCTCAGTTGGTAGACAAGAACCAGAAACTCAAAGTTTGTACCAACTTTTTACTGTATGTTGTAATGCACCATCATATCTAGTTTTGCCAGTAATTCAGACCAAAGACTTGCTATGTTAGGACTTCTATGCAGCCTGCGTATCCTTTCCATAGGAACCATGTATGCTTTCCATATTGCATGTGAGAGTTTCCACCTCACATCTGGGACACAGGTGGGCCATGTTTCTGGATTTGGGCTCTGCGAAATACTCCTGCACCCCCTTGTTTAGATACAGCCAGTGCCATCAGACACATCTCCAGCTTGAAAAAGATGCATACTGAGATGCACGTATTGTGCACTTTGCAGTATGAGCACAAAGGCTCTTCTCTGGCATGGCAAGAGAAAACACTTCTGCGTTACCTGGGATTTTGGAGAGAAAACAACTTATTTCTACAAGACAAAAGCTGTGGGATATCTTTCCTACAGAAAAGTTAACACACACATAGCAGAGAATTTTGCCAAAGACTACATGGGTGAGGTAACTGCCTAAGAGAGAAGAAGAAGAAATATGGTGTGCGTGAAAACCAAGTTACTCTGCTGCTGTAAACAGTTGGTGCATATAGTGAGAACCTGCTTGTGCTTCACAGGAGCTAGGCAGGGGAATCAAAGCTAAAGAGAAGTAATTGTTTAATAACTGAACAGGGTAAACAAAATTTGGTCAGTCTGGGATGGAGAATGGTGAGAGACCTTTGGGCACAAAGCCACTTACACTGAAGTAATCCTGTCAATAAAGCCAACATTAACTGGGAAATGGTAATAGAAATAACAAATTTGGGTAGTGTAGAAAACTGGGAGAAACAAGGAAAATTCAAATAGGAAGATGCTGTTGGTAGGAGCTTGGAGGGAGAGTGAGGGTGCAAGGATGGCAAAAATGTGAGTCTGAACTCAGAAGGAGTAGGGAAGAAGTTTTAAAATTTGTCAGGGAAAAAAGAAAGATGAAAGAGTGGACCCTTAACTGGCAGGAGTGTGGATGCCAACTGCCAGCAGTGATGCTGACTTGCATGCCCCAGCTCATCAGGATGCCAGTGAGACCCCTTGCTCTACAGACATGCTGTCCAGACTTGGTGTAGAGGGAAACAGATTTGCACCTCCATACTTAGAGAACTGTAATTCAGCAGTGCTCAGGTATATGATTCATTAGACTTAAGAGCTGTGATTAACAGCTGTATAGTAAAGTATAACAGTCTGCATTATTATATAATTGCTATGATTGCTGAGATTATTTATTCTTTTGCTGTTCTATCACTTTGCTCATGGTTTACTGATTAATTAATAAACATCTTAATCAGTTGGCATCAGTTACACTGCAGCCTCTGATTTAGCTGTGGGAGTGTGGTGGCTTGGCTGTGAAAGGGTGATGGAAAGGATGTTGTTTTTCAGCAGCCCCTGGGAATAAACATGTGTCACTCTGGGGGATCGGACGTGTCTCACAGAACAAGCATCTTCTGATGAGGTCCACCTTTACTACAGTATCTCCCACTTGGCTGCCACAGTCAGAGACAAGCATAACCTAAGACCAAGCCTTCGTCTCACTGTTTAAAAGACCTGTGCTGCTCTTAAAATGAAAATGTCTTTTTGCCATGAGCAAACTTCATCTAATGATGCATTTGGGAATGAGCATTAGCTGTCATGCAAGGTCACACATAAATGAAACCTCACTCACTTCTTGTTCCTCAGGCAGCATTTTGCAGCATTTCATTCAAGATCAAATGCTACATTATTCTAGGGACTCTTGTATCAACAGCTGTAATGATGATTTCTTTATGGACTTCCATAATAGTAGCTAGAGAGGGAAACTTGGTGGGATGTGAAGTGGTTCTGCTGATTTCACCTGGCTTTTGCTTGTTTGTGTCAACCAGGAGATGACCTGCTCTGTCTTTACATGCTTCCTTACACTCCTTACAGTCTCAGTTATGCTCCTTATGAGTTAAAATTATTCCACAAACACAAAAATTGTGTTACCTGTATTAAATGTTTAGTTTGTTTTTTTTCTGCTTTTAAGAATTATTTTTTTAACAAATTAGAATGAATTTTAAATACTTTAAAATACTTTTAAGGGATTTTAAAGATATGAAAATACTTTTAAAGACTTACAATTTGTGATTTATAAAAAGAACAAATGAGGGGACAATGACAGGGAAGAGACTTTTGGGATAATTAACAAGAAGTAGAGAAGTGTTTTTGCTATAGGCTGGCTGCCCATAATTTTGCTTCCTACTAGGTGTTGTTGGGAGTACAGTGTTAGGACCCCTAACCTGCAGTATTTAAAATCTTCTTTTAATATTATTTACACTTAAATTAATATGTAAATGTATGTACAATGCTGATTTGAATGCATGTTTTTTCCTTACTTTTGGATGCTTTTAATATTTTGTATGCAGTTGGGAAAAAAGCACCTCTGGGCAAAAAAAGTGCACCGTTAACAGCAGCAGTCTCAGGTAAACACATGTGAGCTTGTTCTCATGTTCTGCTTTAGCCTCTGCTGTTTGGATTTTGAGTATCCTTTTTAAATCCAGAATGGCCAAGAAAAGAAAAGAGTGGTCAAGTGTGGGCCATTGGCTAATAACGCAGAGCTATTTCGGATCAGATGGCAAACTAATAACTACAGCTACCAGGGTGTTTATAAAGAGACGAAAGTGAAAGGCAGAACAGGTAAATGTGGCTCAAGCCTGCATGATGAGTCTTTTGGTATGGTGTGTCAACATAAGGTTTGGCCTCGTCTTTTTCACCCAAAGGTTTTTTCACATGTAGTTTTTAATGTTTGTTCTCGACTTGCTGTTCAGTGTGGGTTTACGTGTTGCCATCTGCCTGGTACCACTTTGTATCTGAACTTCCCAAAATGGAGAAATGATCCTTGCTAGGCAGCTTCATTTTAAATTTGGTTTATATGCAGAAGCAGACCCAGTTCAGCTTTACAGTTATTTAGCTGAATTTGATCTTGCAGGCCAGCTCATAACAGAACAAAAAGTGGTTTTAGGGAGCTTGGCTGCTTATAGGGGATATGAAAACCTTCATGTAATTCGGCCACATCTCATTGCAAAGTTTTACAGCCAAACTTTTTGTGGATGCTCTGATGAAGTTCATAGCACACTGATGGAAGTATCTCAGTGGGAGAGGACTAAAGGTGAGTGATAGAGAAAGTGGAATTTAGAGTGACAGAGAAAGAGGAATTTAAACCTTGTGTTTACACATGTCCTTTATGGGGGAGGGAGCAGAGAGAACTGAACTGAGAGTCACAACCAACAAAATAAGCATGTGGAACAAAAAATGAAGCATGAATATGTGTGCATATACATCTGTACTGATTCAAAGTGTCATGGTAGCTAATTAGAGACTTAATGACTTCATTGACTAACAGTAGATCAGCTAGTAACCAGTGGCTGGTGGCGAATGTTCATACTAGATCATATGCACATAAATGTTCACAACTAGATCATATGCATAAAGATATCAGGAAACTCATCAGAAGTGTTATCACAAAGCTCAGTAAACTTTTGGAAGTCTTTTGCCTATTTCTGCATCAAAAAGAACAGTTTTTGTGAAGTAGAAGTGCTGACCTGTCATCCTTCAACGTGTCTGTTTTTCATTCAGCTGTAAAGAGAAGTCTGGACTCTGTGTAACAAGAACTGCTCTCTATGAATGACATTGTTTGCACAGTGTGCTTTTGGTCTCTTCTATAACTTTTTAAACTCTTAAAGCAATTTTTGGTAGCAAAAGTAGATAGTTATTACATGAGACCTCACAGCTATTTGCTTTTACTAGAATGAGGATCTTGTATAAATTGTGTACAGATTTTCTTTATATTTCTGTGTAATTACTAAATAATATACAAAACATTCTTGTCTTAAACACAGTAGAAGGAAGTAATATCCTTGCCCTTTAATCCAAATTGTTGTCGAGAAGGCAGTAAACTCTGACTTCAAGAACTGGATTTGTAACTTGCTTCATACTTTTTCTTAGCTAAAATACACATGCCATAAAATTCAGAGCTTGGCCTGTCTACTTATGATTAATGAAATACTGCAACCTCTGCATGACCTAGCTCTGATCTGCTATCAGCCTTAGGCAGCTTTTCTGTTTGTAGCTCTCTTAAACACGTAAAACAGGAAAACTGGTTTCTTTCGGGTAATCTGAATGTCTGGAAAGAAACAAGTACCTTCAGTAAACTTGTGTTATCTTTGCATGGATTCGTTTAGGACAGCCTTGCTGCAGAACAGTATTTGGAGCAAAAACCTCAAACTACCCCAAATGGGAGCTGAGAGGCAGGTGTTGGATGGTAGATTTTAATAGCAGCAGAGCTGCGTCAATCATCAGACCAAATCTGAGGCTAATTTGTAGGCTGAACAAGATGTCCATGCTGACTTAGCATAGGTAAGATTATTATACTGCTTCATATCCCCAGGACAGATAGTCTCACCTTTCCTTTCATTTTTCATCTATCTTCTTAATCCTTTAGAGGTTTCTTTCCTCTCCTTTTTTTTTTTTTTTTTTTTT
>Ga0065711_1034965_pt1 | contig 22987 bp, 7 predicted proteins | sample Hoacrofraction12_FD_59098 | JGI IMG/M metagenome (GOLD analysis project Ga0065711, IMG submission 59098) | Hoatzin crop microbial communities from Cojedes, Venezuela - Epithelial fraction 12 v2 (version 2) | ecosystem: Host-associated > Birds > Digestive system > Esophagus > Crop | place... | reverse complement strand
AAGATGAAGAGCTACTGGAGAGAGTCCAGCAGAGGGCTACAAGGATGGTGAGGGGACTGGAACATCTCTCCTACGAGGAGAGGCTGAGGGAGCTGGGCTTGTTCAGCTTGAAGAAGAGAAGGCTGCGAGGGGACCTAATAAATGCTTATAAATATCTGAATGGTGGGTGTCAGGATGATGGGGCCAGACTCTTTTCAGTGGTGCCCAGTGACAGGACAAGGGGCAATGGGCACAAACTGAGGCACAGGAAGTTCCGTCTGAACATGAGGAAGAATTTCTTCACCCTGAGGGTGACGGAGCACTGGAACAGGCTGCCCAGGGAGGTTGTGGAGTCTCCTTCTATGGAGATATTCAAGACCTGCCTTGAGAAGGTCCTGTGCAGCCTGCTGTAGGTGACCCTGCTTCGGCAGGAGGGTTGGACTAGATGACCCACAGAGGTCCCTTCCAACCCCTACCATTCTGTGATTCTGTGATTCTGTAATTCTGTGATTCTGTATGTAAAATAAATTTTCTTGTTTTTAAAGACAATTGGTAATGTTCCTCCAACACTACTGAACTGTACATAAATTCCAATCTATCTTTTGTAATAATTTTAATACTTTAGTTATATTCAATCAGGCCTCAAACCTTTATAACACCTTCTTTGTTAAAATTTAATAGGCAGCATAGTTTTCATTGAAGCCATTATCAGCGAAATTGGTGGCCATTCCCACAACTTTCCAATCACAGATTTTCTACATTTTTAATTCCAAGACCATGAAAAATTAAAGTAATGTATACTTGGGGAACACTTCAGCAGTTTGTCTATCTGGGTCCTCTAAGAGTATACAAACAGACATCTTCATTAACTCTTCGTGATGATATCAAATGGAAAGACCATTACGAAAGAAACTATTTTTTTTATTCAGCCTTGCCTGGCATTTGCCCAGGTAACACGGGGTGTTTTTTTACTTTCTTTCATGCTGCTTAGTAGTACTTAACTGAGGTTAAATCAGAAAGGATAGCAGATTCCATTTTGTTCTGGTGGATACATATCAAATCCTGTTCCTGCTCCTGTTTGCTCTTCTTTCCTGATAGATTTCTTTCAATTAATTTTCATAGATTTTTTAGTGGAGTATGAAACTCTACCACTGAAAACACTATCTGAAGTTCTCTAAACAAATTTCATTTACTACTAATCTGTCTTCAACTTTGAAAATATCACTTTTTATTCAAGAAAACACAAGAGGTTGGGGTATCATTCAGTGTAAAAGATTACTAAGTGTCTGAAAATAATACACTGTTAGCTAATAGAAATTCGTAACTGGAATGCTTAATACATTAAGAAAAATTAAATATGAACAGTTTTTTAATAATACCAGAAAAACACTTCCACGCACCATGAGGCAAATATATCTTGCTTTACTTTCCTCCATGTTTTCACATAGCACAAGATATATTATGCATAAAAATTAAGGCCTTCTTATGGTAAAGTATCCTGAAGGCTTCAGTAGTATTTCTAAATTGGGCCTAAGAGGAGTCAAATTTAGCTTCCTCTTTATGTACGGTTTTATTGCTTCTTACCATTAGTGCAAATATAGCTTCTAGTAAATCATCAAAAGAAATTTCTTACACATTCATCTTTCCTAGATTCAGATTGTGACTGTAACAAAACCAAAAAGCATTCCTACCCAGTAAATATAATTTGCTATCAGGAGAGAAGACAAAAAACAATAGGAATCTGAAAAATAACTCAATTTTAATTTTAAGAAATAACTTAGTTTTAATTTAGTCTATTGGCATTGTGTACACAGAATATTTTTTAAAAGAATTGTCAGCATTCTTGAATTGAACAGCAGAAGTACTTGTGTCTTATGCATCTTTTTGTGGATTTTCTAATAATCTAGACAATGGGATAGTTTGCCACATTATTGGGTTTTAAAATGGTTCAACGTTATTGAATGTTTAAGAGATATTTATGGTATAAGGCAGTATATTCCTGAAGCTGAAACAATCATTAGAGTCTGATGTTCATCTATTTTATCGAACTACCCACAGGGAGCTTTATGGGCATATTATCATGTCAAGGTCACAGGATTAAGTGAGCAGTGATGACAGTAAACAAGCCTTTTCTGTAAATTCTAAAGGGTCTTACTGAGTTACTTAAAATGCCGTAAACATAAATAGTCTCCTATCTCTACAACACATCCATGACAGATGACTTCAGAATGTAACACTCGAGCAATGGAGCTTTACAACCTAACCAACAGCCTATATTATTGACAATAGATATCAATATACCGGGGAGCACAAATACTGGGAGAAGCTTGCAATCTGTCATTGTCAGATACTTTATGTCTGTAAGTGTGCAAGAAATCTGTCTACATATATGTCAAACCACTATGTGAATGGGTATTACTGCTGAAAAAATCCAGAGCTTACAGGTTATGAAAAAATATGGTTCTATAGAAAAAGTAAATCCTATAACAACAAATATACCAAATCTATACAAGCCATGTAAAAACAGACAATGAAACCAAACCTACACAGTACTTTCAATACAACATCAAATGATTTCATTACTCTTTAGAAGTATACTGTGTATCACCATATCTATTTTATCAACGAGGAAAGTAGTATAATTAAGTACAGCAACCTCCTTCATGTCATATGAAGTCAATGACAGACATGGCGTTCTTGAATCAGTCAAAATAAACCTGTACAAATTTATTTTTTCACGTTTTTAAAAAAGCAGCATAAAAAACCCCACAACGCAGCACTGACCAATTGAAAGAGAAGTGTCTGCAGGGAATATTTTTCAGAAATCAGAGAAGTGAATTATGTAAAGATGATCTTCCTAGTTTAATATCTGTGAACATACAGGCTGTGCTGACCAAACATGTACAGAAACACCAAACCCAAGGAATGCTCCCGCTAAGCTCTATTAAGGTAAGAACGGAGGGACAAGGCTCCGGTTGCTGCCCTCTGTGTCCGACAAACCACATTCCTCCTGCACACCGGAAAACCGGACCTCTTACGCGGCACTTGGGAGCAGCAGTTGCGCACTCACTTGCCTATCACTCCCGTGCAGTAATACTGCAAGACATGACTCCAAGAAAATTATTGCAGACAGAGCAAGAGGAGACAAAGTGAAATAGGCACAAGCACAGAGTATTTCTGGCTGATGGTAAGGGTATGGATATAAGGACAGAACAGACACTGCTGCGCAGAGAACTTTGATTTCCTCGAACATGGGACTATAAACCGAAACAAAAACCTGCTCTGCAGTGATAAAATATTTTCTATTTAGTATCAGATGACCTATATGATTGACACATTGACTTAGGAAAGCTCTAAACTAGTGTGAAGGAGGATGATATTATACTACAGGGAAGCAAAAATGGGGGGGGAAGAAATCACCTTGAAGGCCGTTTTTTTTTAACCCCCTGGGTGGGAGGAGAAAGAGAAAACAAACAACTGAGAAGACAAGAAAAATGGATCGGTCTATTAAATATCTTAGCTGATTATAAGGAGGAAAATGGGAAATACAGAAACTAACAAGTAAGAAGTATCCAGTGGACAAAACTTAGGCTGGCATCCTAGAAGCCTGCCGAGACAAATCAGGGTTTGTTCCTGGGAAAAACAGGAAAGAAGTACTTTTTGTTCAGCACATAATACTTTACTTCCTCTGAAGTTCAGAAATAGGCATGAAACATAGTTATTGAAAGTCTGGGCAATGTTAAAAGGAAAAAAAAGCTAGTACTGCACTTTAAGATAGAACAGAAACATCTCTACCACCACCTCTGAAAGAGGATGAAGACAAGTGATGTTTTAAAAACCTAAAATTCAACAACTAACTGAACAAAGACCAAACTTGGTAGTAAAGTGCTCATTTAATAAAGCAATAGATCTTAAAAATCTTAAAAAAAAAGAAATTAAATATGTATGGTTTTTATAGATGTGTATGCTAGGTTGAAAAGTAGCTTAAGTCCAGCAAGGTGTTTTAGATTTGATTCTGACTAGTTCAAGTTTTTTTCATGAGAATATCTAAGAAGAATATCTAGAGTAAAAATAATCATTGAAACAGAGTTCGTATTTCCAAGGAAAGATGTTAAAGCTACAGAAAAAACAAGTTTAAATCCCCCAAACTTAGAAAATCTCAGGAAATTGGTGGATAAACCTGCCACAATTTCTAAAAACAATATTACAGACACAACACCAAAGAATTCTGATGTGGAAGGAAGGCAAAATATACTAAAATACCAATGTGGTTGTAGTCAAAACCTCCTTACTAAACTCACATAATCATAAAGGAAATATAGCAAGAAAAAAAAAAGGAGGAGGAGAGGGCAATCGGCAATTCCTGATCACTTAGCAGTTGTCTGAAAATTCATAGAGGATAGGTGTGATTTCAGATGACTGGAAATGGATGCTATGTGGTCTTAAAAGGGGAAAACCACACTAAATGCATTATAAATTAATGCTTGCCTTTGATATATGTAAAGATACTAGAAGATTTGATCAATCAATTAATTAATATGAAACAATATAATGTGGGTTTATTACAAACAGGTAATTTCCTTCACACCTTTCCCATTGGATTTATTATTTTATTCATCTACAGCATAATCAGAATAGTAAGCTTTCGACACAAGAGTACTTACTCTTCGCATAGACTAAGAGAAATGCGTAACAATATAATAGAGGAATACATGAACGGTTAAAATCTGGATTGTTTATAGCGAGTATCAAAGGTTCGCTACCAGATTTGGAATATTTTCAAATGTGAAACTGTATGGGTTGTTTCCTGAATTCTGCTGTATTAAACATTTCATTACCAACTTTGATGAAGAATCAGAGAAAATCCACAATAAAACTTGAGGTGGCAACAAGCTGTGAGAACTGTAAGAATAGCACAGGAGAATAGTAATTCAAAATTAACTTTAAAAAGTCTAAAATCTATAAGATGAAAGAAAGAGACAAGAGCCTTAAAAACACCTGCAGCATTGTTCTGGGAAATGCTGACTGAGCCTACAATCTCGTTTTAGGACGCATCAGTAAAGCTAGAGTGTGTAACAAGCTTAAGCAGTGTTGTGCACTGCTGAGGGCTCACCTGTAATCAAGTCCCACACTGCAGCACCTCTTTCTAAGGAAGCTGGAGGCAAACTGCAAGGAATCTAAAGCAAGACACTACCATTACACAAGATATAGATAATTTAATCAGTAAAGGAAGACTGAAAAAACTGTGTTTGTCTAGTCTGGAATTCAACAGCCTTAAAGGATAGTATTAGCTTCCAAAGACTTTGAGAAGGGCTATGTTTAAAATAAGGTATAATTAATCTAATTTGTAGCAAAGAAAATGATTCTATAATGTACATGCAAATCCAACTATAAAGCTATCAAAGACATAGAACAGGTTCTCTAAAGTGTTTGTAGAATTCCACTCTCCCTCCCTCAAAGACAGGGGGATACAAAGCATGTGATAGGGATGTACCAAACTAGGCCTGCCTCGGTGCCTGAGGATGATTTAACCTTCATTTCCCTTTCAGACCCTACTTTGGATGTCTCAAATTATTTTACAAACATATGGTTGGACATAAATATATTCCCAATAAAAAAGAGCAAGACACATTAAGGTTTCGAGTGGAGGGGAATCAAAATGTCTCCACTGGGTTTTTACGTCTGGTTAAACTTTGCATTTCTGACAACAAAATGTCTGAGAAGTCTGTCAAAACAGTACAGATGTTTCTCTTAGAAAAAAAACATTTTCTACAGCTTTGCATTCATCTTCTGTAACCTGCTTGAAGCATCACATGGGAAAGAATCCTGGAGTGCAACGGTACTACAACAGCTTACTGTGACTTAAAATTAAGATGTTTCTCACCCATTTTACGTCACATAGTAAAGAATAAATCAAAGAATTTTCATTTCTGATTAAAAAAGGCTTTAGAAATATAAAATTTACTTTTTCAGAATCTTATCTATGGCTTTTGTTCCTTTTTTATTCTTTGCTTTCTATTCTTACGTATGGAGAAGTTGGGAAATCCACTGCTATTTTGCACAGGTATTACTAGATAGGCATGGGAGAAAAAGAGAGAATCATGTGAGGGAAGTGTTATCTGCCTAATGAGAAATTCTTCCCCCATAGTTTCTGTTGAGTTTCTACCTTTGTCTAAATTGGAGGCAGGGAAAGAAGGAGCACAGTTGTCCAATACCAGCAACTGTTAGTCCGGTCTGCTGATAACCACCTCAGGGGCTGCTTCCTCTGCAGGAATCAGGAGGAAAGCATGAAGAAAGGCATCTGGACTTTGAAGCCCTACAGAGATGAGGAAACTTCAAAATCGAGACTGACTGAAATTGAGATTGCTCAGGAAATCCTGAGTTGAAAATTGAAGGAATCTGAGTGCGTATTAGGGGGACCTATCATATCTACTTGTCCTATCTTTCTGTTTCTCAAGCATTCACTTATAGCTGAAGATAACGTTACAGGGCTAGATGCACCGCTGGTCTGAACCATTATGGCTGTTCTTGTGACTGGTATCCTGGAAGCTGCGTGGCTGCACTGGCATGTGCTAGCTCTATGGCTAGAAGGAGCAGAAGTCCCTCTCGTTTTTTCAGGTTGACCTTCCTCTTAATACATGTATACTTTAAAATTTCTTTGTTATTGTTACAACAAAAATATACATAGTAAGTTGACTGTATGCAATTTGCATATATGTTCTGATTGCTGTTCGAGTTAAAGACTCTACTGACATCTAAAGATCTAAAGCTTAAAGAAAACCACCATTGCTATACTTCCCTCTTTGTGTTTGCTGTGAAGCCAAAGTGGAAAAACAAATATTAGATAGAAACAGAGAACGGACTGAAGAGAAGTGAAAAAAATAGTAAAGCAGAAAAAAGAATTCTCTTACTGCAGAAGTAATAATGTGAAAGAAAACACAGAAGTCTTCCATCTTTAATATGAAATACTATGTACTTTACTTCCCAGAGATAAACAAGTCTTTCCGTAGAGTTGAACAAGTCTTCCCTGAGTACCATGGATTTCCCAGCATTGGAAAATACTACCTCTTTCCAAAGAAACTACTTTCTTCAGAGATTTCTTCCAGCTGTGGGAAAAAATCCACAGAGAACAGTGACACGGTTCAAAACAACTGGGTAACCTTGTGCAAATGCAGAGCTGAATAAATCTCACGTAAGCAAACTGTGCCCTCGCTCGTACAGCCCATCTCCGGTTATACAATACTCCTTCCTTGGCAGATACCTCTATGCTGGAAATAGCATCCCACTTCTAACTTCCTATTATTAGAAAATAATACAGAATTCTTCTGTGCCCCTTTTTCCATTGTGCTCATCAAATGCCACAGCACCATTAGCAAGAGGTCCTTCAAATAGTCTCTGCCTTCCACCACAGTGGTAAGCAATCAAGGGAGGGAGGAAGGAAGAGGGGACGCAATGGGTAGGGGATGTAAGATCATGGGTACAGAGCAGCAGGAGCAGCAAACAGTTGAAAGCATAGTAAGAAAAGGTAAGAAGGGGACTGAAATAGTAAAATACTACAAAAGAGTGATCAGATTAGAAAAATGTTTAAAACCTGCTACAGAAGGATGACTAATACTGGACTTAAAATGTAAATAATGCGGACACATTTGCTGATCTCAAGGTATATCAGGTAGCGCAGTTAAGTAAAAACAACAAAAGGCAGAAAAGCATTTTCTGAATGTTTTGTTGTAATGAAACTGTTTCAGAACTAAATATTTGGAGCTTTGTAATCAGGATAGCTAATGAATGAGCTGAAAAGCGTGCAGGTTCTACCAGATCAATCTGGAAGGTTCTATTCTGCAAAGAAAAATAGATTCCACCAATTACAGAAACATAGAAAATCCATAGTTCTTACAGAGTACATGGAAAAATGTAGAACCTTAACTGGCCCTCTAACAGGCATGTCAAACACACTGCTGGATCCAGTAGACAGGATCTGGTCCTTCATCTTTTCCACTGTTGCTAAAGCTCCCTTTATAATTTATGTCTAGTAGTTAAAATGAACCAGAAATGAATGAATAGCTAAACCAGATGAAGCTGATTTGCAGTGGGGGACAGGATAGGTTCTGTGTCTCTCTGAACTTCCGAAGACAGCAGCTAATATAGCGATGGAGTCAGAGCATGCCAAAGGCTGGCTGTAAAGGAAACTCCTTCTTACTAAATTCCTGCATTCTGGTCTCCCTTGCTGCACACTGGAAACATTTGTTTCAGAAGCAGTGTCGTCCCAGAATCAACTTCTTTAGCTGCCAAGCCTCATAGGCTCAGAAAAGGGGACTTCTCTTTCTGCTCTCCCACCCGGTCCCCAGCAGAACCCAATCCCTGCAGCAGCACATGCTGTAGCGAGAGGCATAACTAGCTGTCTGGCAAGAAACTTTTTATTTTCAGCCTGTCTCCCCAGATGAATTTGGTCTTCACCACAGAATGAGTTTGACAGCCTTGCCCTCCACCATGAATGATTAATTTGTTATGGGTGTCTAGTTTAACCAAAGATGGATTTGAACAGAGAAAGCCCTTGTATACTTGCTATTTGGTAAAGCTGATTTAATGTAGGTGGAACCTCCTTCATCAAATCACAGAAAGCAAGAGAACCAAGTCTCATTTTTAAATGTCATTTTTCTCATTATAGTAGTCCTCCTGTGTATATCAAAACTGATCATGTGAAAATATCTATGACAAGTATTTCATGTTTAGTTTTAAACACAAACTGGAACTCAGAACTCTTTGTATTGCCCTAGATTGCCTTAAACCTACAGAAACTGTAAGGTAGAGCTATATTTATACAGCATTCTTGAATAAAAGTTTCTGAAAAGTTCAGAAATCTGATTAAACCAAGAAGCTGAAATAAGAGAATACTCCAAACAAACATGGTAAGGGATTATGGCCTAAAACACAGGCATGCATATGGTTGATAAGGAATTTGAACTGTGTGTAGACAGGTTTCACTAAACTTTTTTTTTTTTTTTTAAAGAAAGATGTGTATGGGGAGAGAAGCAGATGGCAAGGAAGAGAAGCACAATATGACGCTGACAGAGAAGACAGAAGGAAGCATATGTTGTGACATGAAGATTATAACCCTGAAAAAAGCTAACGGTAAGTGCTGGCTTAAAGAAACTTTGAACACTAAGCTATGAAACACCCTGTTTGATTCTTCCTGAGTTCAAGGAAATAGGATGTTGCATATTCACTCTGGACAAGTGGCAATGCATCAAAGAAACAATCAACTCATCAACTTCTCATATGAAAGGGAAAAACCTGAAGAATTCTAATTTTGGTATAATGCTGAAATTAAAAAAGGGAAAAACTGTATGTCTAGGGTAAGCTATTACGAAAATACCTAGAAGTGTCAAATTGCTAAAATGAGGAAAACAGAATTAGTTTGGTTTCAGGGCACAAGCAGGATTTATAAGAAACTAATGAGACTTATTCTGAAATCTATTATTCTTTGTCTGAGATATGTAGGAGAAAATAAGATGATTGAATAATTTCCTTTTGTTGTAAAGGAGTTAGTTGATGCCCACACCTGCAAGAAACTAAACAGAAGAAGTTTGGTTTTCACTCTAAGAGGTGAAGAGAAAGTATTTGTGAAGGGGGAAAGAAGTTACCACTGATAAGCAACACAAAATTAAGTTTTTTTCAAAACCGTTATGTACCATTTTTAGACAGAAGGAGATGAAAGAGTAAACAGGTTCTCAGACCAACTCAAGCTGTACTGATTGAGTAATGTATGGACAGGGAGAGGTTGTACAATGTTACTGCATTTGTAGGCATTTATTCAAGTGGTGGAACACTTGCATGTAATTAATTTCTCCTTCATAAATTAATAGCTAATTAGGAAGGTAATTGAAATGCAATTCACCTATGATTTTATGTTATTTATAATTCAACTATCTCTATGTAATTATAATCTAACTTAGAATTGAAAGTTTCATATGGTGTTTTGTTGATTCACACCATTCAACTTCATTCTTGTTTCTTCAGAAATTTTGAGAAGAGTTTATGATAATATATTTAAAATTCTTAATTTACAAATACTATAGAATTTCACTCATCAGACTTCTTGTTTGTCCTCCCAGTGCTAAGTCTCTGTGTTTCTCAATAGTCTCTTTGTTTCTTAATGAACAAAGCGTAAACTTTGTGGCACCTACAGATTAAACACCATAAATGCTGGTTGCTGCTTTCTGCAAAAACAATACACACAGGCACAAAGCTGGGGAGGCTTACCAGCTCATTGTGTTGAACTGCAGACACAAGGAAAAATTTTCTCTACAGCTGAGTCATATTTCACAAAATGAGAATGTATTATTTTATAACATGAGCATCTATGTCAAAGAACTTAAAAAATGATCTTTACGATGAAAAGAGATTAAGAAAAACATATATGTGCACTATATGCTACAATCATCAACAAATCAGTAGCTGCAGATTGTGTATGTGAGAGAGAATTGAAGCTTTTAAGAATCACACTCATCCCCCCGCAAATAGCTTCTTGCCTATCTTACCCATTTTGAATGTCAAAAGGCATTGCTGGTGCCCAGGTATTTATCACGCAGAGACGGTTGCCTGTTTCTTCCCCTGACCCCTCTGGGCCCGAGAACAATCTCCCCCATTCACTGTTTCCACGAAGGGTCTCCAACGTAAGAGATGGCCACGAGACCGGGAGCATGCCTCAGGCCTGGGAACACCCTCCCCAACAGAAACATGGCAGCGACACCACAGGGGTACAGACGTCTGGAGTGTCAGCCTGGTTTTTTTCTTTTAAGTAGCTCTGTATTCCAGTCAGGCTGTATCTCCTGGGACACAGATAAGCAACAGTGTATAAAGAGACTGCTAATACTGTCATCATTTGTCAGGAATTAAAATTGGAGACTTGAGGCCTGTTGCATCTCCTGCCAGCCAAGACCAGAGCTGTGTACAGTTTTAGGACCCATCTCAATTTCCATCACACAAAAAGTATTGGACAAACTACCTAATTATCATAGAATCATAGGTTGGAAAAGATCTCTAAGGTCATCAAGTCCAACCATCCACCCAATACCACCAGGCCTACTAAACCATACCCCAAAGTGCCACATCTACATGTTTTTCGAACACCTCCAGGGATGGTGACTCAACCACCTCCCTGGGCAGCCTGTTCCAATGTCTGACCACTAACAACTGTTGTTGCCTTTCATCCCTAAGCAGTTTAACTAGACCCCTCTCTACTTTCTGCACTTGAAGCCTTTCAAATCTGCCCACTGAGAAGCAGTGACCTTGGTCCTCAGCAAGTCTTAGAGGCCCTCCCACTGGGCATCCCCCCTTCACCCCCACCTGCTGCCACCCTAGGCCTTTCCATTTACAGTCCACTTGGTCTCATGACAGAAGGAGCACTTGTGTGATGGACCATACGGCTGCCACAGCACCCATGGCGACACCTACAGTCCAAGGCCATTTGCTTCCCGATAAGCTCCTGCGAATGGGGAACCCCACTTGGAGACCTCGTGCTGCCACCATGTACCTCTTCTCTAGGTGAAGCAGCAGCTAAAATACAGCCAGGACAACAGCTTCACCTATCATGGCAAGCACCAAAAAGGGAAAGCAACACTGCAAGTAATTGAGAAGCAGGCACACCAGGGAAGTGGCATGACAGGAATAAAATAAGAGTTTCTTTTGCTTCATGTAAGAAATATGATAGGTTTGTCACAGGTGTCAAGCTGCTTCATGGTCCATCAAAAACTATCATGGACTGAAGAGCAAAAAAAGCTGCAGCAGTGGTCTACTGCCATTTAAGATGCCATCAATAAACCAGGAAATGAAAGTTATCCAGCCCAAAGAAGAGATGGTCTCCTGAAAAATTTAGTAACCAGGAACTGACTTTAGCCTGCAAAGTGTCTGCAGCCATTCCCAAACTTGAGCAACAACTTTATTAAAAAATTCAAAGACATTGAAAGGACTGAAAATTGTACTTATTTTCATCAGGTTCAAGTCTCAGATACACAGCTTTAAGCCCCAGCTAGAGAGAACATGAGCATCCATTATGGACTACGGCTGTTTTGAATCAACCACATCACAATGTTCTACTTGCTACTTTTGTAATTTCCACCAGAACGCCTCTGGTGTTAGGCTGCAGAGTTTCTACAGGACTGAATTTCCACACTTTCTAACACTTTAAAAAAATAAATACATCTCCATCATCACCAAGGAAATAGTGATTTCTTTGGAAGATGTAAGGATGGTGAACATGAAAAATTCCATTTTTTAAAGACTGTGTAACTGCAAGAACCAAATAGACAGAATTACAAAAAGAATGGACAGTATATGTGGCACTTACTAAACATTATTACTGACATGTCAAATTTATTACTTGGCAACTTTTCTAATAGGCTTAAGCCCTAGATATGTATTCAAGCTAAATCCAAATAGATTTTTTGCAAGATAATATTTATCTAGAGAAAAGTTTTTGTATTAACCTATCAGTCTCAACTAGATTTTTACTGAAAAGGTTTTTCAGAGCTAAAATGGAGCTTTCTGTTCTGCTCTGACTCAGAGTCCACTTAAACAGGATTTAAGTAGAAAATCAAGCTGTAAAAAATTGGTTATTTGGGAGCAGAACTTCCTTGATTTCTCTTGTTTGAGCTGTTCCACTCTGAATAAATAATCAAGTATTTGTGGCTAGAATGCACAAACAAGAGAGAGATTTGGCAGTCTCTACTTTTGCAGACAGGGCACTCACATGGCAGACCAAGGTTCAAGACCTTGCTCTAAATGGAGGAAAGGAGCAATTTCGGCTCAAGTCTTCAACATGAGGGTCAGCACCTTAGCCACTGGCTATTTTTGTGATTCAGAAGAACAAGGCTCTGGTTTTTGGCATGATATATGAAAATGTTTAATTTCACCTCTATGTTGAATAGAAGGAATTTTTTCAAACGGTACTCAATGCAGCTCTGACTGAAACCTCAAATACTGTAATATCACTTACATACAGTAGAATTACATATTTTGGATCTTTTTTTTTAATTTATTTTTTTAACAGGAGTATCTGCAGAATTGAGCTGTACCTTGGTTACATTCAGCTTTGCACATGCTACATTTAGGTACAATGCAAGTTTTGCTTTAAGCATACAGAGTTCGACTGTTCATGGCTGGCACTGACTACTGTTTTGTTGCAGGAGAGTTAAGATTTGCCAGTGGATCTTACCAGTTCATTACATGCACAGAAAAAGCTAAAAACAGAAGAAAGCATTAGACAGCAACCCAAGTGACCTGGTTCTGCTGGTTATTCTAATACTGACATACTTTATAATACTAGACAAGTCATTTAGTCTCTCTCTTCTTTATTTCAGGCTTCCTCTGACGACATCTACACAGAAATCTCTACGTTTCTCAATATCTCACTCAAAACACTTCAGTCAGATTCTAGTACTGGTAGGAGCCTCAAAACCTATCAATACACTAACTGTAAAACTGCATTATAATCAACAAATACCCATTACATTACAATTTATTTAAAATATGGTAAAATATCCTGTTTGCAATGTATAAAGGAGTTTGATCTGTGAATCTTTAGGAAAGAGGAGTTCTCGAGAACCAGCTGAAAAAAAGACTAACAGAGAAAATACATTTTAGCAATTCTAGCTCCTAATATATTCATATTTCAGTTACATAATGACTGCTTCTCTTAAACTTTGAAAGTAACATTTAAAACCCACACATTTCATGTTTGCAGCTTACCTGTGAGAAACAGCTCCCCAGGCCCCATGCTTATTTGTGAGAATGTTGAGTATCTTCTGTTTCAGCTGATTGGCTGTAACATGATCTCGATGCTTAGCAGCACTGATAAGATGATCACACATCTTCTCCTCCTCCCTTCTGTCAGCAGCATACTGAGCACATTGCGACTAGGAATGAAAGTACATCTACTTCATAAAAGCCAGGCTATTTGGAATCGCCTTAAACTGATTATTTCCTAAAACACTTTAAATACGACATGAACTGTTTAAAATACTTTAAAGAGGAATAGGACACACCATTCAATTGAAACGGTTCTACTACTATACATTTACAAAAAAGCACCCAGTTAGAACATGTAAAAATTGAAATATTAAGGGCAAAGACAACAGAATTGCAATGAAGAACATTTAGCTATACATCTCTGTGTGTATATGCATGACCATGGATATGCCTTAAAAGTTTGTGTTTACTTGTAAAAGGTTCATGCGTTCTTGGGTATAAAACACAGATATAACACCCATAATATGCAGGAAAAATTATGTACACTGGTAGAAATGGTACACAGAAGAATGGTATACCTACAATTAAAATTTGATAATTTTATTATCATGGATGCTAAAGAGAAATTTTTTCTAACTATCCATATTTTCTATTTCATACCACAACATGAAAAATTTTCATAACATACTACCACTTCTAAAAAACCCTAAAGGTTAAAAAAACACTCATCTTTGAAACTGAAAAAGAGCTAATGTTTTAACCACGTTTCCTTTAAGAGATAACTACCTCTAAAACAAATGCTGTGATTATTGACCTTCACGCAAATTTGTTTCTAAAACTGTCAAAATTCCATAGTCTATTTTAGTTTTGATAAATCTTTTCTTTATGTATAATAAGCACAATATCAATTTTCTATTTCTTTTCTCAAAATCATGTTAAGTTCAAATTAAATTTTTCTTCCTAGTAAAGATCCTTTCAAAATGTCTAAACAAAGCAAAAGTAGCCATACTAAGATAAATCTGTTATAAGTATCATTCTCTAGGTATAATTACAAAAATTAGATTATTCTCAAGCCAGCTAATTCAAATTCACCTTTTAAGAGAGATTTTTTCATGCAGAGTTATTGTGCACCATTTTAGGACATTTAACAAACAATACTCTAGCACGATGCTGAACAGAATCCTATTTTCTAACATTCAAAAGAGCAATTGAAATTAAGTTAGCCTCATACTAAATTCTAGTTTATTCTTCACATTTTTGCAGAAGTATTTTACTACAGATCACATTAGCATTCAGTAAGATTTTAACAGTGGTCTTTCCACTGTGTTACAGACATTATTTCAAGTAATCTATCTGGAAAAGAGAAATTGTTACACTAATTCATAAAGGGTTAATTCATTTTTCAATTTATCTTCTTGTACAGGGAAGCACCAATTAGTACAATGATCTGCCTTAGTAATGAGGTTAATATTTCACCAGCTCATTGGACAGTAAAATTAAATTTTCATTTTTCTTCTTGAACAATTACAAAGGTTAACAAAATGAAAGTTAACTGTGAAGCATTCATTCTGGGAGGAATTTCCCTAGCCCTGACTGCAACTGGAGTCACAGGATAAAATTTAGATGATGGTCCATGGCCTCCCCACTACGCAGGCAACATAGTAACTGGGTGAAGCTTGGGCCAAATCATTTCACCCATAATGATTCAATTAAAGTTTAAAAGGTAAAAATAAAATAGCCACTCACTTCTCTGGCCGAGAGCAATGATTAACATGTATTAAACCCCAGAACTTATACCAATACAGCTTATTAAAACAAAATGACAGGTTTACAATTATGCAACAGAAAACTACCAGAAATCTCTTTGTCCCTACTACTTTCAAGTAGGATGAATAATAAAATGTTCAGTTATTTACCTAGCATTATTAAAGACAATCTATAAAACATTCTTTCAGACTTTAACTATCACCTTATTTAAGTACATCTGAGTTTCATATTTAACACAGGCTACATTTCATAATTTTCCTTTATGACTTTCAGATTTTATCTAATTCATCTAAAACACGTAGCTGAGGTTTTTCATGTGACAAATATAATGAAAATTTTCATATATAAAAAATGTGTTGGTTTCCCTACCAGACAATAAGACTGACTTAAGGCTATTCCTTCAGGGAATTTAGTTAATATTCTAAATCCTATTTGCTAACAGAAGCTGGAAGTTAATTGAATATTCTCATTTTGTCTAGAGTTCTGACAGATCTTATACCTCAACATATTCCTCAAAGAGCAGATAACTCAATCTTCTATTGTCATCTTAGGTTACTGCATGATGCTCTGATAAATATCAGATGTTATTTATTGTTGAGGCAATATGAAACTTCACTCTGACACACACTTAATTGTAAATGTGATTTTATCTAAGTTCAAAATATCCAGTATACGCTTGGTAATAAAGTTGTTGCAATCCCATATGACAAGTGTCTGCTGTCTGCTCTGACAAAATGAAGTAAAGGTTATGTGTATTCAAAATGACAACAGATATCTCTGTGTCCCACACTTTTCAGCTAGGTCAAGGAGCACAAGAGCTAGCACATCAAAGTACACATTTAAGAGAGATGTTTCAAGGAGATAAAAACCTCATCAAAACCAAGATTACTGGATCCTTTTTCTAGCCACCAGGTGCTTGCTGACATTTTCTGACAGATTAATAAATTAATATAGTTATTCATTATCATCAATACTAAGTCAGTCTATCTTAATCCTAATGTTAGGTCACTTGAGCATTAAAACATGTGGAAATGTATGTTTGTGTATACACACACACAAATGTATGCAAGCACACACAGGTTTGGAAATAATCAAAAACAGTGATGATAAAATGTATATAACTGTATAAAAATGCAAAACTGTTTTTGATAAAATAATGTCAAATATGAATTTTTAACGTTACTTCATCACTTTTGCATGAAAATTTTTGAAATAGGAACACACTGTGAAACCGAACACATTTTAAAAAAGAGCTGTTTTGTATGTTTGCATCATTTGCTAGCAACGCAATTTAAATTGTACACTGCAACACTCATTGATGAAAAAAGCAATTGAATGTTGACTCCTTTTAGGACTAAGAATTATAGACATTAAAGAATTACAGGATCCAGCTGCTGTGTTACTTCTTCCAATACTTAGAAAAAACAGACATTTTAAACACAATCTTAGCATCAATAGTTAATGATTCTTAACTAGCAGGAAAGATATGTAATATCATATTTCAATACACAAATTATAGCAAGCAAATGTTTTAAAGTGCTCCAAAACGCAAAATTTTATAAGAAAATTACCTTAAAATACTAATTCTGTTTAAGAAAACATTTCTCTTTCTTATTTTTCGTGCAATGCCCTAAGTACATTAATTGTTTTTCTTTCTTACTGAACTCGTATATACTGTTGATAAAATCCAACGAAAATAATTACTAATGTGATTTGCATTACTATTTGCAATAAATAAGAAAAGTTCTTTGTGAAGCTGAAGGGTCTGCCATATCAGTTTAGACATTCTAATTAAGGGATTTCTTCAAGCTGTAAATGTTGTCATGAATTTCAGTGAGAAGAGAAATTAAACCCCTTTCCTTGTGTTTGACATTTACCAAAGCTTTTAGAAACTAGTTTTGAAAAGCCTGCAATGTAAAGTTCTTTCTTGGAAGAAAAAAGTCTTTATTGTATGGGGTTACAGTTTAGGTGACAACTGAGTGAAAACAGAGAAGCAGAAATGCAGCAATTCTCAGACTTACCTCAAACTCAGCATGCTTGTGGACATCTTCAGCTCTTTGTCGGTTCAAAATAAATTCTGCTTCATTTGCAACACGCACTATATGGTCTTTCATTGCATGACATAATAATCTAAAATAAGAAGAATCAAAATCAACCTTTGTACTTGATGCACATAAAATAAGTTATTTCAGCAGATTTACTTAAAATGGAAAAAAAATAAAATTAATGAAACTACTGTGATGTAATTGCCAAATTAGTTGACATGGAAAATTTAATTTTATTGAAAATTTTTTGTATTTCTGAAAGCACAAAAAAATCATGTTATATGGAAAAACCTTGCTACGTATTATTCAATAGAAAAGTTCTTTATGGAAGCATTACATATCTAGTCTGCTTTTAACAGCAGTCTCAATATGAATATGAATACTATACTATCATTGAAAAAAATCTAGACAACTGCTTAAAGTCTTACTGATACCTTTATAGCATTAAATATAAATATTCCAATTTCAAAGTCTCAGATTACTGGAGATTTAAAATTTTATAAAAATTGTAAAATAATATAAATATCTCATATATTTTTCAAACATCTGAGTGAAAAGTGAATCATGTTTCCAAGTTCTCATGGCATCAGGACTAGACAAACTTACTTAGACAGAAGGAAAAAAATAGATTAAGATTGGACGGGGACTGAGGATATCCATCACACACCTTAAATTAAGACTTTTGTAAAGACCACCAAATACCATGAGATGCATAATAAAACTGCAGTATAAAAAACACTGTTGTGAATAATGCTGATATCTTACTGGGCTGGAAGAACGGAAGCAACTGCTTTCTCGTCCCTACAGTCCGTATCTAACCTTCCCCGTTCTACTCAAAATTGCTTTGCTTTTCTTATCAGCAGGGAGGAAATATCTTCTGGGATGCAAAGATCCGACAGGTCTATTTAGCATCAGGAGGAATTGTTTCTCTTTGTATCAAAATGGCATACGGTCTGGGATTTTCCTTCTAGCAGCATCAGGAAAACACACTAAACTTCAGAGATTCTTACACTAAGAATGTGAAATTTCTAGTGAATTCCACTCTAAGGCTTAGAAGCACCACTAATGAAAGCTATGATTATTAGAAATTAAAGGCATGATTACTAGACCTTACATCCTTAAGATGGAAAGAGCTGACCTCTATTCTTGCCTCCTTTGGTGTGTTCTACCATCTGCGAAGGAAGGAAATCACTTACCCTGAGCTAATGTTTAATATTGGTGTGAGGCATGAGAAGATGCAAATGCCTCTTTTTACAGACAAACAAGCTTGGATCAAGGTTTCACAGTGGATATTTATGCTTTTAATAAGCCTTTTTGTTACATCTAACCCTTTGCGATTCTTGAAAGCAAAAAGTTTTTAGCAAACTATAAGCTGAAAGACTAAAGTTGTTTCCATTGTAGTCTTCAAAATTTAGCTTTATTTTTTAATCTACCCTGCCAGAAGATATGCTTTAGTATTTATTTACTGTTAAGTGTTCAGCTTTTTATTGTTAAGAGGTAAATGTAGAACTGCCCTCAGATATGGATTAGAAGTGAGCATTCACGACTTTAACAAGCTTCTCTAAAATGAGAAAATACTAGAAATGAGTGTTTAACATCTCCAATCAAAGTTTGCATTGCTGGTCTTTCTGAACTTTTCCATATGATATTAATGACCTGGAACCAACTAGCTAAGATTTCAAAACTAAACACACAGATTTCCAGCATCCTGAATTAATAAACTATTGAATAAATGGAGCGCAGTGCAAATTCAGTATCTTTGAGTCAGCTCTGGTCCAGGCAGGATTTCTAGTTCCAAATGGCTTCAGGTGAAATCAATGGGTTTCTTCGACCCTCCCTGCCACAAAGAATTTGGTGAGAAAAGATCAAGACTAACTTCGATATACCAGGTTAATTGTCTCAGACATCTGGGCATAGATTTTACACCCCAAAAACAACCTAAGCTGCCTCTGTCCATGAGCAATGATAAATACATACCATCTTCATCTTAGTCATATTTATCTGTATGAAGAAGCGTTCACGTTCTCCATGCCCATTTATGCACTAAAACACCTACAAGGGACTTCAAATGCATTCCCAGAGAATGCTAATTTCCCCAAGTTATAAACAACTTGCCCATACTCAGGGAAATATATATATATATATAAAAGAAGAAAAAAAAAGATCTGTTCACACTAATCTCTGGCTACTTTACAGAAAATGAAAACTTTTATAAACATGCAGCAGATGATTCACAGCAGCTGGCTGAAACTGCTGGTGAACCCAGCTGTACCTCCCACCACCCTAATGGACCTTTCTGCTCCAGAGACTGAGAGATCTGATGCATTTGGGAACAACTTCAGAGTTGCTGCAGCTTTTGGACAGCACATCAGGCAGACTAAGCCAGATTTCAGGTAACCTCAAAATGCCACAGATCTTCAGGACCCAAAGTCAAGGAGATGAGGGAACCAGGGAACACACCTGAGTGCTGGCTCCTGACTACCTACACCACTCAGATTAGCTCGGCTTCCACTCATTTTTTGGCTCACTCTGCCTTCCATATTGAAAATGTACAGGCATGTCCAAGGGACAGTTCACTGAAGACACATCGATGAGACTGAATCAACTTAAACTCTCTCCAATGCTACCCAAGAAATTTCTGCAGGTGTTTTCATGCCCCAGCACACATACAACACATCACTCTGTCAGTTAGCCCTCATGTTATTCCAAACAATCTGAACTAAACAGACAGAATAGTAATAAGTAAATCTTAATAATAAGTATATCTTAAGGTGAAACAGGAACCGTACAGGATTCAGGAAAGAGCTGGACTAAGTGCTGTGTAGGATGAATGAAGACACTCTGCTCTAGCAGGTGCTAACCTTAAGCAGTACGAACATAGGCCAGTCCAGGCTATTTGGTTTTATCTGAAACTACAGACATACCTGCTCTCTTCCTTTTTGTTTGTTGTCAAAAATCTTATCTATGGAATATCTCAATAGCATTTCAACTGTGTCTAGATGTTTTTTTCATGCACTCTCATATCTCTATCACTGATTGTGATTTCTTCAAGAAAAAGACAAAAAAATTGTTTTGTGCAGTGGTCAGCACTTTGGGATTATGACAGAAGTGAGGCCACAACCTACCGACTCTATTGAACAATTAAATAATATTGTGGCAATGTGTGCTAATGAGGGATATATTGTGATCCACTTACCTTGGGTGCTTGTATGCACCTGAGACAGAAAAAACTAGGTAAACTATGCTTTTGCATCTAGAAGACCATTAAGAATTATACTAGTCTTAAAATCCCTTGCCAGAAAGACAGACTTTTTCAAAAGAGAAGGGTTAAAACCTAGGCCATCATTTAGAAATCTTGAATGCCTCCAAAAGAAGCCTTGGCCTGGATGTTTTTATTTGTAAGTGCAAGAACACAAGGCAGAAAACAGAAGCATAATAAGTTAAAGCAGTTAAATGTGTCATCTTAGTTTGAAAGGAAAGGCAGCTGCTACAAGGTCAGGGAAGTGACGCCTTACAGAGGTTTTTGCAAAGGATCTTGCTTATGTGCTTGCTGTACTTGTTCGAGAAAACTTCTTACTTTCTGAAATTGAAGAACACTACTTAAATACAATTTTTTTGGTACTGATTTTTATATCTAATGGGAAATTATCCTGTATTCTCAAACTATATTTCTATTAAGCAAAAGATGGCAAAAGTGTTATTCTTGTAATAGCTGGATTAAATCATAGCCAGGTAACACTGATTGAATCTCAAATTCATATAGATGCAGCACAACTCAGCACACTGTCGTAACTGGGTTACACCTGATGAATATACACGGTAATGTGGTCATCCTTTGAACGCTTTCCAATTTATCTAAATCCTTACTAACTCAATCACATGCATGGCATAAGATTAAAAAAAAAAAAAGAAACCTCATGCTTTTCTGGCTTAAGAGAAAGTGCTTACAACTATCTTTTGGAATCTTATAGAAAAAGCCATAGAAGTGATTCAGAAAGGATCTCAAATCAGGAGAAACCTCACACTGTAATACTAAAGACTGCCAGTACATAAAAAAAAAAAAATAATCTTCCTTCACGCACTGCAGATAAGAGAAAGAAACAAGGACCTCCAGGTCAGCAAATTCACTCTTTCACTGCAACGCTCAGCTACGTCATGCAAACTCTTTCATAAACTGTCTTTAGTTTATGAAAGGCATTTTAATGAAATCTAGCTCATGAAATGTATCTTCAGTTTATGAAAATGTGATCAAGCTGCTTGCCTCTAGCACAGCTTTGGAAGGTTCTTCGAAGGTTAAAACCCTTTTACTTTACAATCCAAATATATTCTTACGTAGTCTTTACTGTTTCATTTCATGCAAATGTTGCCCTAGGTTTACACAACTCTTCTCTCTTCTGTTGACCTTCTGATATTCCATCTATCCCTATTTTACTAGGCTAATTAAACCAGCACTCTGACTTTTCTTGTATGGCAAAACAGAACAGTTAGGAAAAGATATTGCCTTTTGGGTTTTTACTAATTTCATACACTGATTTTACCTATTCTGAAAGTGCATAGCCAAAACTGTGAGCAGTATTCTAGACAAGTTCTAGTCACTATCTACAGTTAACGCTGCCTTATTTCAATGGAAATACCTTTTCTGATCCAATTCTAGAATTGTGTTTTCCTTATTCTCAGCCCTGTATTCTAAGACTTTGCACAAGAAGATTTCAGTGATAGATCGGTCTATTACCTCCTCAGACATTTCCAAAAGATGAACGAACAGTCACTAGCATATATTTTCATGAGTATGAACTCCATGTACTGTTACATTATAAAATATTTATGTAACATATTACATGGTGTAATATTTATATTAATGCAGGTTTGAAACCCACCCAATATATCCTGATTGATATTTCAATCATCTGCGCAACTATGCTTGCCATCCACAGATTTCTACAGAGCACTCCCTTCTGGGCAAAAGTCCATTCTCTGCATCTATCCCAAACCATCGTTCTCTACCGGGGTGACCAATCCGAGTAAGAAGGAGCTTGAGGCACAAAATGCATATATATTTGCTAAACAGATGGAAGATCTGAAATTTGAGAGCAGTACCATTTTTCCTGTCCTTTGGAAATAAGAGACGTTCTTTAGTGAGATCTCCTTTTCACTGACAACTGAACACTTGTGAACGAATTCTACCCACTGTTCTCATTTACCCTTGTAAATCCTCACCCTGCCTCAGCAAGACCTAGTAGACCACCCTCAAAAGACCTAGTAGATAGACTGATGTTGAGACAGTGATGAATCAGGCCTTCTGATCATTTTTCCTCCATCCCTTCAGTAGCAGAGAACAGCACTGAAAGGGGCAGGAAAACTCACCTGGTTAACAGGTGGCTCAGGGACTGGTGCCATCGGTCAAATTTTGGCTTCTTTGATCATGGGGAGGTGTACACAGCACCGGGCCT
>Ga0065711_1034968_pt1 | contig 22988 bp, 11 predicted proteins | sample Hoacrofraction12_FD_59098 | JGI IMG/M metagenome (GOLD analysis project Ga0065711, IMG submission 59098) | Hoatzin crop microbial communities from Cojedes, Venezuela - Epithelial fraction 12 v2 (version 2) | ecosystem: Host-associated > Birds > Digestive system > Esophagus > Crop | place... | reverse complement strand
TGGTTGGAAAAAGTGTGTATAATTCAATTACTGCAGTAGAATTCCTTGTGGACAAACAGCTGGACTTTATTATCTTTCCAGGGTTCAGATGGCCTTTCTAGATGATGTTCACTCTGTTGAAAGGTGAAAATATTGGCATCACGACTGAACTAGGGCTCTGGGGTTATGTTTTGGAGAGTGAATTGTTTTGTTCCTTTCTGGTAATAGATTTTGGGTACCCAGGTAGGACGCTGCTCTTGAATATCAATGGTCCAAGGGATTGCAGGACCTCCAGCTGGCACCGAGGGATTCTCGGGGAGAACCTCTGATCCCTGGACCAAAAAATTCTGAGCAGGGACCATTAATAAGACAAAGGCATTCTTCCAGTATTGTTTCTTGTTGCCTGCCTGTTAGTCGTAGTGAAAGCTTCACAGCAATGGGCTATATCCCTGGGGAGAAGTGAAAGTGCCCTTCCTAATACAGAATTGAAAAGCGAGTACTCTTCCTGAAACTGAGGTTTGGGAATTTGTCTGTTAAATGTTGAAAGTTATTGTAAGTCTTTGTCTGTTCATAAGTCTTTGCATTGAAAAAAAATTAAAAAATCATAAGTCTTCAATATTTGGATTTAAGTTGAAAACTTGGTGTGCTTGTGTGTATGTGGTCGTGACTATAATGTGTGGTTTTATGTGTTTGTTGTCATAGTGTTTGTATTTCTGTGTTCTGATGGATTTATTTGGTTTCTGTTATCTAACGGATTTGTCTGGACTAAGTAACTGCCTTTGCGTCTTTGGTTTGGTGAGTTCTGCAGGTATTGTATATAGTTCATGAGTTATACCCTTAGATACAATGATTTTAGCCTAGGTGATTAATATGAATACAGGCTATGGTATGCCCTTCACATCTACATGTCTTTTTATTAGCATTTCTGTTCTTGTGTTTGTTTTTAGTGTTGCACTGTAGCGGGGCTGTTACTGGACCATAATGTCAATAGTGATGCTTAGGTGTGTCAATGTAGCACTTGCTTTAAATTCATTAAATAAAAAAGGGGGAGATGTAGAGGAAGCAGTGATTATATTGGTTTCGTGTATAATACGCATAACACAAAAGGCACTAGAGGCAACTGTAAAAAAAAAAATTTTGTGATACAACTACCACCAATTGAGCAAATGTTTTTAAAGCAATGATAAGATAGCTTAGCTTTTTATTGAAAGAAAAGGGGGGAGATGTTGGGGTTCATGTAGTTTGAGAGTTAGCATGACTAGGCCGCTTAAGAAAAACAATTAGCATAACTGAACAGGCCGCTGGAAAGGACAGCCAAGAATAACAATAGAGAAAGTTCTGATAGTGCACATGATGTGGGTTAGCAAAAACAAGATGTGTTCAAGGACGTGGAGGCGGTCTGTTGCTATTGGCGTTAGTGCATAGTTACCAAACATAAGGGAATGTGGGGCGCGTGAACAGTGTGTGATTTGTGTCTGTAGCCTATCCGAATAAGCGTGATCACGTGTACAGATATGGAAAAATGTATACAACCACGCAAGCAGAGCAATAAAGTGAACTGACTGTGCATTGCATCAATGTGTGAAAGTTGTTCCTGTCCCTGCACGGATGCTGAAACTCAGCAATGTCTGATTTAGGAACATTTTCTGCTACACATGGGAAGGAAGAGATATATCAGTACAGTTACAAATTCAGACTCTTGTGTTTATAACATAGAGGACAGTTACAGGAAAACAGTTACAGGAGGTCTGTGAAGATGATGAGGGGACTGGACCATCTCTCCTACAAGGAAAGGCTGAGGGAGCTGGGCTTGTTTAGGCTGAAGAAGAGAAAGCTGAGAGGGGATTTTATAAATGCTTATAAAAATCTTAAGGGTGGGCGTCAAGAGGATGAGGCCAGTTTTCAGTGGTGCCCAGTGACAGGACAAGGGGAAATGGCACAAACTGAAGCATAGGAAGTTCCATCTGAACACGAGGAAGAACTTCTTTACTGTGAGGGTGATGGAGCACTGGAACAGGCTGCCAGAGTGTTTATGGATTCTGCTTCTCTGGACATATTCAAAATCTGCCTGGATGAAATCCTGTGCAGCCTGCTCTGGGTGACCCTGCTTCGGCAGGGGAGTTGGACTAGATGATCCCCAGAGGTTCCTTCTAACCCCTACCGTTCTGTGATAAATGTCTTGTCGAAAGACGACCTAATTCTGTCTAATACATATTTGACATCTCATAGAATTCTAATACTGAGTATTACTTTATATCTATAGCAGATTTCAGGAAGTGATTATTCTATGGAAATACTACCACAGTATTATATGTCAGTTGACAATGAAAGCAGAAAAGTAAATGGTTTTTCAGTTTTATGCAAGGGGAATCAGATGCTTAGCTCTTATCATTGTTATTAGACCTTTGCCTGCTCCTTCTTAAGTATAGCCATCTCAATATTTCCCTAAGTTTTGTCTGTTTCCTAAAGATAATACACAGTCATGTATCCATATTCATGTATTCTCAACTGTTTGCCAGTTGAAATGTTAAATTTACATGCTAAAACCAAAAACAAGCCAAGGGAGATTCAGCAAATGAAAAAATTGCCGTTTTCGATTTGGAAATAAACATTACTTTTATTTAAAGCAGTCATTATGTAAATCTGTCATGTAAATCTATCATGTAAATATGCTGAAGCTATGAAACCAAGTGATCAAACAAAGTTGGTTTCTCTATTTTGACCATTAAATTTACTATTGGATTTACACATCACTGATTTCTCGACATCATAAGCATATATTAGCAGTAATTATAGTGACTTTATGATGGCATCACTTTTAGGAAAAGGAACATGTTGGATTTTTTATTAAAAAAAAATTACCTTGTTGCATTCCCAGTGGGAATTATATTAGGACACTTTTGAAATTAAGCACACTCAGGCAATTATTTTATAAAAGCTCTTAAATAGCTTTGATAATCTTATTCTACTGTCCATCATTTACTTGTTTCAGCATTGTCATAACCCAGTAACTGTCTTTCTCGTTTAAATGTATTGAGGCTTCAACTACAGAAATGTAACCTTTATTATGACCAGCATTTTAATCTAAAGTCTGATTTGTTTATCTGCATCTTTTTCTTTATGCATAATGTACATTATTGCACTTACTGAAATAGTAGTAGCACATTAAAGATACTTGCTAAAATACTGGAATGATTTAATCTAGTTTTACATTGCATCACTGAACTATTGAATTCAATTTGGGAACTGCAAGAAAATGTCTGTAGAGTTTTTCATGTCTATAAAATACAATGAGGCAGAGATCCTCATTTTACAGTAAAGAGAGTATCACAGAGTCTGTATAATAATTGGACCTTACTGGTAGATCTGAATTTTAATTATTCTGTTGAGATGAGTGACTAACCTACCTCTTACTGTTCCAGCTACTGCTAGAATCTCCCTCCTGCATTTTAAAAATTAGAATTTCAAAGGAGAGTTTAACTCCACAGTAAATAATTTATAATAAATAGTCATCAGGTTTTACTTTTACTATTTCTTTATACACTATTTTAGCATTTCTTTACAATTTCTTTTTACAATACAAAATTTCACAATTTCTTTACACAATAAATAGGAAACGTACACCTTTGATTGGAGGTGCTAGATGCCATAATGAATCTCTTTTTTCTCTAGTTCAGTTGGGTGGCCTATTTCCTACTGTGCCAAATAATTTAGATATTTTATTTGGAAAAACTGTGACAACTAAGGTTGAAAATCTTAGAGCTTGCTCATGATCAAAAAGCAATTGTTTTGGCCTACATCATAAGCATAGGAGTTAAGAGATTGGGATCTCTGCAAAGGTCAGAAGACTGAAAAAGGAATTTTAAAACAGTTCTTTATATTAGAAAACTAAAGACTTTTTTCTGCCCAACCCTTTCTAAAATTATTTTTAAAAGACTATTTGAAGCACAAATTGGGATATAAGTTAATAAAATATTAAATATCAGTCTAATTTAAACTATATGCTAAATGTAAATATAATACATTCAAATTGTATCAAATGTGATTTTAGTATTTTTTGGTTTAAAAATTTGATTTTAAAGGATAGTCTCCAGTTTTGATGCCATTTATTTATTCTTTATTTTCTTAAATTCTCTTGTTTTTATTCAATGTTACTGTCACACCTTAAAAATGTAATAGATGATGACTATGTCTGCCAAGACTTTGTTAGACTTGATTTGAGGATTTTGTACAAATTAGCATATGTATATTTACATATCCATACATCTTTCTGTCATTCACTCCAGGGAGGAAAAAGAAAGAAAATAATTTTAGATCAGATTGTTTCTTTGCTCAAGTTCACTATGTGACCATGGAGCTCATTGTGCTTGAGCAAAGGGAGAGATGACAAACATTAGGATAAATAGTCAAGGCTGCGGGCGTAAGGAGGATTGCTTCTTTTGGTGGTGGAGTTGGCTTGTTCCAGTTTAATCTGTGTATGAAACTATTGCCTGGATTAAGGCAGTTTCTGTCTGGGAAAGTGCATTGTCCGCTAGAGATCTACTGAGGGAGAAACATTTTATCTCTATTCACCACCGCCACTTGCACTGCCTGTATTTTTTCTGAACAGGAACAACAGAAAAGCGTGTTGCCTGTTGCACAGCTGTTAAGCAGGTCTGACTGCAGTATAGATTGCCTCAGTCCCCTAGTTGAAGACTCTTAAGAGTTTCTGCAGGTGGAAACTTAATCACTTTGCTAATTTATCAGCTATCTGATTCTAGGTCTAATATTATCCCCTGTTTTGTCAAGCTAGCATTACTGTGGTTTCCCCAATCTTTACCTGAATCACTACTGACTAAAACAGCAAATTCGGTCAGGATCAAAGTGACTGCTTTGCCTACAAATGTCACTCCAGCCTGTCACTGAGTGACAGGAGAGTTAGAAATAATCTTAATAAAGGATGCTAATTTTTGTCACTATTTCAAGACTATTGATAGAAGCTGAAATTAAACTACAGTACATTGCCAAATTTCCTATTTATTATTCTGTGAGTATTAATTTCAGAATCCAGTCATTTTAAAAAAATACAGGGTTTAAAATCAGTATGTATTTCAGAGAAATTGTAGAATTAAATATTTCTACAGAGTCTGAATGGCTTCAGACTAAGTAGCAAAATGTAAAATGAAAGGATTCTTTTGACTGTTCCAGTTAAACACAGAAGTTTGTAGAATGCTGCTGAATTTATGTATTAAGAGATAAATTTATGCTAAAATGTTAGCTACTCAACACTCACTTGTGTAGAAATATTCATGCACTTCAAGGCTAAGGAGACAGTACTGAAAGCAGTGGAGTTGCTAGCGGTCTAATGAGTTACACCATCATTGCTAACTTCTTGTGCACGCACTGTCAGGCTGTCCCAACATGCATTAAGCAACCCCAGCTAAAACTTAGAACTGATAAGTAATAGTATGTTATGTTATTTGCCTGCAGTTATCTGTTCATGCTTTTCATACAAATATTTCATGTCCCTTCAGAAGTGTTCTTGACGGGATCAGGGTTGTCTAGACAATGTCAGCATATGTTACTGTGCTAAGACAGGAAAAAAACAGTTCCTAAAAGAAATTTATCTTTAAAACAAATGTGTTTAAAGTTTAAAATTCCAGAGAAAATTATGCAACTATTATATCTATGATGTGGAGGGCGGGTGGAAATCCAACATACAAGTAGATATTACTGTGAAAAAGCGGGAGAACTGAAGAGGGAGCGGTTGAATTTTTCATGAACTGGCAAGCTCCAAAGGCAGCTTAACAGGAGCTAAATGGAATAATTTCAGTGGAGGAGGTAAATAGGAATACGGAAAGGAAAACTAGATAACAAGGTCAATTAACTGTGCTGCCAGGTTGCTATACTTGATGAATTTGGATCAGTGAAATGACCACTTTGAAAGATTCCTTCACTGAGATAATGTGATTGAAAGAAATTGACACAAATTAAGCCAGCTGTTAGGCTTTCAAAGGCCTTCTGCCCCACTAAGTTGTTGCAGTTCTAAACTATTGTTTAGACAACCTGCAAATCCGTAAATTCCCAAACCCTTTCTAAACCTATTAAAAAAACAGTTCCTAGTCAAAGGAACCTTCCTCCGTTTCAGCCACATTGAAAAGATGCAGGTATCTGTTCCAGGCTAGTGGTGAAAGTAATTATAGACCTTTTATGTTTTACTAAAGGATATATAATGCTATTTGATCTTTCTTGGGCTGACTGGTTCCTTGGTCTGCAAATGTCCCTTTTTGACCTTAGAATTTGAAACAAAATTGGCACCCTCATTACTGCATTAATGCATGCCTGCATTATTTTTTAACAATATTGTTATTGCAATCATTCAGGAAAGGTGGATCTTCTGTCTGACTCCCCCACAGGATAAAGCGAATATGCTAAATATACATGAAATCACTCCAGCTAGCCATTTATATCAACTCTGGATAATTTCCTGTATCAAGGACACATATTAATTCTAAGTGGAGACTATGAAAATCAATGTTAATGAGCCTCCCGGTGACCATAAATCTTCCTATAAGTAAATAAACGGAACTCAGTTAAATATAAACTTTTGTATCCTCTGATGGATAAATGTGATTTACCACATTATATTTAGGGGAACTAACGTTGTGCTTGGAGCCAATCAGCACCTAGACCAATCCATGCCGGATTTGTGCACTACATGTACACTCCTCCTCCATTCCTCTTTCTGCATGTCTGCATAAAGCACTGTGCTCTGCTCCCATAGCAACTGCTATTGTTTGGGACCATATCTCTATGCATTCAAACGGCACCTTGATTCACACAGGCCTTTCAGAGTAAGCAGTAGGAAAATAATTTTTTTATATTTTAAAATCCATTGACACGGAAGAATGAAACAAAGCTGCTGGGACTGTAAGCAAAGAAGTCTGTGCCAAGCAGAGAGGATTTGTGCCTTCTGTCATGGTCCAAATCTAGCAGTAACACACTGAAGCCAAAACCAGAGAAGGAAGAAACATTTGTGCAGTTGCAAATTTGTGTGAGGAGTCACTAGCAAATTTTGTCAAATTGAAATTGATAATGGAAAGGAGCTTCAATATTTGAAATAATAGACAGATTTCAGGCTATTTGTTTATTATTTTCCCATACTTTCTTCTTAGCCCCTATCTCACTCAAGGTCTTTCTTCCTATTCTAATGCCAGCCTGCATTATTGAAGAAGTCATGAAAGTAGGATGTATATATTCAAAGGTTTGACTGAATGTAATAACAGTTTTGAGGCAGCTGGAAGTGGGGATGAACAGTAAATGGGTAGAAAGACTATTGATTTCTATGTGTTGATAAAAAAATATCATTGGCTCTGGGAAAAGGAAATTTGCAAATTTTATTTTTTATTTTTATTTTTATTTTCTCTCACCTGTAATTTTCTGGGTCCTACACCCAAGGCAGATACAGGGACTTTTGTCCTGCACATAATGGAGACTATAAATTGTGATGAACTGGAACTATTTCTGACAGATGGTCATGCATGTCTTCATTCTCAATATTATGCCAAACTAGATGGGCCTAGCAATAGTCAGCAGGTGAATTTAAGCTGGAAACAAAAGAAAGATAGCAAACATATATGACACATATTTCATTTTTGCCATAATTTTCTTAAAATTTGTTCCTCTATATATCACCATCCTTTTTGCTCAAAATTTAGAAAATTGTATCCCCTGTATAAAATCTTCAGAATAATGTTTAGTTATTAGTGTTTATTGAAAACTTCTGTTTATTTTTTGCATCTATTGATTCATGGGCCCTCAGAAGTAATTTCTAAGATTGCTGTGTCATTATGTGTCCTAACTTCATTGAGGTCCATTGACCCTGCAGCATGAAATTTAATTTGGAATGCTAGACTTGAAGCTCCAGTGTCTACAAAGAATTTGAGCCAATCTAATAGAATTAAATTCTAGATCAAAATAAATGAGATACATTAATATTAGCCACCCTTAAGCCAATTTAAGAACATCTACAAAAGGAATTTCACTAGTTCAAATCAATTTAAGAATTGACTTATCTAAATAGTTGCAATCTCTTTCTGTAAGCAGGGGACAAGGTATGTGAGCTTTATATTGGGAAGCTCTAAGCACTCACCTACCACCCCAGGGATTTCAAATGTTATTGGTCTAAGCAGGTGGCCTCTAAGCACCATTATCAAGGTTAGGGCTATTTTATGGTGTCTGGGGGATGGGCACAGGCGATGGATACAGATGAAACTGGGTACTGCTAATATTCTTATATATGTATATCTATCTATCTGTATAATCAAGATGAGGTACACAGATCTGAAATTACAGGGTCTGGCAAACTTGTCAGATTCAAGAAAGGATTACAAAACTGTTATGATGCAATTGATGGAGGACAGGAAGAAACTTTACTGTAAGTTGAAGATATCACAGAGATCAACTTTCTGGGTTTTTTCATCCTTGAATTGTTGAAATATAAGATTTTCACAGGTATGTTAACAGTGCATCTCAAACCTCTGTTAGTGACCAAAATAATTCAGCATCTGTTCAGCATCTGTTCAGTCCTTGCCCTTCTGCTCGGAATACTAGACAGAGTGTCAATTAATGTCACTTTTGACAATGCTTACTCAGCCTGTAGACAGCGATTCTCTAGGAGATAAATGCTCTTTCCTTCTGTAACATCGAACTGCAAAGTAGTGTTGTGTCATTAAACTAAATGAAGTCTGAACTGATATTTGGGTTTCAGTTCAACTACTGCTCATAAATGTGGACAGACTGATGTCAGTCACAGTTTGTGCACACTTAGTAGTCACCAGCGTGGCAAGCCATGAAAAACTGGAACGCACATATCTCTGTGTACATTTGTATGCATGTCTATGTATAATGTACTCCATCACTTACCAGGTCCCTAACTTTCATCAGTTCTTTGTTTTTTTCTTCTCTAACAGAACTGTTGCAAAGGTGTCACTGTCTGATAAAATTTTTCATCACTGACCTTATGTTTTCACACTTATTTTCAGCATTGAATTGTATTTAAGGAAGCATGAAAAATTAAGACCTGAATACTTCAAAAGCTGTCATGAAAGTGAAGATGGATTTCTGACATGTAAAGTTTTGTCACACAACATGAAAGAACTCCCTAGAAATCCTTAACTCCTAAGAAATTCTTCACTGTAATCCAATGGTTATAGAAAACGATTGAAATGCAATCTATTCCTATGAAGATGAAGGAAGCCATAGCTTCCTTAATGGTCTAAACCCAAATAACGATTTTATCAAGTGAACTTTCACTTTCAAAAGTGCCATTTCAAGAAGTGTATGGGATGCAGGCACCCAGGTGCTGGCAGTGGGGGGCTGCAGCGTCACTTCTGTGAGGAGAGGCTGGGGCTGCCCAAGTTGGACACAGATGGTTCCAGCCAGCTCCAACAGACCCACCACAGGGCAAAACTGAACCCCTCAGCCAAGATGGTGATGCCTCTGGGAAAAAAATGTCTAAGATAGGGTAAAAAACACTATGTAGCAGTGAGAGAAATGAGGCAAAAGGTAAGAGAAGCAGCCCTGCAGACACCAAGGTGAGAGAAGAAAGAGGGGGAGAGATGTTCCAGTTGCTGGAGGAGAGGATGCCCTGCAGCTCCTGAAGAGGTCATGCTGGAGCAGGTTTATCCTGAAAGACTGCAGCCCACGGAGAGAACCCATGTTGGAGAAGTGAGAGGAGCAAGAGCAGTAGACAGCAGCTGTTATGGAAAGACCACAACTCCCCATTCCCTGTCCCCCAGTGGAGGCAGAGGGTGGCAGAGGACTCAGAAATCGTCACAAAATCATAGCGTGCTTTGGGTCGGAAGGGACCCTTAGAGGTCATCTAGCCCAGTCCCCATGTAAAGAGCAGGGGTACCTTTAGAGCAGGTTGCTCAGAGAGCCCCGTCCAACCTGATCTTGAATGTTTCTAGGGATGGGGCCTCCACTACCTCTCTGGGCATCCTGTTCCAGTGTTTCACCACCCTCACTGTAAAAGATTTCTTCTGTATATCTAGTCTAAATCTACCCTCCCTTACTTTAAAACCGTTACTCCTTGTCCTGTCACAACAGGCCTTCTAAAAAGATTTTCCCAATCTTTCCTGTAGGTCCCCTTTACTTACTGGAAGGCCACAATAAGGTGTCCCTGCAGCCTTGTCTCCTCCAGACTGAACAACCCCAACACTCTTAGCCTTTCTTCACAGCAGATGTGCTTCATGCCTCTGATTATCTTTGTGGCCCTCCTCTGGATCCACTCCAACAGGTCCTTATCCTTGCTGGGCTGAATGAAGGGGTGAAGCTGAAAGTGGGAAGAAGAGGACTGGGGGGAATGTGCCTTAGTTTTTGTACTTTCTCCCCATATGTATGTATTTTAATCAGCAGTAAATTAAATTAATTTTCATCAAGTGGAGCCTGTTTTGGCAATAGTTGGTAAGCGATCTCCCTGTCTTTATCTCTTTGTTTTATTTTGTCCCACTGTCCTGTTGAAGAGGGTGAGTGAGAGAACAGCTGGATGGGTGATAGGCAGCCAGCCAAGGTCAATCTATCACCGAGCTGAGTTACAATAACATGGAATAGGTGTGTTCCAGAAATGTAGAACTGTGGTAACTTTTCTTTCAAATGAGATTCTGGAATTTCATGGTGGTTATGAAGACAACAATAGTGCTTTAAAATGTTCCATTGTGGTTTTGTTTATAAGGGTTGTCAGGAGAGAATGAAACCGTGACCGGTCTTCATAGCTGCCACTGCAGAAAAAATAGGAAGAACAGGTTTTTTACTTATATAAAATAGTTGACAATCTGTGATGATGAGAGTGTAAAGTGTTGATCATATGCTGTCACTGTTATATTTGCAACAGTAATTCAAATGAAAGATCATTAAGGAAAGGAGACAATTAGGTTCTGAAATGTTTAAAAAAACACAAAAAATGTTTAGAAAGTCTCTTTGCAGCAGGTGTCCAGACTGGAAACAAATCCTCAAAAATGCATATACACGATTGTATCCTTTGGTGACAATAAATCTGACCCAATTTGTGCATTTAATTTATTTAGTTCATTACTTTTAGATTGATTTGTTTTATGATATGATTAGGCATAAAAGTACCTGACACCTTATTTAGCATAATTACACGCAAAGGACAAGAAAAAAATGAACACTATCAAATTCTTTCTCCATGTCTGTTTTACTCAGCTGTATTTGTCAAAACACAGCAACTCTGTCTAATAAGTTTTGCATGTGTTTTTTTCTTTTTTTTTTTTCCCCAGGCTTGTAATACCTAGATTTTGTACCATGTAGAGAAATAAAAGTTTGGCAGAACACTGTGGAAATGAATGTAAACATGAGCCAATGAAGGGTGATTCAGGTTTTATCCGTTGTTTGTTAGTAATATCAAAGTTGGAGGCTAACATGGATATTGCAGAATTAAGAAAGATGATGGAAATGGTAAAGCTGAAAAAGCTTTGATATGGAAAGATTGGGATTGTTTACTTTAGAAATCAGATAAACAAGATGGAAAATAGGAGAAAGCTCTATGTCAGGAACAGGACAACATTTTATTTATTTATAAGGTGGGAAATTTAAACCCAATGAAAGGAAAATTTGAAATTTAACCACAGTATTCACTGCAGTGAATAATTTTTGAGTCCAAGAGTTTAACATAGGCTGATTTCCTAGATCATATAGCTCCTACATAGCTGTAGGTAAAACCTAAAAATGAAACTTGCTCCACTTCAGAAACTAGACAAGCCTTTGGCTCATCACTGTTTGTGCTGGGAGAAACTACTACCAAGGCCCACTGCTGTTCAACATTTTATGCTGCTAAGTTTCACTTCATTTCCATTATTCTGTCTTCAAGGTTATCCAAATATGTGGTATGAAACACTATTCACTCTCTGCATTGATTTTATCTTACAAATTTTTTTCTGGTTTCTTAAGCATATTCCAAATTGTTTTATCAAGGTCATTAAGGTCATTAAGGAAATGTTAAATGCAATCACTCCCAAGATATTATTTGACTTTCACACTGAATTCTGTTAGCAGATTAATATTTTTCCTTTCAGCATGGCTGTTGTCATTTCGTATTTAACCAATTTCTTTTTAAAAAGTTTATGATACTTGTGCTAACTCCCATCTTTATGTCAACTATTTTTCATGACACTATATCAAATGATCTAAAATCTAAAGATATATTGTATTTTTTTTAGTGCATTATCAGTTATTTTATCCATGATACATCTGAAAAAAACCCCATATTTTTGAACCCATTGCTTTCTTCATAGGTTCTTCCATTTATTTTTCCTCTTTATTCGCCTATTTCTTCAGTATAGGTTCTTAAGTCTTGACTTTGCTGAGATCCATTCTATCCTCTCTTTACACAAATATATCCTTCTTCTAAGGATATAATTGTATCTTATTATTAAAAATTGCCACATGAATCATGCTTTAGTAGATCAGTTATTTGAGAACTCTGTGTTTTTAATTGCCTAGATCTTTCAATATAAACACATCCTACTCTTTTACAACTTCTTTTCCAGTATGAACCTCTATTTCTGTGCATTAACTTTTTTTTTTTCCTACAGCACCAATGTAAACATCACAATTATTAGAAAAACATGAGGGGAAAATACAAGGATGGTTGTTTTGAGTGATGTCCAGATTGCCTTTGATATTTAACCCTCCCCAAAAAATGCCTTTTTCCCCTCAGGTTTTTATTCATTTTTACTTAGTTTAAGTGGTTGAAGAAACAGTTTCTATTTGGTTTTAAATCCTTTACAACACTGAATCCAAATTGTCCTTTGGGAAGTGTTCCTAACCACTAAGACCAGCTTTCCTTCTCAGTCTTTTTATTTATTTGTTATTTATATGTTTACTTTATGTTCATATACTTTTTAAGCTTAATATATCTTCTGAGATGCTTATTTACCATTCAAGTCTGAAGTATTTGATTGTAAGAGATACATATTCCAGATAAACTTTTGTATGTTCTATTTTAAAAAAAATAATCACCTAGATCCCAACATTCCAGTTTAACTCTCTTAATTTATTTGACTTATAAGAATTGGCTATTTTGAACTAAAGAAAAAAAAATGAGACAACTTTTGTCTATCTCACATTATTTCCTTTACAACAAAAAACAAGATTATTTCCCTGGTAATGAATTTTTGTAGTATTAATGATACTTCTCTAAACCAAGTAAAAATAGCATCCACTCTTCTTAAGCAATTGATAGTCTGTAAAGAAGTCTGTTGGATGTCATATTCCAAAGTTATCTAAGCCTTGCCATAATTAAATTAATGTGAAAAAGCTTTAGAAAATTACTTTTCAATATCTGTCTCAAGAATACAGAAACTATCATAATTAAACCAAACATTTCTGAAAGGAATGAGAAAACTCCATGCTTCAGAGTTCAGAAATGTTTTGTTGTGATACCCAGATAAAATGTACTGTGTGTTATGAATACTGTCAGGCCTGGAATGAGCACCTATTGGTGGTAATAGGATACTTGATCTATCCATCTGGTGTTCCTTACATAAAGACAGCTTCCACCCCACCCCGCTTCCAGCCCAGCCCTCCTGACCACAGAAGCACACCAACTTTTATTGTATACACAGAGCAAGAGGTCTGAATTATTGCCCTGCTCCAGCAGCACTGAGCAAGCGTAAGGCTACTTGATAGGGACCTCTGTGTTGTCCCACTCACAGGATTTCCACACTTTACTATCCCTTCTCCTGCCAGTTAACCCTCCTTTTGACACCCTTGTACCTCCCTTTCTATACTCCAGCCTTCTCCTAGATAAACATCTTACCCGTAATTACTTTTGCTGTTAGTCCCCGTTTTGCCACACCTATACCCAAATTGGGTATTTTTGAGACCTTTACCTAGGTAATCTTGCCCTTATATGGTATTTTATCTTATATGATATCTTACTCCTAGCTCAGGAAATGTGGGATAGGTGAGTGGACAGTGAGGTGGATTGAGAAATGGCTGAACGGCAGAACTCAGAGCGTTGTCATCAGCAGCGCTGAGTCTAGTTGGAGTCCTGTAGCAACTGGTGTCCCCCAGGGGTCAGTACTGGGCCCAGTCTTGTTCAACTTGTTCATCAATGACCTGAATGAAGAGTTAGAGTGTATCCTCAGCAAGTTTGCTGATGACCCAAAACTGGGAGGAGTGGTGGATACACTAGAAGGCTGTGCTGCCATTCAGCGAGACCTGGACAGGCTAGAGAGTTGGACAGAGAGGAACCTGATGAGGTTCAACAAGGGCAAATGCAGGGTCCTGCACCTGGGGAGGAACAACCCTATGCAATAGTATAGACTTGGGGCAGACCTGCTGGAAAGCAGCTCTGTGGAGAGGGACCTGGCTGTCCTGGTGGATGACAAGTTACCCATGAACCAGCAGTGTGCCCTGATTGACAAGAAGGCCAATGGGATCCTGGGATGCATTAGGAGGAGTGTGACCAGTAGGTCGAGGGAAGTTCTTCTCCCCCTTTACTCTGCCCTAGTGAGGCCCCATCTGGAGTGTTGTGTACAGTTCTGGACTCCCCACTTCAAGAAAGATGAGGAACTACTGGAGAGAGCCCAGAGGAGGGCTACAAAGATGACTAGGGGCCTGCAGCATCTGTCCTACAAGGAAAGGCTGAGGGAGCTGGGCTTGTTTAGGCTGAAGAAGAGAAGACTGAGAGGGGATCTTATAAATGTTTAGATATACATTAAGGGTGGGTGTCAAGAAGATGGGACCAGACTCTTTTCAGTGGTGCCCAAAGACAAGACAAGGGACAACGGGCACAAACTGAAGCACAGGAAGTTCCATCTGAACATGGGGAAGAATTTCTTTACTCTGAGGGTGATGGAGCACTGGAACAGGCTGCCCAGAGTGTTTGTGGATTCTGCTTCTCTGGAGATATTCAAAACCCACCTGGACGAGGTCCTGTGCAGCCTGCTGTAGGTGACCCTGCTTTGTCAGGGGGTTTGGAGTAAATAATCCCCAGAGGTTCCTTCCAACCCCTACCATTCTGTGATTCTGTGATTAGTGGTGGATCCCCATTGATCCCCTCCAATTATCTCTGAGGCTTGGCTCCTGTAGCCACCTGTGAGACGCCACCATCTGCTCGATGCTATCCCTACCTCTTGTCCAATGCTCACAGTATTGGCTGTCATGTCCGTGAGTAATTCCTCATGGCAAGTCCAGAGTTTTTGTTGTCCCGTTCCATTAGTGTCACCACAGGCCAGTGACCTGGTGATTTGCCTGCATCCTTAACAGTTTTGAGGACACCTTGTTCCATAAACCCACTAGAATGATATATCTATACTTTTTTCCTGATATACTGATGTGGGTTGTCAATAGGGTTAAGTTTCTTCAATTCCATATGTGATCCAGCATGTTACTCTCATCCAATCCAAAAATGAAGCACGATTAGTTAACAAAGAAGAAAAAATAATTTATCTTGTACTTTTTACAGTAGATTCCTCTTCCTGAATGTCACACAGTATGATTTCTTATCACTAACTCTGAATTTATCAGATTTCATTTTACAGACTGTAAAGTCATCTACTTATTTATATTCATACATTTGAATGCTGGAATATTCACACTTTGCGTTGATAACAGTGTCTGTGATTTGACGAATACAGTCTTTCAAATGTACCAGCATTTGGGGGACTTGTGTTCTGAGACTTTCTGATAAGTTTCTAATTTTATATGAAATACCATTAAAACTATAAACACAATCTAGGAGAAAGCAATTATTTGATACACCGTTGTACAATTTAGTACCCTTTATTACAACTTAAGTGTCCCTTCACCCAAAGAATGTTATAATGTTAGAACTTCAAGGAAAAAAAAAGCATTATATATGTGCAATTTTGTTTGTTATTACGAATCTTTATAGGGGAAAAAAATCCATGATTTTATGCAGAACCAAAAGTCTCATATTCGTAGTGAGAGCATATAAACAGTGATTTGCTAACAAACTTGCAAGTCTAGTGTGCAAACTGAAAAATGTAAAGAATATGACAGAGGTCCCCTGAGTTCCTCTTGAAGAAAATAATGTCTTTGGCACTGTTAATCTGAAAATTCATGTTTTTAATCATCTTTCCACCTGGTTGATATTAATCACATATTGCATCATGCATTACAAGTTCAAATTATAAGAAAACATTTCTGTTCTGGTAGTCTTTTCTCCAAAGATGCTGTCTGTTAAGAGTTCAACCTGATAAATCAATGAATTTGAGCAGCTGTCATAGTTTACCCCCAGCGGGCAACAGAGCTATGTAGTGGCTCTTTCACTTGTCCCCTCTGCCGTGGGATGTGGAGGAGAATCTGAAGGAGAAGGCAAAACTGGTGGGTTGGGATAAAAACATTTTAACAGAACAGCAAATGGAGAAGAAAATAGCAACAACAATACTGACAAAAGAGTATACAGAGTGCAATTTTTCTCACCATCTGATGCTCAGCTCACTATCCGATGCTCAGCTCACTCTCAAGTAGCAAATCACCCTGCTCCGGCCAGCTCTTCCACTCAAATACGGAACATGACATCACACGGCATCAAATATCCCATTTGATTGGCTGCCTTGGGTCAGCCAACCTGGCTTCTTGTGAAAATTAACCCTATCCCAGCTGAACCCAGGACAGCAGTGAATCTAAAGTGTCAGGGATATGTCTTTTCAATAACATGACAGTGAATTTTCTTGAATTGAAATTAATCTACTGTCACCAATTGGTGTGGATTTATGTGTTCCAAAGGACTTCAGATGTACTAAAAGTCCTGATCAGAGTTTTTAGGGGAAAGACTCACGTAAAATGAAAGAACAGGGATGGAAAGAGAGGCATGCAAATTATATCTCTGAACTTGAAGATGCTGTGCAACTTTTTACAGGTTCACCTAAGAGACATCGAAGAGGTGTTCACCTTTCATTGAGAATTTAGCAGGGAACGAGCAGAATGAAAAAACAGCCTTCCTGAAGGACAGACTAAATTATGTCAGTTGTTAAGGAATGAGAATGATTTCCCAACTTTGTATCCCCACGTTCTCTTTCATATAAGTATTCGGTTTATGATACTTGCATAAAAAAACTTCAGTTTATGTTACTTGCAACATGAAGATCTCCCTACTATTTCTTTGACTTCAAAATGACTGACTTTTAATGGATAAAATAATTAGTCATTCAGTCTTAGATTTCTTAAAATCATTAGAGGTGTCAAGATTTCTCTACAGAACTTGGTTTGATTATATTTTGCTTCACACTTTATCTCCTTGACTTAAATTAATATGCCCTAAATTGCCTTGACATTAATTTTGTTTATGCATATGTGTGGACTTTTATGTGTATCTGGAATACTGTCTTTCCTATCTGAAACAAGAACAAGGCAAATTACACCTTTATGAATATTTCCTTACTGTTTTTCTCAGTTGTTGATCTGGAACGAACTTCCCAGTCATTGAGAAAATTTAATCCTTATTTACCTGGGAATGACAGTACAACCATGGCCCACAGCTGTATGTGACAGACCTAATCCTCTCTTGTATGCCTGAAACTTTAAAACAAACTTATGTCGTTTTGATGTTGTTGTTTATTGATATCTTAATGAAATGTACACAAATAATGGCAAATGTTTAAGTTAACTTCAGCCACCACATTGAGCTTATGAATTTCCATGAGTGTAATAAGGCTATTACAGGAACATTTATGCTGACAAAAAAATTACATCCTTGTATGGTATTTAGATTAGGGAAAAGGGATGTCCCTGTAATGAACTCTTAAATCTTTTGTATAATAATTATTATCATGAACATTCAACTAAAATGTCAACAAAATACATTTCTAAAATAAGATTTTGATTTTTCAGTAAGGACATTTTAAATTATTCAATAAATAGTGGAAAAAGACGTGAGATGCTCAGAAAGCTTTCACTGTTGCTTTACTTATTTTTTACAAGGAATAGATGCAAACTCCATTTCATAAAGTATAATAATGACACAAATACTGAAAAAATGCTAAAATTTATGAAAACTTCAGAGTTCGAGACTAGCTTTTCTGTAGAAGAGGTTCCAACTTTCACAGCGGAGTACAGACTTTTTTAATGTATCTTCATTTTGGTTGTGATGCAGAGGAAAATTCCAATATTATGTGTATCAACAAAATAAAATTTTCAAATCTGTTGTAATATTTCATTTAAATATATAATTTCTATTTTGAACATTTTATCACAACAATAGAGGAAAATTCTGATGGAAAGATTATTTCAAGCTGAAAACCAGAATCCACTGCTAAAGTTAAATATTAAGTCCTAACTACTCTATAACTCACTAAGTCATTTTAACAAAAATCTGTACTCTTGCCATACAAGGAAAATCTGAACGCAAAATTTGAAAAGTAGCTCAATGCTGCAAAGCTAAATCCCAGATTTTCAAGTGACTTATATGCCTTCAGGTTACTTTGAAAGTCAGCGAGAGTTATATTTCCAGTAGCTAGGAGATTATACATGCAAACTGGATAGGAAGGTAGGGATGATCATTCTGTCCACCACAATATATTCCTATTCCTGTCTGTGAGGAGAAGAATTTCAGCAGTAGAAACTAATGTCAGTAAACCAGACAGTTATTTGCATTTCAGGCATCTAAGAACTTCTGTAAATTCTGTTTGGAAAAAAATGAGTCTTATGCTCCTTGGTTTCATTTAAACATTTTATGTTCTTCGACTTACCTAAGTTTATCAGAAAACTGCAAATTTAGCTCAAGTTCAGCCCATAGCTGCCCACTGAAATCACAACAGAGGTTTCTTCTCAGTTACTATGGTTGCTTTCATGGGTTATTTCTACAAAGATTATTCCAGACATCACAAAAAATCATCTGATCATCTATTGGACTCCACTGTGGCTTGTTTCATGTTAATTTATCTTGTGAATTTTGCTTCTGGAATTTTATCTCCCAACAAATCCCTGACTACAACTATAAATTTTTACCAATGTGATACATAGCTTCAAGAATTAAGTCAAGTGAAAGCCATACTGTGCTATCTGCATCTTTTTTTTAAGTTAAAACTGTATGTCTGTCAAATGTTGATACACAATTTAAGTGTCACAACACCTTCCCTTGACAAAGCTGGAGCCAGACTATTTATTCTATTATTCACCCTTTTATTAAACATATTTGGAACACACTGACTTTGGATTTTTAGCTGTCCTTCAACACAGTCATTTTATTAATTTATTTTAGTCACTTTTTTGCCCTGATAAGTCTGCTTAAAATTTTACTTGAACAGAAAAGTTCAAACACCTTATCGTACAATCCCTGTGACACATATTCTGAAGAGCCATCTGGGAGTGTCTTTGAAGCTGATGCTTTGATGTGTCGTTCAATTTCTTCCATGTTTAGCTGTAATTGCTTGGAGGTCATTGTATCTTGTCCTTATTCTACTTTCCTGTAAATTCACTTCATGCCTGTAGAATCTTTTGTTATCACTGAACGGGTAGAATAAAGTGAACAAACTAAGCCATGACTATTTTAAGGACAAGAAAAAGAATAACAAAATGTCTAATGTTCATATTTCAGTGGCTATTAATGATTCATATTGTACAGTAGTTTGATAACAAGTACATTGACTTTCTTTCATTTTACTTTGAATTCAAACTCTCCAGAAGCTCTTGGTAGATTTGTTTTATCTAAATGTCAGTATTCCAATAAAAAAGAGTCTTATTATCTTCTCTTCTTGACCAATGTACTCTGGTGGGAACCAGGCACCCAAAAAGCCAAAAAGTCTGAAAATTGAAATGGATTCTATGAAAAAAGTTGATATTTCATCATTCATTTCCATTTGACATTAATATTGTGCATCTTCTCAGCAAGACGTGAATAACCCACTGCTTGTGAGTCTCCAGTTGTAAAGTGGAAGACCAAGGTTCAAGTCTCTGGTGCATATTTTACACAAACCAAGGAATTTAAAAACTGAACATATACGTCCTACTTTCTAAATCTGTGCTCTAATTGATTTCTTAATGTTGTTGTTGTTGCTCAGGTCCTCATCTCTCCAGTTTTACTAAGAGTTTCGTGCTGGGTCTGGTGAAGATCTGATTAATTTTGTTAGCAATCTGCTGAAAGACAACACATGTTTCCCCTAAGTTTTCTGTCAGTTCTGCTATTTACATTGTAAGTATGTACAAGAGCCAAGTCTTAGAAATTAATAACCTACAGTAAGTGAATATACACTAAATTCCAGCTACAGCTGTTATCCTCAGGGTGTCATTTCTGAATAAACTACTTCATTAATAAACATTGTTAAGGATGTTTTCAGGTTGGTAAACAATTTAAATGACAGCTGAATTTTCTCCACCTTTTCAAGATAACATAGAAATTTCAGATTTAGGAGGGTGAGATATTTCATCCTCGGCGATCTGCACTTCCATCCAGACATACAGTACTTTTCCTTTTTCCCAAAACCAATCTGATTACACAGATTCAAAAGTACGTTATCAGTTTCTTCTAACTAATCTACTCTGTCAAATACAGTCAAGATGACCACGGCTCATTTCAGGTGCTATAACTCACTTTTGCTCATTGACCACTTGTTCTGAAAGTGCTGAAGTTCCAACACTAGACAAGTGTTTTACTGGCCTTTTCTCCCCTCGCTATCATTTTACAGCATTCTGAGTAACGGATGATAAATCTCTCACCAGCTAAAATGGTAATATACATTAATTCTTCTTGTAGATAGGAATTAAGGTTGTGCTATTCTTCTGTGTCCCATCATCTGGGATAATGGTAATGGTTTTTGAAACAGCAGCCACATTTTTTTCTCTTCACAAGATGTCCATGCACTAATTGTACACAGTAGAGTTAGTAGAGATAAGCCATGGACTGTCTCAGAATTATTCTAAGAAAGGAAAACTAATTTTTGAATTATGTAGAATATATACAAATATGTTTCCAAAAGTAAAGGTAAATAAGTATATTTTACCTTTTGAAAGGTATGTAAATACAGCAGACTCTGGGTCAGTATTTTCTTGATGGTCTTTTTTATACTTTTTTTATTTTAAATTATTTTAAATTTGGTTGGTATTATTAGCAATGAAACTATCTTAGAATTATTTCACTCCACCGTATTTTTCTTTATGTAAGATGCTTAACTGAATTTACTATGTCAAGCACAGACTGCTTGTTGTTTATGCTGTTAAGAATGGAGTCTTAGCTTTGAACTGTAAAGAAGATGCCTTATTGTAGTGGAGGCCATTTAAAATTTTCCTTTATTTCTCATTTTATGAAGAGGTTCTAGTATAGAAAGTGTGTTATTTGATCAACAAAAGAATTTGATAGAACCTCTGGTGTGACTTTGACTTGCATTCATGAACAAACTGTAACTCTGTTAGCACCGCTGTTACATTTGAAATGGACCAGCTTTGATTTCAATTGGAGGGATTTCCCGGTACAAAAGAACCACATTTTACATCAGAGAGTACAGTGTATCTTGGAAAGCAGGTCTCCTCTGTAGGGGACTAGAGTGAATCAGAGAATAAAACAGCCCTCACTTTTACCAAATAGGTTTAAGTGGAGAACTGTGGATTTGATGTAACCATGCCTGCAGTTTCTCCAGTAGCTCTGGCTTTGATATTCCAATCCATGGGTCGACTCTTACCCCTAGATATTTCTCAGAGCTACCTGGTTCAATCATATTAATGGGGGTGCTGTTAATTGTCCAATGTGGGCAGTCATTGATCTTGTATGAGTCTTTTGTTGGCTGGATGAAAGTGGTCCAAGTCTAATTAAAATAAACACTCCAGGTTCTCTACACTGCTTTTTTAATATTATAGAATATAAAGAGTGTATAAGTTTGAATTCTGTATGAAGACCCCTGGTCCATCTCTTTTAAACCATTACTAGGTTTTTATTACATCAATACCATTACAGAAATATAATTTCTTTCAATATCACTAAAATAACCTGGCATTGCATGCTTCCAAGTGTGGATTAAAATTCAGTATCAGTATCTATATTTATGTATGAAAACCTCAGAACTACAATAATCTTTTCTTAATTTCTTTTTTTTTTCCCCAAGTGTGCTAAGCAAAGCACTGCACTAAGCTCAGTAAAGACCACATCTGTTTTTTATAAACAGGTCACTTTCTACTCATGTGTCAGGATATGAATTTAATGACCTATATTTAGGAAACTTCCTTTGAAACTGTTTGCCTTTGGTATCTGTTCTCCATTTAACTGATCAGGTATTTATTTTTAAAAGCTGTAAGATCAAGGATAGGATCTGGTCAATTTTCTGATATTTAGAAATTGCTGATACCTAGTAACATTAGGATAAATAATCTCCAGCAGTTCTTCTCACTCTAAATTTGGAGCTGAAGTAGATACAGAATATTTCATAATTGTTAATGGTTTTGTTCATATTATATATTTCAATTCAAACTATTGCATCAAAATGAGTATTTGTAGTTTCTAAGCATCCAGAATTTAAGAGAAACTACTTTATTTGCAGGAAGATGAATTGTATATTTTTACAGAATGATCTATTATTATACAGCATTGCTGAAATGAGATGGATTCCATAATCATGTTAGCTTATATATTTATAATGTATATATCCTGTCTGCAGTGCCAGTATACAGTTTTTTTGAGAGCTATATTTGAACTGATGTTATTACTCGTACTTAAAATTTCTTGTGTGCTTGCCCTCACTGCGGTAAGAAATGCCCACTTATTTTGCCTTTGGTGTTTTCTGAACTAAGTAGTAAAGATGAATTCTCAGCAAGTCCCCTTAGATTACAAGAGTAAATGTCTCACACTTTGCTTAAGGAAAACATCACCACCCCCTGGCATGTTATAGGTTCCTCAGGGATGTTGGCGTGGGTTACGGAAACGTTGTAACAATGTGACCCCAATATGACTATGATCGTTCACCTTTATTAGTCAGCAAAAACAAGGTTTATATAGCAAAACTATTCCAGCATCTGAATGGTTAGACCCCCAATCCATATATAGGCAAAACTAC
>Ga0065711_1008206_pt1 | contig 22989 bp, 17 predicted proteins | sample Hoacrofraction12_FD_59098 | JGI IMG/M metagenome (GOLD analysis project Ga0065711, IMG submission 59098) | Hoatzin crop microbial communities from Cojedes, Venezuela - Epithelial fraction 12 v2 (version 2) | ecosystem: Host-associated > Birds > Digestive system > Esophagus > Crop | place... | reverse complement strand
TGAAGCAAAGAAGGCATTCAGTAGCTCTGCCTTCTCCGCATCCTCTGTCACCAGGACACCCGCCTCATTCAGCAGCGGCCCCACGTTGTTCCTAGCCTTCCTTTTGCTGCTGATAAATATATGCTATCTGTCATATGTATGCTGATAAATATATGCTATCTGTCATGACATACAATAAGTAAGCTACAAACAGATATAATAGAAACATCAGCTCCAGAAAGGTAATTAAAATGCTTCAACAATGGTATTTTTAAAAAAATATGATTAAATAAAACTTTCCTACACAGGAATTTAAATGAAATGAGTTGAACTGAAGGAAAAATTTTTGTGTTTCTTATAGTTATACACATCTATATAGACATACATACATATCTGAATATACGTGTGTATATATATTTACACATCTCTATTATAAATAAACATAATATATTATATAATGTATAAGTATATATAAAAAGCATTTGTCTACAAAATGAAAAACCTGCGGAGTTAAAAAAAAGAGAAAGTGTGCTTGCAAGCTCACAGGGCTTATCTTAGACAAGACAATGCCAGACAACAGATTAGCTGTCACAGCCTGTCGTACCATCGTCAAAGGTATCCACCAGCTGACTGGGGTTGATCTCTGCTCCCCCGATCAGGATGTTGTCCAGCGCCCACTGCGCCCGGTCAGGGCCTGAAACCACGATCCCATTGCTGATGGTGAAAGGCTGCCACCAGCGCAGGCGGGTTGTGTTGGTCAGAGCGTGTTCGGGGAGGAGGATGTAGTCATGTCTGACTGAGATGTATTTTTGGTAATCCATCTCATGAAGCAAAGTCCAGGATATCCCTAGAACGAAAAGATGCAGGTTTAGTAGTAAAAATAAGCATATGGTAGAATTGTCTAAAAGATTAAAGGAAGATAATAGGAAATAAAAAATAATAGCTACGATCTGCTGATAGACAAATCCTAACTTCTTAGGGTGGTTGGCAACTGTTACTCATTGCAAGAGTAATCTTGTAATCATATAAAGGAATCAGATTGGCTGGAAGCCACTGGTTAGTGAAATCAGGCAGGAGGACTATGGAAAACTTTTGAGCAATAGATGGAATTTTTAGATGGGGAAAGAGCTTTACAAGGACAAAAATAACTTTACAATTAAAAATTATCTTATTATTTTCGATCTCTCTGACATCTTCTCAGATATTTGTGATGCGTCAATACAGAACAAGGCTGTAGCTCAGCTGAAACTACAAGATGTACTTGCCTCCATCAATGGAATAATCTAGTAGCACTCCCTCCTTTCTGCAAGTTGGTCTGTGGCATGTTGTCATATTGTTTTCACTCCCAATTCTTCCCCAGTACTGTAGAAATCTAAGAGTAAATGTGTAAGTTTATATCTGTTAAAGATCTGCACAAATTGAGGCTTTGGTTTCCTTTAGGAGGTGTGCTGAAAATGTTCCAAATGCCAGCACTTTTAAGCAAGTAGCATCAATGTACAAGTAGAAAAAAGGTTTCCAAAAACATTGCCCAATAATTCCCATGGGAACCTCATGAAATTCAGCAAAGTCCTGTCCCTGAGAGGGACTAACCCCTTGCAATGTTACCAGCTGGGGACTGGCTGGCTGGAAGCCACTTTGCTAACAGTTCCCTGGGAGTCCGGGTGGAAAGGGGTCTAAACATGAGTTAACAAGGTGCCCTCACAGCAACGAAGGACATACAAGAAGTTGATAAACTGAGGCAAGGTCAGTGGAGGCCACTGAAATGACTGGGGCTAGAACATGTGGCCTATGAGGAGAGGCTGAGGGACCAGTGCTTGTTCAGCCTGGAGAAGATGGCTGGAACTAGGAGACAGTGGTGATACATCGAAACAAGGGAGGTTCTGACTGGATATAATGGGGAAAAAAAAAAAAATCACTGTGCGGGCAACTCACCACTGCAACCAGCTGTCCAGAGAGACTGTGGGATCTCTGTCCTTGGAGGTTTTAAAGACCCAGTGGGTCAAAGCCCTGAGCAACATGGTCTGAATTCAGTGTGGACTTGGCTTTGAGCATGAGGTAGGACTAGAGACTCCCGGAGGCCCCTTCCTGCCTGAAAAGGTTGTGTGATTCAGTGAATTCTTGCTGAATTACAGGAGTGAGAGTATGAAGGCCATGCAGTCAAGGGAAATGATGCTAAGTTGTCTTCTATGTCATGTCCTTAGCTTGTCTAAATTGACATGATTCCATTGCCCTCCAGTTAATTCATCCTTTTCTACAGCATGTGAGTGGAGTGGGTCTTGTATGGGCACCCGAGAGAGGACAACCAGCAGAAGTTATGGTCTGAACTCAGCAGGAGACATAGCTGATGCCTCCAAGGTGGAGACCGCAGTGTCCAGGAGACTGCAGTATCTTGCCTCTTTGCAGGACAGGTGCGTTGCTGACCTTGGGACATTCCTGGGGAAGGAGACCTGCTGCTTCTCCTGGGCATGACAGACCCCTTCCACTGGGCTGGGGTGAGCCTTGCATTCTGCAACCCATCTGAAAGCATCAGTGCTTTGAGAATCATAATCTAATTAGCATCTACCTGAGATTACACGTTTGTGGTGGCCTAGAAATTCTCTGAGCTACAAGCTATGTCACATGCTGCTTTGTCAGCATTTAACAGAGTTCCCAATTGAAATGACATGGAAACATGACCTACTTTGCCCCCCGCAGGTCCAGATCCTGAGTGACAGCCTGCCTCACAGTTGCACCTCCAAAATACAGAGTTGTGTCTTCTGCGAGAATCCCACACTCAGTACAAGTGTTTCCACCTTCTAAGGACATCCATAAGTCTGGTTTAATTTCTTCATTGTCAAAGCGCTCTTTCAGGAAAGTCTGTAAGGTGTTTAACATAAAGCACAAGTAATTATGACCTTAAGCCTTTCTGATGACCACAGCTGGAACTGATCTAAACATGGCTGGAGGGCTCCTGAATGCTGTAAAACTTTTTTTTTTCCAGGGTGACTGAATGTTTAGGTGAACACCACCTGAACTGAATTAGCTAAATGTGAAAATATGTTAGGACTAGATTTCAACCTGCTTGGAAGGTAATCCAGCACACCAGGGTTTCCATATGCAAATCAATGGATCTAATTCATAACTGTGGTTATGGTAACACAGAATATAGTAACACTAATAACAGCTAGGTGAATTAATTTTATGTAATTTTATGTCATTTTCTGGTATTCCTTAACATCAGTAAGCTCTTTCATGACAAAGACAATCTTTCTACAGGTCTTGATTGGATATAATCATACGTGCAAAGGTAATTATTGTCTAGTGATGATCAAAGGATGAACAGTGAACTTTATCACAGCTTTACTGAGCAGTGTAATTTGCAAATGAACAAACTAGTTCTTGGATACTTCAGTAATAGTTTTTTTTGTTTAAAAAATTATAAAAGGCCTGAAAATGGATTTGAGTGTCTTCAGGCTGACAGGAATCAAAGCTAGATTTCCAGTGGGATCGATCTCCTTCTCTCTCTCTCTTTCTCAGCTAAGCACATGGAAAAATTCACTCTTTATAACATGCAGCAAAATTACCTTCAGTGTCTGGGTCAGATAGCAGTTTGGTCCCGAATACCCAGGATCACAGATGCATTTCTCATTCAGGCAGTCTCCATGGCCTCTGCAGTTTTCCAGACAGCCAGGGCCCAGATAGAAATTGTCGATGGCCCACTGCATATCTGAGTATTTCTGGTAGAACCGAAACCTCACGGGACTAGATATAAAAGAATGAAGAAAATCAGACATAAATATAAAACAACTTTGCTCAACTGAATAAAGGCACGTGAAACAATGTACTTATGACTGTAGTATCCTGCAAGCTTCCACAACAGTGTCTGTTGAAATCAATTTTATACATATCCATGTCTTCTTCTTCATACATGTACTACCTATGATAAATGGATGGATTCCAGATCCTGCTGAAGCTGGAGAAAGCTATACTGGCTTCTTGCAAGAGAATTTCAATTTTGGTTATACTTCTTGAGCAGATTACTCAAAGAATAGAAGAGATTTTAATTTTGCAGAAAGCGACAAATGGTTTGCATATGTGCAGATGACTGCAGACAATAAGGGTAACTTTTCCACTCAGTAAGGTCATAAATCTGCTCTCTAATTGACTGCGGGTGTCTGAGCAGAGCAGAACATGCAGTACCAGAGCAAGCTGTGGAGAAGGGTAACTTTGCCGGTTGTTCAGACCAAGAGTCATGGTCAATCTTGAAAGACAGGAAAGAAAACTGTGCAGCATATGTAATGAACGTGAATGCTGCTAGTCTGCTGTTTTCTTGAAAGAAAATGAATAGGCAGATGTATCGCCCTGTGTGTTTTTTGGAAAGCACTGAGTCCAAGACAAAATGAGTAGCAAATTCATACTTACTTGCCCACAAGGTTTTCAGGCAGTGAGTAAGTTACTCTTTTCCATCCTTTTGTAGGAAAGAAGACAGACGGCTGCGAAACACTCCCAGAACATTTTGGATCAGCTGGTAAACACTGCGGTACTAAGTAACTCCAGCTAACACCAAAGTCAGTGGAATACTGCACATGGACCTGATTTTGTGCAAGTTTTTCTGAAGTTTTACATCCAACAGAAACCTAATAAAGAAGAGAGCATAAGTAAATTAGAATTAACTGTGGTGATGGTTAGAGTTTTAAAAAATGTTTGAACCTGAAAACTGACTGCAGAATTTTACTTGAATGATGGCAGTAACAGTGCTTGTATGGTACTGGTCATCTGCAGATCTCATCAGTATTCCCAAGACTGAGAACATGCACCATATGCAGAGATTCATTTTCTTCTAGTTAGCTCACACTTCTGGATTTCCAGGTTTTGACACTTGTGCCTTATACCCCAGTACCCCAGAACTAATAATCTACCCTCCCACACAACCTAAGATTTGAATATTTTGGAGGAGGCCACCCAGCTTGGTTATGTCAGGCAGGCCTTTTTTATGGAAGAGATGTGCAAAGAGCTCTTACAACTTCCATATATCGCTGGGTTATTTCTTTGATTGAGGTAAGGGGGTGCATGGTTTGATGTGAATGTGTGCTAACATAGTAGTGCTGTGGACACTGCTGAGGTACTTTTCCCTCACCAAGCAGCTGTAACAAAGTAGGCACCTTCTATATGTGTAGTGTCCTCATTACATGATGTCCGTACAACTGCTGTGCTGGAAGGGAAGAGAGCGTTACCTCTGAGAACAGCTCGCGGTATTAAACCTGACCAACACAGAGTAGGTGAGAAAAATGAGGATGGCCTACTAATAACAATTTTCCCTTAGGGAATGGCTCATGTGTAGGCCTATACATCATCCTACCTCCTGAAAACTCTGCTTGGACTTGGAGCAAGATGTGGTTTTGGATAACTATGTTGCAGATAGAGATTTTACCTTGAACTGCATAATCCAGCCTTCTGTAGGAGTCAGGTCGTGGGTGACTGCGTAGACCTCTCTGCCGTCATGGCTCCCACAGATCATGACACCATCAGGAGAATCACAAAACCTCTCAATCAAGCAATCATCATGGAATAACCAGTGTTCATTCACTGGAAAATTAATGAGAATGTCAATAATATACAATGACTATATAAACCAAAGAAAACAAGTAGTGTTTACCACTAAAGGTGATTCATAGCTTTGTTTTTCAACCTATATGAGAATTATTTAGCATTGCTCCTGAGAATGTCAGTACCCCATCTTTCCCATGTACATATTTATCACATTTATCACATTTATTGCTCAAAGCACCTCTTACTACTCTCTTACATAAGCATTACAGCGTTATTTTTAATGTTTAAGAAGTAAGGATCTGAGACTTACTCAAAACATAAACTTCTGTTGCACTGGATGTTATGGGAGAACTTTTTAATGGGTGTTGCCTACCTGTCTGCACAAAGGGTACCCAACACTGTTAGCTGTTAAGCCTTGTAAACATCCAGAAATACTTCCTCTACGAAATCGAATTGCAAAATGTAACTTCACTGCACTAAAGAATGTTTAAAGAAGCTAGGAAATAGGAAACAAATACTCAGGTTAAGAAATCTGCTTAGAATATCCTGACATTTTTTCATCCTTTTTTCTTTCTTTGAAGAGACGTTAATCTTCTAAATAAATTCATGCAGTAAAAAAAGAAAAGTTACACTACATCTTTTCATTTTGCATTTTGTGAACTAAAACCAAAAGATAAGACCCCTGTAGTGAGGGGATTGTTTGTGACATCAGTCACAGTGAGACAAAGATTCCGATGCTCAGCAAGGTTTGGAATTACTGCACTGACTTCTTGCTCTTTAATTCAGATCCATGTAAAACCTTTACCTGTAGTTTTGTCTTCCACAAACATGTCAAAGGCGATCATCCCGGTGGGCCCTGCGTCAGCAGGGGACCGCTCGTGCTGCGGCAGAGGAGCGCTGCTGAAGGTGTCGAGCATCACCGTCCTCTGGTCAGCTGAGCCGGAGATCAACACATTGTCGATAGCCCAGTCGTTCTGGTCCAGGCCATCATGTTTCGGCTGCCACCAGCGGAAGCGGGTCCCAATGGTTTTGGCATCATAGGGGAGGAGGATGTTCACAAAGCTGAAATACAAAGTGGAAATTAGTTGAGGAAAGCCACAGGAGAAGGACATTTCCAATGCTCTGTGCTGGGTGCTTTGACCAGGTCCACTCCTGTTGTTTCCTAGAGTATGCGAAAGTAGGGAAAGCAGGGAAAGACTGAGTGATCTAGCCTCTCTTTCCCTACAGGAGACTGCTGAAACAAAAACCTTTCTGATCACTCCAATGTCATCCCTAGGACGGGCGCTCAGACTGAGGTGGGAAGGGCCAGCAGTCAGACTGTGGCATGGTTTGAGCAAGCTCATGTGATTTTGGGTGGGTCTGTGGAACCAAATGCAATGGTCTAGACCAGCAGGGTATGACTGTAAGGTCCTAATTAAGGGAAATGTTAAGAAGGGCAATGTTGAAGTAAAATTAAGATTACCATTTTCAACCTGGAGCCATTCAGCAGATAGAAATGTTCTAGTGCATTTTTCGTCTTTCCGTTACAGTAGATGACTTAGATCTCTTGTCCAATTAAAGTGCTAATGACTTCTTGGTGTATTCAAATAAAATAACAATTATGGGTCCATCCCAGCCCTATTTTCTACAAGTCCTATATTAATCAGTGATGAAAAGGTCCACCCATATCTGTGCATGGTTTGAATCTCACAAATGTCTGAAAGTAGGGCTTGAGTGTATCCATCCTTTCGATGGATCTACAGAAATGCAGTTTCTCCTCTCCACACCATTTTCTATCTAGTTCAAGGAATGACTTTCTGCTCTTGTCAGTAAGAAACCAGACTGCAAATGAAACTATCTTAAAGAGCAGGATGGACATCATTACAGTAGCTATTAATTTATATTCCTGCAACCATTTAAAAATCTACCAGACTGCTACGGACTCCTTACAACCCTTATATTTCTGGCCTAGCAGCTGCACAAATGCTGATGCTCAAGGACATGTGCCAAGGCCATTCATAAACGCTTGCAGGACTGGACAGGCTGAACTCTTGAAGATCTGATATCCAAACCACAGCAGTAATGTATCTCACAAGTTCTTATGAAACATTCAAGACCACCTCACTTCAGTATAGGAAATTATATAGGCAGAAGAAGGTATCTACAAACCCAGGCTTGCTGAATTGATCATAGAAAATTTCCATTAAGAGGCTCCAGGTGATTCCACCGTTCACAGAATACTCCAGCAGCACTCCTTGGTTGCGGTTGTTAGGAGTTATCAGGCATCCATACATGAAATAAAACTGGATGAATTCTGCACTGGTGAGGTTCAAGTCCACTGTAACTAACATACGGCTGCAGCCCTTAAAAGCAATGAAAAAATATGTTGGCTGGTGTTGGCTGGCAAAACTTATGAACCTAAAAAGTGTTAGACTATGCAGTCACTATTAGTATAACTTCATGTTGTAAAACCTTCAAAATTGTAAAAAATTATACTAATTATAAAAAACAGAACAATAGATGATCTTGCCTAAGGACATAATTTCAGTTATGTTCCATCTTACATCTGATGTGTATTCATACACGTTGCTACTTGTACCTACGGCTTTATGACATTCAGTGTCAAGAATTGTATTCACCTTACTTGTGAATACAAGAGTTAGAAAACTCCATGCCTCCAGTGTAGATTATGTGCTAATGGCTCAATTTGTGCCAACCATCAAATGGCACAGCAATGTTGTGTGTTTTCCTATAATCCCTTTTATACTTCACGTACCTTGCTTAGTCTATTAGTGGTGCCTACTTAGTCCTACTGGAGGAGATTGGAAATGTAATGCTTCTGTTACTTTATTTTAGAAAACTTGCATCAGTTTGAACCTAGATATAAATTTGTACAGAAGATATCTACAAGCATACGTTTTACATGTTTCTAAAATACTATTTCATCGTTTTTGTTATCCCAAAGCTATCTGTAAGCAAACTATAATTCAGCAACAGTCTGGGTTATATACCTATGTATGTAGCTAAAACACAGGAAATTTTACTCTGAGCTTACTCTGAAAGAAAAGCAGCAATGAAATATCTGAAGGACAAGGCTACGCATGGATGTATTTTCAAGGACCAAGTGCAAGTTATACACATGCAAATACCTAGTTATTAATTTACCTCTGTGGTCTGATTAGAAGCTGCACCAAACTCCAGTCTTTATTGGAGAGCTGTTAGTGCTATGAGGAGGCCATTACGAGCAAGTGGAATTGAATGTCTACGCACCTGGACTGTGCTTTAATCTATCAGCCCCACCTCCTAAGGCCTCTCCATGGATCCTTTCAGGAAGCACACATGCTATATTTCATTTTCCTGGCTGCAGCAAAGCCAGGAACATAGTATCTGCTTGCCTGGAATGTTTGTGGCTGGCCCTAGTCTGTAGGACCTGTCCGAGTTTGACCTTCAGCTACGTAAAGGATATAAGCTTTTTTCATATATTTTATATTTAGTAAGCTATGCCGATATTTTTTAACACATTGCTATTTATTCAACTTTTTGTATCAGTCCCATTTATCCTGTCGAAGGCAGTGAGTCAGTCTCCATGCTGAACACGCACCCCGCTGAAGTGAAGAGCCATCCCGGAGGCTACCGCTCCGCAGACCGTGCTCAGCCTGCCCCCGTTCACTGTCAGCCAGTTCTGGTTCGATGGCGAGCGATTGAAGTTGTCTTTCAGTTGTGTCGGAAGGGGGGTCTCCGGCTCGTCGCAGTAGAGCCCACCCCAGTGCTCATCGCAGCTGCGGAGGAAAGCAAATGCAAAATTCAGCTGGCAAAGGCTTTGCATGGGTGTATAATCAGTGCCGTGTTATTCCACATTCAGGTGCCATCTTATTCCGTGTAGAGGCTGTCTGCACCATTTACCAGCGCACAACTGGTATATGGGGGTTTTAAACATCTGCCGCTTTTTGTAGTTGTTAACATGGAACAAAAATGACTTCAGGAAAGCTAGTATTATACATCATTCAAGCTGCTAATATAGAGTACACTCCATCACAGAGTGAAATCAGTAAAGTACATTCTACTTGGATAGATAAATCTAAGAGAATGTGCCAAGCCAAAGAATGTCCTGCTAATGTTATATTTTACATTAGTCTATGTAAAATTTTAGTGGATGGGTACTTCCCTGTTGTTTCCTTATACAGTCCTCAATTTTTTTTGTCCTCTGAAAAACCTTCCTATAATGAGTCAAAGATTGGATAACAGCACGGAAATGTGTTCTGCTACTACGCAGATTTCACCAGGGAGATCGTGCCTTGGTACTTCGGTGCTGTCAGGACAGAGGACAACACAATAATATGTCCATTCTGCAGCCTAATATATTTTTAACAAACACAGTCGCAATGCAATTATACAACCATTCTCCCATTTCTGTTGCCATTTGTGGCTGGAAAAAGCAATGCATCCATCTGGAAGGTATTTCTCTATTGCCAGACAGACAAATCTGAGATCTGGTTGTTGTTTGTTAGCTGTGCAGGGCTCTGTGTGGGCTGTTATACAGACAGTTTGAAGATCAAACCAGTCTGTCTCCACTGGCAAACCCTACCGTATAGCAGAGGCACCAGGCCATCGAGCCAACACCAGTCCCAGGGCAAAATCGGGCCTTGTGAAGAACTGGTGTATATCCATCTGCTTAGTGGACGTGTCCCACCTGCAGCCCAGGCCCAGGTCCTCTGCACCCAGCGTTGGGATAAGGGCATGGGGACACAGCATGAAACTGCTCAGGAATAAGGATGACATCTTCTGGGAAGCTCCAGGACTGTATGTCCCTGGAGGGGTGTGCAAACTCAAGGGGATCCCTTCTGCCTACCCACTGGGAAGGGAGCCAAGATGCAGCACAGGCAACAGCAGAGGCAATGTGTTGCTGCTGAGGAACGGACCGGCAGCATCACCCACGACATGCGAACAGGCAGAGGTCTGGCAGACCCAACCCCTGCACTTGCCCTTCCCCTTGTTATTTGCATTCCCAAGTGGTCCCAGTGCCCTGCTCAGTTTTAACAGCAAAATCCACCTTGCTTTCAAAAATTGTATCCAAGTCTCTCCTGCAAGTTCATTAAAATGATGGAGGAGCAGTGAAATGCTACAGTGCTGGGCGGGACAAGGAACAAGCTGCACTTACACACAGTTGTCTTGCGTGCACTTCCCGTGGCCACTGCACATGTCTATGCAGCCATCCCCAATGTAGACGTTATCGATTGCCCACGTTTGCTGCTTATCGAAAGGAGCAGGCTGGTGCCAGCGGAAACGAGTTGCTTGAGATCTTTGGGAGAGAAAGAAAAACAGAAGAGTAGTATTTCTAGCTAAGCTAATCTATTTTGACTGAAAGGAAGTGTCAAGCTGGAGGCTACAGTGCTCCTGGAAGATTCGATGTCAGCAGGGCTGATCCCTGGCAACAACAAGGTCCCTGAAAAGCCAAGAGCAGGGTGCCCACATTTTGAGAGTGGGACAAAGCATGGGTGTCTGGTAGCCTATGGAGAGTGTGGGAGGTGGGAAAGGGCTCACCGGTGAGAGCAAAGCAAGTGGGCTGTGGTTGGTGCAGTGGAGAAGAGGATAGGAAGAAGGTGGTATGCCCAAAGGGAAGCTCGGACCAGTCACAACCACATCCCAGCACAAATCCAGACTTGAGGGATAGCTGGGAGCTGGATCAAGCCAGAATCACCCAAATCCTCCAAGTTTCACCCCGAGCCTGAGTTTTACTGCTTCAGTCCAAGTTAATGAACTAACCTGACTTTTTCTCTATGAATTCTCCCAACTACACTTAGTAAGATCAGCTCTAGGGAGTGGATTGGCTCCTAGGCAAGATGCTGCCATTTACAAATCTAGAGGGGACAGGTGAGAGTGCCTGTGCAGGGCTTGCAGTGTGACCCTGGTTTTGCCATTTCCTCCCTCCTCTCCATCCAGGGCTTGGCTGGAAACGTTAAGAAATTATCTATGGTGTGATACTGGCTCCTTTCAGTAAAAAACTTTTATTTTGTTGATTAAACAGGGCTTAGCTCCCTATTCAAACACCTGACTTTGATGTAGCTATATGTGAATTAAGTGTCTCAGCTTCCAACACAGATGATGAAAACCTAGCCGAAACAGTCAGGGAACACCAAATAGCTATTTAGCTCATGCAGCAGTGGGCACCTATATTTGAATAGCTGCGAGCAGATAAATTTCTGTAACATCAAAAATGCCATTTTAAATTCAAGCTAGTCCAGGTTTTGCTGTACAGCACTAGATGGCAGCATTGAACTTTGTGTAGTCTGTTTTCTTTTGAAACTCAAAGAGAAATCACGATTATTGTAGACACAAAAACAAATAAACAGCAAAATCCCCCAAATTTATTCAGTATAAAAATAGATCTTTTATGGTAAGTTCAATGTTGTCCTATTAATTATTTCTTTATAGTCATGTTATATGAGGTGAATGAATAACAAGTTAATCCAAAAATAAATTATTGCTGTGCTGTCTAGATGATCACCAAATAGCATTTTTAAAAGAATTACATAAATTGCGAGGACATCCTTGAGGAATAAAGACAAGCACCTATATCTCACACTGCCTGCTTTAGATTTGGTGCTTCACTAACAACTTATGGAGCTGATGCTTCTGGGAGCAGCTTTGTATTTGCATTTGCATTTTAAAAATCAGCTCTGAGTCTAAGATATAACTAAGTGTTTGTTGCCTTCTACAGGCCAGAGGTTAGATAGCACTCTGGGGTGCATGAACACTAAAACACTATGTAAGTATGGATGTTGTGCACCAGGCCATTAACTAGGTAGCCTGCACATCCCTAAAACATACAGACACAAACAACTGAAGACACACACCTGCTGTTACACAGTGTGAAATAATTAAGCAGCATAAAAATTATATCACATCTAGACTAAAGGGTCTATTAGCTGCACCTATTCTGAAGCTTTACTTCTCCCTTGCTTGTGACCTAAGGTTGTAATAACCTCTTTCATGCAATCCCTATCTTAGTATCTTTGGGAAATGGTATTATTTGAGCCAACGTATGTAGTTATTGAATTGGACAGAAGAACAATCTTTGCCTCAGCAGAGCATCAGACTTCTTTTGGCATATACAGCTCAAAAACTTTGCAGTCTTAAAATCACAGCTATTTATAAACCTGAGTTTGTCTCAAGTGGTAGGTTCCTTTCAGGTCCAAATTCGATTGGTTTGGAACATCAACCCCAGTCCTGATTGATTCTGTTCAGCCCCAGAAACGCCTCCTGAACACAAATTTACAGACTTTATACAAGAACTGTTGGGGTAATGGATTTTGCAGACAATATGCAGTGAAGCAGTACAAAAGAGTAAGCAGAGGGGATCAATGCTGGGAACAAGTCCTAAAAACGTACTATTACTTGACATAAAGAACTGCAATGAGTATAGGGAAGAGTCTAGATGCCCAGAATGATTAGTAATAGACCATATGCTCTCAGTAGATTGGCTGAAAAACAAAGTTCTCTGTTTCCAAACTCGTATGTGCATTAGTTGGCATCTTTTATAACAACCTTCTCAAGCAGGCATAGGCTCTGCCGGCACTGTGCCTACTTCTGTGCCTGCAGATAGTTCAGCCTATGCCTATGTGAGGAGATTGGGCTCAGCAATAGCAGCAAAGCTGCAGAGCAAAGTTGTGCTGAGAGCCTGACATCCAGGCTACCTGTGTCTGCAGGGCTTTTCTTTGGGCTAGCTCTATGCTGGCTTTATCGGATATGACTGCGCGGGGCACAGTCACAGCTATCACCGCAGACCAGCACATCAATAAGGACGTAGACTGGAAGGCTGAACTACCCGGTTGTGCTTGGATCGATCTTTTTGACAAACAAAACAAAAATCCAGCAGTTTTCTGGGCATGGTAGGGAACCGTATGGCAGCACTCCCAATAGCACTGTCAGAGCCAAACAGCTCCTTTCACTGCAACTGCCCACGATTTTTCTTCTCTCAAAGACAAAAGAATGTAGGAAAAGGAAGAGGAGGTGAAAATGTGGCATGTGTAGAAACAAGGAGGAGAGCATCAAAGCTGAGAGGAACACAAAGGATACAAGGAATGCACAGAAAAACAAGAAGCCTGAAAAGTGCTATGTTTAAAACACCAGCTCATAGCCAAGAACAGCAAGCACGGGGTGCCATGGGGATTCAGTCAGTCAAATCAGCCACCGAAACAAAGAGAATTTAGTCAGGCTGACAATAACATGGCGTTCTTTTAAAAAGTTCCCCCTGCCCTTCCTCAGGACAAGATGGATAAGAGTTTCCTATCTTTAAATAACTAAGAAAAGTGAACACACATAGTAGTTTTGCAATTTTTATGCAAAGCAAGATGGAGTTTCATGTCCTTATAGTTACTTGTTGCTATATACATGGACCAAACAAAAATGGCAAGGTACAATTATTTTAACGCTATAATGTATCGTGCCTCAGTACATAGTTATGCATTTAGATTTATTCTGTAGAAAACCACAGGGAGATACCTAGTATAGGCAGGGAGAGGCAAAGTAATCCGGGTCCACTTGTTGAAAGTGTCTGAAATCAGAATCCTCTGGAGATGGTACTTGTTACATTCCACATTAGTGGGAAGACAGTCTCTCAAAATCGGGTGCCAGGTCAGCCCAAGGTCCACTGAATATTCCAGTTCAATAGCTAAGGGTAGAAAGATAGTGAGTTACTTAATTTAGAGACTTACATCCATAGGTCTACAATAAACTAGTAACCCCAGAGAGTGTCAGTCACAAGTCTATGCTGAGAAAATAACCGCTCAACACTTTTCAAACCCTTGGGTCAGAAGCACAAAGCTATCTCCTTTGGTGGCAGTGCTGGAGGATACGTTACATGTAGCTGAGCAGGTACAGCTCGGGAGAAATCTGCAGGACATACACCTCCACATCCGCCACCTAACTCAAGGGACCACAGGCGCAATGACAAAGTCACTTGTCAAGTTGTCAGGACTAAGTCAAGCCAACTTCTGTAGCTGCAGCATGCAAGAAAGTGATGTGACAGCATCATGACCAGCAGATTTTTGTGTTTTTCAGGCTGAAGGATGAGATTTAGCTGAATGTAATAATTGTGTAAGGCAGAGCAAGACTCAAAATCAAACTTTTGGCTCTGTCATAAGATGGTTTAGTCACTCTTCCACCCCTCTCCAGACCAGCTCATTCCATTATCTAGCATAAACAATTTAAAACAGAGTTTGTTAGTGAGCTTGTTTTCATTCAAACACAATCTAGCCATATTAAACTAATGCACGCATTTCTCAGCAAAAATCAGCAATTTCATTGTTTTGATGTTTATGGCTTATAAACTTTTATTATGAAAAATAAAGGCTAGTCAAGCTCACTAAATACTTCAAGTTAAACTTTTATGCAGCCATTAAAAAGTAAATAATAATAGGCACAGAACTATAACTTGAAGTAAATGTTCCAGCTGCCAGGCATTCTGGCTGCGTAAAACATGGAGCGTGGTTGCAGTGACAGAGGTGGTAAATCTGTGATCTTTTTTGATTACTACAGACCCATTTCTTCTACCATCATGCACAGAGAATGACCCTTAATCACCCAGTCAGTCCTACTTCATGACTAAGCACTGAAGACAGTGCTATAGAAGTGCAAGGACAAGTGGATACAAACAAGGGTAAGTGAGTTTTTAGTGTTAAATCTCCATCATCAAAAAGAAATGCTTTGCTCATCATGACTGGAAGCATGATTATCCTCCCTAATTTAATACTAAGTTAAGATAATTGTAAGTATAGTAGACAAAGAAAGAAAAAAAGAAGGAACTGTTCCTTTGCCAGTAGATAGCTAAGCTGCCAAAACACTTTTGAACTTAGCAGAGATGATCTTAGCATGCCGCAGTCTTTTTAATACCAAGGGAAAAAATATTGTTCGACATGTGAGTAAAATATCTCAGTTACTTCCATTGGCTTCAAAACAGCAAAATGAGACAAGCTGCTTCTGGGACTTCATGTAAAACCTTTTTCATTTTTATGGAGAATTCTAGAGGAACAGTCAGCAATCCAGGCAATTAACACATGCTATGTACTGCAACATATTGTATTCTGCTCTTCAATAAAAAAAAATCTATATCTCAAAACCCTATGCTAAAAGAATGTAATTTAAGACATACACACAAGCATGCAAAAGTTAGGAAGTCCTATTTCTTGTGCATCTTAAAATTCACATAATGAAACAATTTTAAATTTCCATGTGATGTGTATTGAGTGCAGAGCATGTTTTGATTTGTGTATGTGTATGTATAAGTCTATACGTGTATATATACATATAGACATATAAAAATATGCTCTGCACTGAATAAACATCACATGGAAAAAAGGAAGCTAGGTAATTAAAAATTGCATCATTATGTGTATACGTAAGTATACATATATATGTGCATATATCTATGCACACATACATACATATATATATACATTTATTATTTCATATGGACAACACAAATTTTTGCAGTTGATGCTGACTTAGCTTGTGTCAGATGTATGCTGATATAAAAGATTTCTTAGTTATACGGGTGCAAGTGAGACCTGAACTGAGACTTCACTGAAAATGCAAACCCACAAAGCAAGATGCATACATAGGAAGCACCCAGCTGCTTATGATTAGAACCAAAACATCACCCCAAGCTGTGGATACCATCTACGGGTGAATGGATTTGAGACAACTGTTAGTCTTTTTCTTAAATGAACTGAACTGCAACTTCAGTGCTTGGAGGGAATAATGTACTTTAATTTATCTTAGGCTTCAGACACCTAGAATAAAAAAGCTGATACTACAATTCCTAACAGAAACATGCAGCTTTCTTTTGTTTCTCAGTTCTCATTATGATGAATAATGGAACCAGAAAACAAATGAACTTTCCTATACAGGAGAGGAAGAGGAAGGCAGGATTTACTAAGAAGTCATTACCGTAACAGGAGTCTGTGACAGAGCAGGATGCTGCAAAATCTATTTGCAAGAAAGAGTCTTCATTGACAACGATGTCAGTGGTGACAACATAGCGGGTGCTAGCTTTCTCAATGAACACTAGAGCATCCCCAGTAGAGCCACAGACCGGCATCTTGGTTCCACCAGGATGGAGCAGCCACTTTCTGCTATCAAGAGTTGTGAAATCATCTTCTAACACTGTATTGCCAGAGATGTTTCCTCCAATAAGAATCTGAAACATTAGGAAAGGAATTGTTATTGAAAAGAAGAAGTGTCTAGAATTCTTCACAAACATGCACATGACGCAGCATCCTGGAGGAGGAAGAGATTTACTGATCTATGCATACATATTCTGCTGGTGCAAAATGAACACATTTACTTTGTAAAGAGTTGAGGTTATAAGGAAGGGGAATATCTTCTTCCTATAAACGGGTCCTAAAGAGATCAGCTCAGCTGTAGAAATCTAAAGTTCAGGGAGGTGAACTCCATCGTGGATGAAGTAAAACTGCTCATAGAAATAAATGTTGGTAGGAGCAAAGTGATTACACTGTCATTTTTCCTACTGACTGTTCAGCTCTACTATAACATGGTGCACTACTCTCAGATTGCATCTGCTGATAGAACTAGGGAAATAGTCTCTGCTTTGCCATCAACTGTAAGATGTCAGCATTTTATTATTCAACAGCAAGCAAGGTAGGATTAATTTTAGTTTGTTATTTTGAATTCAGTTTCTGATTGTTCTGAAATAATATAACTACATTCAATGAAGATATAGGAACGAAAGAAGGAGGATTTTTTAATTTTTTAAATGGAGGGATGGGGAGTAACATTTCGTAACCACATCATTAAACTTGGCTGGGAGTTTGGTTTCTTGGTTTTCCTGAGGATCTGAACCAACTCCTTTAAAAATACATTTGTAAATGTTTAAGAAAGTTGAACTTGGATGGCCCAATAATATTACTCAGAGTGCAATCACTTTAGCGGGTTTTCTTGAGATTCATACGAAATTGTACAAGGCAACATAATAATCTTTATAGAAGCAAACCCCAAATATGAAACAAACCTTTGTTTCAAAATAAGATGGACAGTGATCGACATTTTTCTGTAGTTAATTTCTATTACATTCTACCAAATCAATTACATATTTGGACAGATTTTAAATGAAGGTTTTTGAAGTTTGAACTCAGATTTGCATGTTGCATGGGAAGGCCTTCTGCAGCGTGAACCTCTGGGTCTACCTATGTATGGGACTTTCCTAGCTCCAAAATGGGCGCTCAGTACCCCGCATGGAAATGGACCATTAAAAACACACGATTAGCAAACAGTAATTGTGCTCTATTATTTTGCTAGATTATTATAATTCTGGAATATCTTTATACAAAGCCTTTTTTGCTTGACTCAGTGAAATGACACGTGACAACAAGAGGGAAACATTATGACTGAAAACAGTCTAAAGTTGTATTTAAAAAAACCAACCCAGAGGATTAATTACCTGGTCGATTACCCAGGGACTGTAGAAATGCCCATTGTCAGATGGTTGCCACCAGCGAAGCCGAGTGGAGCTGGAGCGGGCCTTCAAAGGAATTTCCAAGGCAATGTACCGTCCCACATTGCTGGAGTTGCTGAAGAGGAACTCCTGGAGAAGGCTCCACGTGAGGCCCCCGTTGAGCGAATACTGCAGCAGCACAGGCTGGCTCCTGGGGTCTGGCACCCCCTTGCCACATCCCAGTCTCATGAAGAACTGCACAAATCTAACAGGGGGAGCAATTACTGGACAGATTTCTTTTCTGCAACATCCTAGATAACCAACTAAAGAGACTTGGAGTTTGTGTATTGACTATCCTTCTTGCTGTAAGAGTCAGCTGTAGGAGATCTTATGATTTCCTTTTCAAAGCCTCCAGAATATAAGTAGGCAGACAGGTGGGATGACAAAAATTCATTCTGCCTGTGTGGTAGTTTGCTAGGCAGAAGAGGCTGAACAAAGCCGGTCATTTATGTTTCGAGCTTTTGTCTGCATAGCAGACGGTGTTGCCAATATCAGAAACATAATCCTGGGTGAAATTTTTATCCCTGTAGTCTATGAGTACAGATTTCAGTGGCAGAAAAGCAATGATGCCCTAAGTAGATCATAATTTGCTATGAATTTGCTGAAATGCTTTAATTCTAAATAAGCATCCCAGTTTTCCATTGGCATAAACTAGAGAAAATCTGGACAGGAGAACAAAGCATGTTTTACTTTCAGGGATCATTTTGTGCATTTAGTGAGCCGGGGAAATTTGTCTAAATCACACTGCTGAAATGTGCTGCCTTCCCTGAAGCCAGCCCAAGCCGCCCAGGGACACCAGCGCTTTCATCCCCTATTTAATTGGCTTCTCCAAAGCAGCACAATAGACTTGTATCAAACTGCGAAATTCTTCCCGTTAGCCGATGCTCATAAATAGCTCTACTAGGTGCTTGGAGTGGAGGGAACCACTGTTGTAATGATATTTACCTATCGGACTCTCAGGGATATTACAAGTATTAATTCGTGTTTGCACAGCTTTTGCACAGCTTTAGAGAATTTTATCTGTTCTGATTATTATTACATTAGTGCTGCCTGGCTCACAGTTAAATGAAACAGTGCAAAAGAAGTTTTGTATCAAAAGTCTTGCTCTGGTTTAATCTGCAGGTAGATCCACTGGGAGTGGAGGCTGCAGAGGTGCTGGGCAGACAAAGCTTCAATAAAACACCAGACCTGCAAGTCAATTAATTCTAGTCCTCGCTGCGAGTCACGGTTCCCCTTGCTACTATATATAACTTCTTTCGCCATAGATTATACCCACCTCCACGTCCCAGACATAACGTATTGCTTGTGCTGTAAAGGAGCACTGGGGACCTTCATAGATCAACATATCAACCGTAATGGATTGGATTCACTGATGGCAAGTCTTTGTGCCTCCTCAGATTTACTCTGACATTCACCACATAATTCAAAGGAAATAAGCCCAGGTGACCTAGTCTCTGTTGAATCTGATCTCTGTGGTTTGCTATTCTTTTATCTGAATTTTTACTAATGTAGTAATAACCCACTCAAATATAGGTGACATAACTTCTAGCAGATTAAAAAGTTAAGCATTTTAAATATCTCTCTTCTCATCCCACAGATATTTTGCAAAGGCTCTGCCTATTTTGAAATGGAAAAACAAAGTTTGCTTGTAGATCTAGTAACACTAAAATGTGCAGACATTCTTCCAGTAATTCAGAACTGAAAGGATTTGATCAGATGCAATACCTAAAATATGCTGTCCTTACTGGTATTTTGTGCTGTGCAGTTTCAGCTACTGGTATCACTGTGATGGCAATGTACTCTTCCCTGTGTTAAATTCTTTAAAATATAGATGTGAGAGGAGTGGACAGTGGATTGCAGAGTCCACTCACAATCCCCAGGTGCTGAGTATGGCTTGCAGCACCGACACCACTGCTCGCCTCTGTGCTTCAGGGGGTCTCAGAAGAAAAGCGGAGGTTTTAATGTGACTACTGAGTCTGACACCCTTTAAAAGATCTATTAGAAATGCTGGTTGTCATCATTCCTGGCATAAATTAAAAACCCTCCCCAGATGGGTTGTACTTTGCAGGTGGTCGATAAAGTCAGCCTGGAAGTTAAGAAAATCCCACTGTAATTACTTTAGGTTGCTAAAGAGCAGTCCCCAGCAATGCTGCTGCAATCTGCCTTGTTATTCAGAAAAGAGCGTACTACTTATTTGTTGACAACATAAGCATATACAAGAAATTAAACGTACTCCTTTGTTTTCCTTTCACTAAGACAGATATAATTTATCTCTGTGTAACACCTGGAGGTCAATATATGCAAATCCAGCTACAGGCTACCATGAGAAGAGATAAATGGTGGTTCTTTGAACACAAGCAATAAGGAAAACATGTCATTTAGTCTAATGGAGCAACTTACAAGATCTCTTGTATCTTTTGTTAAGCAATCTTTTAATTTCAGAACAGTCTAGGAAATCAAATTAGTGCAGAGTATTGATATTTGTGTTTACCAAGTTCTGAAAAAATTTGCTGTGAGCAATCTCACAAATGCATTACAGGGACCTCTAATATTACCTCGCTGAGGGTTAACTAGTTGCTTATCTAAAAAATATAGTGGTTAGAAATTAGGTGTCTTTATTAACCGTGAGGCTCTGCAATTAAACCATTATTTAAAGATTCAGTGCTAATAAAGACAAGTCAAAAAGAGAAGTGCCTATTAAACCGTTTCCCAGAAAACATTAGAGAGGAGTGGGATGTTTACAAGAGACCAGTGGAAAAAAGACTCAGAGAAAATGCAATCTCTCCAAAGTAATAATACAAGGATATAAGCTAAGATACTGAATAAATCAGAAAACAATGCCTGTTTGTTAGCAGGCGCGCAGTTAGGACGTGGTTTAATTTATATTAGTGTAAATTTTTTTAATGTGGCTCGCTCACCGAGTCTCACTCATCAAATATCTCCTTTGCAGGCCATGATAGAACATAATCTCTAAATACACTAAAAATATTTGTTTTTCAATTGCTGTGCTCAGTGTAGCTGTTGACAGCTTGATGGGAATTTCTCAATGGATTATTGGAAGCAAATGTGCACAATAAGAAGAAATTAAGCTTCAGAACTGAAAGAATTATGAGATGATGAATGGAAGAATTACACTGGCAGCAGATACTGCTGTTTAAGCAATGGCTTGTAATACCCCAAACTCTAAGACAAGCAGAGCATGTGATGTGCAATCAGTCTCTCATGTTATGCATTTAAGAAATAAAAACTTGCATAAACTACTGAATCATAGAATCATAGGTTGGAAAAGACCTCTAAGATCATCAAGTCCAACCATCCACCCAACACCACCATTCCTACTACACCATATCCTGAAGTGCCATGTCTACATGTTTTTTAAACACCTCCAAGGATGGGGACTTAGTCACCTCCCTGGGCAGCCTGTTCCAACGCCTGACCACTCTTTCAGTAAAGAAAGTTTTCCTACTATCTAATCTAAACCTCCCCTGAGGCAATTTGAGGCCATTGCCTCTCGTCCTGTCGCTAGTTACCTGGGAGAAGAGACCAACACCTGCCTCACTACAGCCTCCTTTCAAGTAGTTGTAGAGAGCAATGAAGGTGTGGCATCAGATCCTGGAGTTCTTATTCAAGGAAAAAAATAGCATTTAAGTGGTTAATTCCATTAAAGTTCAAGTTAAATTTAGTTTAAAATGGTAACAGTGGTTAAATGGAATATTTGCTAGAGTGAGCATATCAGCTTGCCTTTTACCATGGAAGTATCACATATGTATTATTCTTCAGTACATTATTTCTTCAGTGAAATCCTGAAAGAACTTTGAGACTGTGTTACCTGGCTTGTGACAAATCTAGGTCTCGAGTCATCAGCATACGTAAGCCTTCTTCATTAAAGAAAAGGTTGTTTCCTCCAGACATGATACCACATTTCCTTGAAGGTTTTCCACCACTCACAAGCAGGAATCTATCCGACTCCAGCTGACCTGAATACACAGTAAATACATATTTATGATTTACTCCGAAGCGCTTCTACTGCAAGAGTACTATTTACGGAGGAAGAGAGCTAAATTAAACATCACCTGCGGAGTGAAGAAATATTCATTGTTTCTGGTGCAATGTGTTCTAGAAAACTGCCATGAATCAGAAAAATATAAACCAAATAAACCCAGAAGTATGGAAACAGGGATCTGAGACTCCAGTTATTCACAAGATTTTCAGCTTTTCTGCATTTTTCTGAAGATAACAACAAAGTACTCAGGTCTATAAAAAAACTTTGCATACCATGTGGTAGCATGCAAGCAAGGCCTGGCAAAATTAAAAATGAACAGCAGCACCTATGAAGGGATGAGTTTGGTTCACAGGCTTTGTGTTATTCAAAGTGTTCTCTTCTTGCCGTGCTTGCTAGCAGGGGAAACCTCGAGGTGGTTTTAGGGTTGTGTGCGTGGATGCTGCGTGTGCCCAGGCACGCGCCAGGCTTTAAGTTCCCTCCTACTGTCGCTCTGCCGTGCCTGCTGAGTGATAGCCCTCGTTGCTGAGACACACGCTCTGCTCTGAAACCATGTTTGCTGTATGAAGGCCCCTTAGATTTCCCTCGTAGGGAGAAACGACACAACCTTAAAGCTATCCCTTGTTTGCCTCACTTGCACATGTTCTGTCTGTCCAAAAGTAAACTACCATCAAACCACCATTTTCTTCTAAAATTATTTTCTACATGTAGAGTTTCAGGAAATTCTATATCTGCCAAGATTTTGTATTCCAGCATTAACAAATTCACAAAGAGTCAGACACTCCAAACCAGACAAGGGATAGCCATCAGACATTCACAAACTGTGCTTGAGAATGACATCTGAGCTACTTGGTCGGTGGGAATACCCCCACAGCATAAATTATATTCACAAGCATGCAGGGGTGAGGAAGACTTTGCTGTTTTATCCTTTGAGCCGTTGGTTCCACTAAGATGGACAGGCAGAATTCAGACACCGCCCCCCCCCCCCCCC
>Ga0065711_1034967_pt1 | contig 22990 bp, 8 predicted proteins | sample Hoacrofraction12_FD_59098 | JGI IMG/M metagenome (GOLD analysis project Ga0065711, IMG submission 59098) | Hoatzin crop microbial communities from Cojedes, Venezuela - Epithelial fraction 12 v2 (version 2) | ecosystem: Host-associated > Birds > Digestive system > Esophagus > Crop | place... | reverse complement strand
GCCTCTAGACTTGAGGTGGGTTTTCCATCCCACTTCCTCATGTCCTCTCCGTGGTCACGCAGGTAAAACCACAGGGTGGCCCGTGGTGTGTAGCCTCTGTATTCCCTCTCCTGAGCAGAGGAACGCTTGCCCCTAATAGCTGAGACACCTGCCGGCACAGGTGGGGAGTAGGACATATCCTCTTTGAATTGCTGTAACTGCCGGGACCATTTATTCACAGCTGAGATGAGGGAGGAAGAGAGGCTTTCTTCATATTGCTGGAGTCTGACAGCCACCTCATCCACTGTTGGTGCCTCCTTACCTTTCCAGTTTATAACTGCCAGTGAGTGGGCATATGAGGAGGGTGCACTTCGCACAAACTTCCTCCACATAGATGCTGTGCACTTGACTTCATCTGGGTCTGTGGGTAACTGCTCGTCATCTGGTTCATAGTAACCAGCTCCCGCACAGCTAATTCCCTCAAGTACTGAATACCCCTCTCCATATTGGTCCACTTGCCAGGATAGCATACAAAATCGTCACTGAAGGGGTACCTGTCCCTCACGCCTGAGAGAAGTCTCCTCCAGAGGCTGAGGACTTGTTCCTTTTTCCCAATGGCCTTGTCAATGCCCCCATCCCTGGCCAGCGATCCCAGCTGCTTGGCTTCCTTGCCCTCTAACTCCAAGCTGCTGGCCCTGTTATCCCAGCACCGCAGCAGCCAGGTGACAACGTGCTCGCCTGGGTGGCGGCTGAAATCTTTCCGCATGTCTCGCAGCTCGATCAGGGACAGGGACCGGGCGATGATCTCTGTCTCTTTCTCCCGCCCCGCGATGACCCTGGCTCATCGTCATCCCTCCCAGAGGGATCTGCTCTCTTTGCGTCTTTCTTTAGTATTACAGGGACGACTGCTACCAGCACAGGTTGGTCATTGGGCTCAGCTGCAATGCCTGCAGCTGGAGCTGGGTCTGGAGCCGCTGCTGTGCCCACCGGGGAAACTGAGTCCGCCCCTGCAGCTGTGGCAGCGGCAGTGGTGGTGCCGTTCGGGGGGGCTGTGACTGCCTGCTGAGCTGGAGGGGCTGCAGGGCCAGCTGGGGGGCAGCAGCAGCCGCAGCACCTGCTGCTTCATTTCCCCCCCTTTCCCCTTTAAGGCACTGAACAATGTTGAACAAGGCTCGGTAGGCGTGGGCCAGACCCCAGCACGTTGCAGTGATTTGTGTCTCTGTGGAGTTCCTAGGGTGGCAGCACACTTTTTGCAGATACTTTACTAGTTTATCCAAATTCTGCACTTGCTCAGGGGTGAGTTTAAAAAGCATCGGGGGTGTCCACTGCCCTAGGTACTTGCTCATGCTGTCCCACACACCCAGCCACTCACAACTATCCAGCCCCAGGGTAGGTCTCTGTAGGATGTTCTTAACTACTTGTTTAATCCTAAACAAAACCTGCAACCTATTTAGGAGGCACAACAATAGAAGTGTGCTGGCCTGAGCATCCCACGGGTACTTGAAATCCTCAAAAGCCATTACGACTAGCCTGAGGGAGAGAGGGGGGGCGAAAGAGTGGGGGGAGGTATCCCCTCCTATTTTCCCTACAGATTGGGTTTGATTATTAACAAATTCTAAGACATAGGATCCGAGGTACGGAAATGACCGCAGTGCTGCATGCAAATACAAGCCTAGTTTCATGCACAGTGATGTTATTATGTCATAAGTTGACATCATACAATACAGCAAAATCATCATCCTGATCCTTTTCCCCGCGATGATGAACAGTACCACAGAGAAAACATAGTGCAAGTACGGATTCAAAAACCACAGCCATCTGATCAAAGACAGAAACATTTTTACTGGCAACTATTTAACTAACACTATAAATGCATATAACAAAATTTAACACAATCTAGGAAAATTGTTTTAACACCCACTGCTCAGCCCTGCCGTTATCCCCGCCCCACGCTTGGGTGCCAAATTTTAATGTTCTGGTTTTGGATGCAGCCGGCAACAAAAGTGCCAAGCGGCCGCCCCTCCCCCCGTCGCTGTGGTGCGGAGGAGAATGGAGAGAAACAGGCAGAAAACTGGTGGGTCGGGATAAGGGCAGTTTAACAGAACAGCAAACAGAGGGAACAGGAATAACAACTATACAGAAAAGGGGAATACACAAAACAAACCAGCAGAACAGAGCCCACAGAACAGAACCGCTCTCTCGAACCAAACCGCCACTCTGCCCTCCAGAGCCGCGAGTGAGTTCCTACCGCGCTGCCCCTCCCCACCGGAACCCAGCATGACGGCACATGGTATGGAATACCCGGCTCTGTTTGGCCAGGTTGGGATTGGGTCAACCCACCCAGCTGCGCCCCTTCCTGGATTCTGGTGAAAATTAACCCTGTCTTGGCCGAACCCAGGACATACATTTTTTTCCCCAGCCTAGTTTGGAAGTATTGCTATCTTTGACTCAAACAGATTGTTCATCATCCTCCGCTCAGTTTTCTCCTGTAAACTTTTGTAGATTCTTCTTCCAAAATAAGTCCTCCCCATGGGTCAGCATCTTGCTTTCACTGTCAACTGTCACGGTCATATCTATCTGAAAATACTAGCTTTCATATCAGGGAATCAAAAAAATTAGGGTAGGAAGGATAAGTGCCTTATCAGCATTTTATGAAAACAATCTTTTATAAATTCTGACTTTGAAAATTACTTAAAAATGGCTTAAATTTAAGATCTAAGTCTCTGAATGGAAATCAGAAATAAAGCAACAGAAAAAAAATCTCAAAAATTTTTACTGCTACAAAAGATTCTTTACTTACCTTTAAACAGTAACATCCTCATCCATGTGTGTATCAACTTACCATGATTCTCAGACAGCATCTCATGTAGTAAAGGAAGCTGAGTGTTTCACCATTTCAAAGGTTTATGCCACGTTGTCATCAGAACTGAATAGTCTTTAACCAGCTTACTGAGTGTCATGTATGATTTTTTTTCACTGACTAAGAATTGTTAAATATAGGAGTATTTCTTACAAATAGAGATATAAACAGATAATCAAAGCCCCTCAAAAATCTAAAAATGTCTGATTTAATATCTTGAAACATTTTAGAAGTTAAGTAGTAATACGAATGAAGAGCTTGTGGTATGCAAAAAGACCACAGCAATTTATTGTTAACATGATAGAGATGTAGCATTCTGGCAACTAAGTAAGTATGAAGACAAATAGAGGACAAAGAACTATTTCTGGAAAATCAGAAAAAAAAAAAGGAAAATAAAAGAATTCTCCAAGGTCAGTTACCTTAGGAGTTCTAATCTCCCAGTGGATCTCTTAGATTCTTAAGAAACTTTCCAGACTAAATTATGGATGAAAGTAAGCAATTGCTTTCATAAAATATTTCTAATCTATTTTTCTTTTTTCATTGCTTCTGAAGTTTTATATTACTCCCAAAGAGTAATTATAAAGTATGGTGAAGGCAAGAGAAAGACAAGAAAGAGGCCTGATTTAAAATGTTTTTGAGTTATAATTTCAGAAACATTTAATGATTCCAACGACGATTACATTTCTAAGGGTGCATGAAGCATTGTTTCCTAAAGGGGTAGATGAACTCCTGAAAACTAGGCCTTAATATTAATTTAATTCTATTTTGCTTTATTTTGGTTTATTTTTTTTTACTTCCTATTCTTGTATTTTATAACTTCATACTTTACCATATTTTCTAAATAGAAGTGGAAAAAAATCACATGAATGCATATTAATATATCATGCATAATATCTGTGTGATATCCACTCCCTTAGGAATCAAAGTGCATAGGTGGGAACATACAGATCTGAGCTGGCCACAAGCAAGCCTCAGCACAGAGCTGTGCCCACAGCGAGGTACAGTGTCACACTAACACAGCTGTTAAAAGGCTTCTGGACAAAAGTAGGCTTATGCTTGAATATCACGGAAGACCAGTAGAGCATCTGGATCTGTTTGCTTCCATCCACGTGTACAGATACTGTTTTACAGGTCCAGGTTCCCCAGGTATATCCGGCAAAGCATCTTTTCACGCCAGTCAGCTTTATTGCACTAAGTACTGAGCTGTCCAGTAGGAAGCATGTTGTTTTGTAATGAGAGCTCCAAAAACCTTCTTCAAACACAACAAAAGATAGTCAGTCACACATGATAAGGAAGGAATGAATGTGTCTCTGGTGTGGTAGCTACACTTATACTTACTTACATGAGGGTAGCATCTTACTGTACTACTTAAAAATTAACAAGAGTTGTGTGGTAGACTGTATAAATACAGACCAAAGCAACAGTTTCTGTCTGAGAGATAGGACAGTTCTCACTTGGGACACAGAGGAACTGGTTAAAATCTCTGTTACTCCGTGGAGACTTCTGGCAAGATTCTCTTAATTGCTCTCTTTAAGGCTGTTCCACTTTGTATAAATGAGTGCATTTTTATCAGACTTGATTCTGTATGTTATAACTGCTCTAGCTGTTGATTAGTGAAAGCCAGAGATCACTGTATTGTGCTCAAAACTGTCTTTGGCTTTAATCTATATAGAACTATTTTCCACTGTCACTTCTGCTAGAAGTTAGCCAAAGCTGATGGGCAATGGGTTGCACAGGGTTCAGTCAGACATGCTTTAGGATGACATAAATAAGTTTGCATCTGTAGAATCCTAGAGATGGATTAAAGAAAGATATGAAATCAGATGCTTCACATGGCGTGTGATTTCTACTATATCAGTTTCACTGCTGGAATAAGGTCCCAAGAACTACATGAAACTGTCACATCTGAAAATGATGGCTTTTTATTCCATGTGTTTTTGTGCTTGTCCTATTTGTCAAAAGATGAGAGGGACATTTTCACTCCCTTTGCAACACACACCATGACAGTGACACCTTTAGGCAATGCTGGATTGATCAGCTGCTTAGGGGAACACATGGTTGGAGATGGACAGACAAGTCATTTCCCTCCTCTGCCTGTGCCAGAGCCCTAGAAAGTCAAGTTGGTTGCTGCTACCAAAGATGTGGTAGGGAAACAGAAGGTGGAAGATGCTCTGTGGTTTAAGTACCGTTTCTCATCTTTACCCTTCCATGGAAATAGATGTAGAAGTATCATGGGGTTTTGGCACTCCTTCCTGTCCCTCGTCCTTCTTCTCTCTTTGGCCCATATCTTCCATCTTTTCTTTTCTCTCTTACTTTTCTCTGCACGGGAGCATTCTAGTTTTGGCCAACCCTTACCCTGGAAAGTCAGGGTGGCAGAATTCAGATATTTTACTGAGAAGGCTTGGAACAATTTTGTTCCTCATAGTACACAAGTAAAAGTCTAAATTTGCTGGAAACCAAAAAATACAAGACCTCTGGGACTGTTAAATTCCTGGTAAGCCCTCCATTTTGGGGCAAAGCTTTCCTTACAACGTTACTTTTCTTCTTTCTTTTTTAAGTAAGTCACACTGATGGTTCATTCATGCTGTCACTTGAGTTTAGCTCATTGATTGTGCTAGTAAGACTGAGGTACTAACACAAGTCTTTCCTGTTGGTAGTGCCATGTGCTAGGAGGTAAGTCATCAGACCAGATTTAAGTAGAGCTTTGAAACCATACGCTGTGAAAATAGTTGCAAAACAAGTGTGTGATTATCTAGACTTCTGTACTTGCTTTCATATAGTCATTGTCAATAAAAATGTAATCATCTCATGTGATATTTTGAAATACTCCGAGATTTCTTTTTCTTCAAGATAACATAAATCTATTTTATCTATAATTTAGAGAACACATGGTAGTGAATTTTTAAAGAAATTTAGTTATTACAGGGGGTCTAAAACTACAGAAGGTCTAAAATTTTTATAATGTTACAGATAAAAGAGCAATATAGTGCAAATTTTTTGAGCATTGTAGAAAAAAATGTGAGGAAAGCTAGGGAGAAAAAAGTAATTTCAAACTCCTTGCTTGACACTAACGACCTGTTTGGGATAACAGCTTTCAGCATGTAAACTCAATCAGAAAGGAAAACAAAGCTGCTTGAATGGATGCATGGTGCACATCTGTGTCTACGGCTCATGTCCCTGAAAATAAAGATGTACTATTGCATTGTTTTGTAGTATGATTTCTCCTGAATGTTTTATTAGTGACACATTATATTTTAGACACCCAAATAAATAGTAGTATGGAAAAAATTTCCCCTTCCTTTGTGTAGTGGAACACAGAATTTTCCTTGCCTCGAAGTTTCACAAGATTTAGCAGAGAGGCGTAGTTTTTGAGGCTTTTTTTGTACCCTTTTTTTTCTGAATATAAAATAGGCATTAGAACTGAGCTCATATCTTAATTGGTTGAGTTACCCGTCCCACCAGAAATGCAATTAATGCATAACTTCTTGTCATTTCACTGGGGTATCATATCATGACACAGTGTTCTATTTTGATACCATTCTCTGCCCTGCCATCTGTAAAGCAGAGTTTGAAGTAGTGTGCTTAGAGTATCTGCACATGTCTGTCTGTACATTAGAGAGAAGAAAGAGGCAGTAAAAAAATTAGCTGCCTCCTTGGTCCGTTTTCTGACCTTGAGATGGCCATAAAATTGTACGTTTTGACATTATTGCTATAATATTTATGTATTTTTACATTATCTTTTCCACTAACACTGGGGCAGTTTTCCTGGGCCTGAAAGAAAACCCTAATATCCTAGCACAGCAGAAAAAATGAAATATGAGATTACTCACCACGTATAATTCTCTTTTCAGAGATTAATTTGATTATGCATCAATTCTCCTCCTCCTCCATTTAGTCCTGAAACTTTCCCTCAAACTCCTGACCCTTCTCTCAGCTCAGTATGTTAAGTGAAGCTGATAATTTTTTCACACTTATCTCAGTATAATAAAACATTAATTATGGTATCTAGGGAGTTACACATATTGATACATGGCTTAGGTTTTTCCATCACATTCTTCAATGCAATATTTGTCTTTATTCACCTCAATATGCAGACTAAAATCCTCTAATTCACATACCAAGACAGAACTCCAAGAAGAAGCTACGGAAGTAGTTGCTTAGATATGAAGACCAATACTTTTAACTGTAGAAATATCTGATTAATGACTCATAATAATAGGATACAGTATCTGGTAGCATTTTCAGTGTATGCAAAACAGTCCCCTGAGTACAGTATTAGATGAGAGTGACAGGAAGCAATCCTTTTATTGATGGTCAGCAGCAGGTTCCTGGTTCAGGGCTTTCACTACTAAGATTTGGCAGATCTAGATGTAGGAACAAAAAAGAAAAAAGAATGTTTTGGTTTACTGATACTCTCAGTACCATGAATGTAGTCTAAGGAGTTTTACATCTCCCTGCAAGCTCTCCAGACATTGCTGACTGAAATGCTTAAAGTTTTAGATACCTACCTTTCATACAGATATCTGTGTCAGACACAGTTTTAGTTCTGGAAACTAATCCATCTGTTAATCTTTGGTTTAAGATTGCACCGAGGACAAAAATATTTGTAATATTGTATCAAAGGTTAACGAATCTTTCAGTTTAATTTGAAAGTCATATCTACACTATGCACTTAGTTAAATGACATATGAGTCCCTGATATGGGCTTATTGTGAAAAAAAAGAAAAAAAAAAGGCAAAAATGCATTAAGCTTCAATTTTCAAGAATTTCTCTGCATGGTTATACAGAGCATATACACTTGTTTTGTTGTTTGGTCTTTAGAACAATCTGCACTGTGAGTACTAAGCAGCCTGGATTTTTTTTTTTTCACCAGTCTTGAATACACTAAGGATCATTTTATTCTGTGAGATGCCCATCTGGAACTAGTGGAACTTTTAACGGATCGAGTTGTTTCCATGTGTGAGGAAGGATGGCAGAATTGTGTGTTGCATTGTCAGTACTCCATTCAAAATGTTTAGATATATAATATTCACAAAACCTGACAGGCACTAAACTAACAGCTTGAATTTATCCTCAGTTCTGTTTTAGAGAATGATATTTAATGCAACACTGAATGACAAGCAAATACCAATATGCACTATATACATGTCAAGTACTAAATAACTTTGTATGAATTAAAACCTAAAAGTTGATTTTGAAATGAGTTTAGAAAATTTGGATTTGTTACAATTCTTCTATAATTAAGGACATGATTATATGGTCTTTTTCTGTTCATTGTTTTGTTCTGTTTGTCTCATACATTGCCTTTTATTGTTACTGTACTGATACAAAAATCGTAGGTTTATTTATCTATTTTGTTTGCCTTATTATGAGGACGTATTCAAATCATTCTTTTTCTTATAAATGTTGATTTCTTATTACTGTATATGCATTTTAATGACATCATAAAGCTTCAGTTTCATGGTATAATGAATTACAAATGGAGCAACAAGTCATGGTCCTGTATCGTTAAAGTATTTCTTTGTTGATTTGTTATGTATTATTACAAAGTTCAGTTTTACTCATAGCTCTATGCACAAATAGTTTTACTGTCAAAGCCACAAAATCTTTTAGGGTATTTGGGAATATTCCAAAGCTTTGCATATTTTTGCAAATCTGCCTTAATGAGCAAATTCCTCGTAATTTAAGTATATGTGCATAAAACAAATTGAAGTAGCTATAGCATTTCTGTGCAAAAGGAAGAGTGAAACTAAAAAAAAACACCATATGAATACATAAGAGGACACAGACACATAAAATAACCATACTGTTAATGCAAATAGGAATTTTTTGACATTGATTAAAATGGAAACAGGGACCAGAACACAGTCTAAGAAAAGACAGAGGGTAACAAGCTCATTAACAGTGTTGAAAGCTTTTCATTTTCTGGATTTGCAGATTGTCTACTTTCAGCCCTGCTCAAACATTGATGGAGCAAATAAAAATGTTTCTGCCTTCTTCTTCCTCCAAGGAAATAAATTATTTCTGTTCTAGACTACTGGATGGTTACTACTGTTTCTTATTAACTCCAGCATACAGGATTATGGGGAAACTATGGAGCCTGATCTCTTCTCATTACTCCACTCCCTTTCTCCATGTGCTCCAGATGAGCTAATAGGACGAATATTATTGATTTAATTCCACATATTCAGACCTAGTAGTCTTGCCTGTTGGGATATTTAAAGAAGGTTCTTACTGTGTCTTTATTTCCGGTACATTTGTGAAATCCAAGTCAAAAACCAATTTAGACTAGAGATCAGAGCTTTAGACCTCTAATGTGTTGATGTACCCAGATTCAAATTTTTCTCTTGAACTTCGCTGGAGTAATTGCCAGATTTATGCCAGTTTTGAGCTCATACCAGATCCGGTCTCCCTCCTCTATGGACCAAAGGTCGGATATAACTTCTTTTATTTCTCTTTTCTTTTTTAATTCTGGAATATTCTAATATTCAGTGAAAATGCTCCAGATGATTGAAATCGAAACAGGTGGAAGATTTTGACCCTATTTTTTGTGTGTTGCTTAACCACTTCCTACTTAATATTACTGTTTCATAGTCTGAACAAATTTACTTCATGCTTTAATTATGATGTGGGCCTTCCTCACCCCTATTGGTAGGCTACACATTCTGTTCATAAAACTACAATGTCGTGGTTTGGCCCTGGCCAGCAACAAAGGACCATGTGGTTGCTCTATTGCCTGTCCCCCTGCTGGGGTGGGGAGGAGAATGGAAAGAAAAAAAAGGCAAAAAATCATGGGTCGGGATAAGGGCAGTTTAACAGAACAGCAAAACAAGTGAACAATAACAACAATAATACTGATAAGAAGAATATACAAAACAGCAGAATGCATGGAGGAATTCTCACCACCCGATGCCCAGTGTACTCCCGAGCAGCGATTAACTTCCCCCGGCCAGATCCCCCACCCGAACCCATCATGATGGGTCATGGTATCGAATACCCTGTTTTGTTTGGCCAGTTTGGGTCAGCCAGCCTGGCTGTGTCCCCTTCTGGTTTCTTGTGAAGATTAACTGTCTCCTAGCCAAACCTGGGACAAACAATTATTAAAATGTAACACATCAGAGAGAAATGAGATTAGAAAAATATTGGCTACAGCTTTGCTTCGAAATCATCAGAACATTTGTCAATAAATAAGTCTATAACAGACCTTTAACCAGTCCCCTTCTACTCATAAACTCCGAGGTTTCTAAGTGATGATATGATAACCTGGGAGGATTCATGATCAAAGAACTTCTTTTGCCTTTGCAGTCTTTCACGTTGAGGTGATATTAGTCACTTGTCACACATCGGTGTTGGGAGCTATATCTGCATTTGTACTAGAAGTGATACAAATTCTCATATTTACCTTTAAGAATATTAGCTGTGCTACATTGTCATTATTCAGGCTTGCTTATTTGTTAGTGTAATATTCCCAGCTGCATCAAAAATACATTCTGAATAAACACAGGAAAGAGGATGTCTTAAATACCGTACAGCAGTTTTATTTGAGAAGGGCTATATATAGATTGGACCTCGTCTTTTTACCCCCCTGTGCGCACCTGTGACTCAACATCAGTGAGAGATAGACCTGTAATCTTACTGGAGAACAGAATTTGTCTCCTAAAGTTTTGGGGCTTGTTTATTTGTTTGTGTTTGTTTTTTTTGTTACTTATCAAGAAATACTAGGAAAGACACTGCTTTTCTCTGAAGTTCTGTTATGGTCCTCATTACAAAGCTGTGATGTTTGGCCAAAGTTTGGCCACTATGATGATGGGAAGAAAAACAAAGCTACAGTTAGACATAGGTAAAAAAATTTTATTAATGACAGGGACTACTCTGGTGGTATGGCTAAGAATAGAAATGTTATGTATTTCCCATTCTGTTGACTGAAGAGAAAAGCAAAGGGGACTCTACAAAAGGATTTCTTTAGTTATATTTCTCCCTGCTGGTTACTCCCAGTGCCCTTCAGAGAGTGGCCCTCTCCATGAATATAACTGATCTGACATGCCTTTTTTGCATTATTACTGGTAACTCTTTCTAGTGTGACAGGGATCGTTCTTCATGTCCAAAGAACCATATGAAGTTAGATGGATTGAAGATAGGGCTATGGAGACGATTTCCAAAGAGAAAATTTAACACAGCCTCCAGGCTTCTTTGGCTAGGTCTACATTAGTGAGTAATTACTTGCTAATCGTACAATAGGAAGAATGAATAAACTGAAGGTCTGTCCTTACAGCACACTCTATGTGGTCTGGGATTTTACTTCAGGATAGATTAGTTCTGTTTCCTAGAGTTAATATTTCCATTTCATGTGTTCTAAAGCTGTAAAAAGTAAAGGCATTCCACAAACCCTCACCACACTACAAAGTGTCGTACTGGCCTTTTCTCCATGTCAGGCAAATGATACTAGCATATCATAGCCCACTCTAACATGGCTTAAATAAAACCTCACAAATGGAAATGAACCTAGTTTCTGTTCCTGCCTGTGATCTTGCCTGTTTCTATTCCTGCTCATGTCCAATTAACACACCAGCATTCATCTGTCTCGGGGATATGGCATGACTAGCAGCGAATGTAATATTCTTTTTGCAGGGGCAGTGCAGGCTTTCTTCTGTGAGTTGACAGCACTGTGCACTACTACTACTTCACTATCATGGCTTAACATTTCAGAAATTCATACCTATTTTAAAGGGAGGGACTATCTCTCCCTCTCTTTTGTGAAGCCCTGCTATACTGAACCCCTACTGATCGGTGGTTGACCAGTTTAAGATCAGCAAATCCACTACTGTGAGCAAAACAGTGGTCAAGGGTTTAGATGTCATATTCCAAACCTTCTTGTTTGAATAACATGGATAACATCACAAAAAAACTTTAAAGCTTATGTTTCCATGGGTTTTTAAACTGTCTGGGATCTACTGAATTATCCACTGATAAATTTGTGGATTATTTTGATGTGGTTAATTCCTATCTCAAATTTGTGGGGATTTTAGTACTTTCTTTGAAAGAATGGACATAATGATTCACCATATTTGGTTCCTGCTGGTTCACTGGGAGAACTATTCCCCTCACTAACAGATCATAAGGTTGTACCTGGATAAGGAAGTTATAAACCTCAATAGGGTGGAAAAGGATTGTGCCTTTGATTGTCTAAATCTAAGGTAGCTGGGGCTATGTGACACATTGAGGGGATGGAGTAGGATACTCCAAGTGTCTTCAAAAATATCATTCTTTCTATTAAAAATAGGTAATGCCTATAGTAATGGTAATCTCTTACTTTGCTTGTTTAGCTTGCTCTATAAGAAGAATACACGCACACACAAAAGTGAAAAAAATGAAAATCTCTTTCTCTGAGAGCTCCCAAGTACAGTGGTTGCAGTCTTAGAAGGTAGCAAGGTCACCCAGCCTGTGTTTTCTCTGACTCTGCTCCACACCCTGTAACGGAGCGTTAGGGTCTGGGATGTGTGCTGTAAAGACCATGCAAAACACCACAGTGCTGTCTTTTTCAGAATCAACAGCCTAGAGTTTGTACTGATAATAAAGTCTGCTGTTTCTGATTTCAAACCAAGTAACAATAGAGCGTGCAGTGAGACTGTGATCCATCAGAACTGATAGCGTGTCTGCAGTATGGCAAAACACACCTTCCTCTTCACCTGACTGCCATGAAGCGCACAACCCACAGCTGAGCATCTCTACATCCAGACTTCCTACTAAAACTAGAGATGAGTACCTGCATATGATGTCATTCCTGCAAACCATTAGCCACCTGAGCCTGAAGTGGCTACTCAAAACCACATGAAGAAATCCATGACCCAGTGAAATCACAGGAGCATGTTTACTCTGCCACTGCTTAGTCTCCATAGCCTGCTAAGGCCTGGAGTGTTCTATGAGACTTTGTGAATGATGAAAAAGGAAGGAGGGAAGGGGAAGGAGGAGCATTACAACCAGCAAACATTACTCTACCACTAACTACTCTGCATCTTTAATAAAAACACCCTCTCCGCTGCTTGTCATTCTAGTTCTTATGCAGAGATTCAAAAGGCTGCTTGGCAGAAAACTATCCTGTGTGTGGCTCTTTGATCATATCATCAGTTCATAACCCACTGCTTTTGAAAAAGGGAAGGAACCATGTGTTTAGGTCTTTAGAGGAGCCTGTGGTGACCGCATTATTATGGCTTGGTTAGTACTGAGGCTGAGTTAGACTCACACACGGCACAGGCTAGACAGGCATTTTCGGGCATACCTAAATTCCAGACAGAAGATTCCCTCATACCTCAGTCCCTCAGGTCATCTTTTAAAGACAAAACAGCCTTTATGAGCCAGTGCTATGTGTCATCTCCCTGCACCTCTGGGACTAGGGATATCATTCCTCCCTCCTTCTGCACATGTGATTCTGTGATTCTGTAATAATGACAGGTACAGAACAACATCAAAATTTTTTTCAGGGTGGAAACTGGAGTGCTCACACAGAGGGCTCCTGATAAAATCTGTGGCAGGTAGCAAGCTGGAAAGGTATCTGTAGATCTGCTCTTGTCCTCAGTGAGAAAAGGGAATGATAATGCAGTTCTAGACAGGCTCCTAAAGTTTTCCTATATGGTCATCACCGAACCTCAGGTGTGAGCATGCAGTCAAATAGCAGTCCTGGTGGTACCTTCTCATCTGAAGACCAGTTCAAGAACTGTTATTGATTAACGTCTTCTGCATTGCATCCAAAGTGTGGTAGTTTTCCTGAGTCTTCATAAACAGCATTGTCACCTTCTGATCTGAATTGAGGCATTGTTTGCCTACCTTCCTTGCACCCATCAGCAGTTATATACTCCCACAAGGTTATCTTGCTGACACATAAACTTTTGATGTTATCATTTTCGTAGGAACCCAGCTGGGATCTTGTTGATTCTTTGCCTTTGCGAAAAACATCAATAAAGGGCAATAACATGAAAAAGGGAGACAGAATATGCAAGATATTCATGAACTGCAAATGGAAGAAGAAGAAAAAATGAATCTGAGCCAAGGAAAGCGAGGATGAATGAAGAAGGTGCATTAGTCAAAGAGCTGAGAGAGCAACAGCATATGTGAAAGTACATGTACTTCTAATAGGACATGTGTGTTGAAAAAACTTGTGGTGGTGTGGAGCAGTAGGTTCAGACTCTTATGACTCTGTGGTGCACATATGATAAGCAACTGGATGGAGATACCAGTTTACTTTCCTTCAGAAAGAATCTTAGTCGCACTCATTAAGAGTACTCCTTGTGTGTATCAAGTAAACACACTTTTTGGGGTATGACCAGAGAGCTTAAATCAGAACTGCTTTACTGCTCTGAACTAAAATGTTGATTTTGTTTTGTTTGAATCCTCTACATAGCTTATACAGAAATCAGCAAGCAGTGAAGTGGCATTTTCAGTGGTTACAGTGTAGAAGCCTACAGCGAGTTGCAGGTGTGTATGGAGAGGTGGGATGAAAAGGTTAGTTTTCCTCTTTATTGAAAAGTGAAGCTAAATCTGACACCTAAAAGAGATGATGTGAAATAAATCTCACTGATGCTGCTGCTTAGATGGTGATACGACATTGAAAATTCTATTGTTCTATCCACAATTTTTTGAAACATTGTTTTCTAGGGTCATTAAGACATATGGCATGTGTACTTTTTATACATGTTTGTCTCAGATGATCCCTTTTCTTCATTTTTAATTTCTACAATGTGCTTATTTTGATCTACAAAATCAGAATGGCCTTTCTTTAGGGTATGGTCCCAAATATCACAAACATACAGTAGCATCATCTCCTTAGAGAATACAACATCTAACAGTAGAATGGTTTTATTATTGCTCTGTGCTCAAATACAAGTTGTTTCTTTTGCTGCTCTCAGGCAGACAAAATAATACAGAACAAGTCTTTGAGGAGGAAAAACATACTTGAAAGTGTACCCATTTGTCTGAGCACAGTATTTGAAATGGCATAGAGTAAGAAAACAATAACAAATACATAAACTGAAGAGAAGCAAATAAAATCATGAGTTGTACTATTCAGATGCTTTTCCTGACATAATAGTTCCCATTTTTGCAAGAAACAATGTCTGCAAAAATCTGCACAAATGATTCACCAGGTGAGAGAGGCTACATCACGAGTTTAATATTCACTACAAATCATTTAGTTAAGACCTGCTATTCCTGCATTCTTTTTTCAGCCCTTTTAAAAATACAGCCCCCCTCACTTCCCCCCACATTCCTTGCTCAAATTCTTTTTGATTTCATTTGGATATCAAATGAACTATTCTCTTCTACCACAGCTACAGTGAGCATAAATACTTTTTACCCATGTCTTTGCCCCAGTTCTGTCTTTTAAAAATGCCTTTAAATTAGAGATGCAAGCATTACTTTTCCATTTCTCCTGTCTTCATTTCTGTTTTGCTGTTTTCCAGTTAAAGAGGCAGTCACATTCCAAACTGTGCATTGATAAAATAGGATTCACAAGATAACTGGCCTTCATCTTGGTGTTTGTCTATATATTAAGAAGATGATGGAACATGAGATGATATTTAATCTGGCATACCTAAGCCTGTTATTTTGTCTGTAAAATTATTCAGACAAACTGACATAACATTCAGTTCTTTGGGATCACAGACAACAACTTTCTTGCAAGAAATGCAGAATGTGAATTGTTGGGTACCTCTTATCTTCATTACAGCTTTTTACCTTTTCCCTTAACAAGTTTTTTTCAGCTTTCAGATCACAAATTACTTCAATGATATCTAGTGTGATCACTAAGCACTGTATTCAGCAAGTGTCAGGCTTACATAACTTTATCTGTAGAGCCTCTACAGGCTCCCACAGCATTACAACTTTAAAGAGGAAAAGTCTCAGTGCACCATCCCAGTGAAACTCAGGCACCATCTTCCCTTCTGACTAAATAGAAGCAAAGAGGCACTCCTGAAATACATTTAATTCAGGACAACTTTGCTCTCAGGAATAAGATTTACATGACCACTAAAAGGAGTCCCATTCTGTTTTCTGCTACCTAGTGACATACCTCCACGTTTTCTCTGTCAGAAACTGAAGGCCTGAAGTCACTGTCAGTTAGACCTAAATTCAGTAATGAGGTGGTATGATAGATGGACCATATTTGGCGCTCAAACCTTCCTGTAACTGATTAGCTTAAGAGGCATGGCTTATCGGCCAAAGCAGCACTCAGAGATTCAATATATAACGAAGAAATCTTCATTCTGAAAGTTCTTCACTTGTAACTTAGTTGTAAAAATAAAAAGTTCTTTTATGCGTTGGTGTGTGTCCATTTGTAAAAGTAACAGTCAAGCAATATCCTAATAACCTGTCTTCACATAAGATAGATCTTTTGATACCCATTGTATAAAGAATCTGGAGCATTTTCTGATCTGTACGTACAGTATAGTGGAAGTTAAATATGCAATAATGAACTATTTTTCTCTCCAGACAACTCCACCCAACTTTTGTTAGCAAGTGAAACATACGCTCTCTCTGCTGGAGATGGTTCTGGACATAAAACCAATAATTTGTTAAGCAGTCATCTTTTTACTGTACAGTAGTACTGCACCAGCCTCATAGGGTGAAGAATCATAAAAGAGGATAAGGTTCTTTCTGGCATCAGAATGCACTACTGATTTTAATGATATTAAAAGCTTTAGAGCAGCAATGACAAATTGTTTATTTTTTGTCTTGAGCAAAGCTCAAGCTCTTGCAACCCCTTATTTTATTAAAAAGGTGGTGTGGGTGTGCAGATGCTCCAGACAACAGAAACTGAAATTTATGAAGTAACCATTCAGATGACTTACAAATATTTTGTTCTGTAACGACTCTAGCAACTGCAACATCCACATAAATAGCTTTATCTTTATTTTTTAAGAACACAATGCAAACCAGAGCTATTATGTAATTACCTAAAAATCATTCCTCTATGGTTTAAAAATATTGCTGCCTGTTTCCAGTTACAAGAAACTAAGAGATATGTTAAAGAACTGCAAGTATCAACATAGATTTAGCACGGTGAATTATACGTCTACCAGTTTACTGGTATCACTGCAGCAGAGCAACTTAAACTCTAATTAAAGAAAAAGTGTAGATATAAACACCCAAGATGTATGAAAGTGTACATTAGATGTATAGAAGTGTACATGTATTTGTAGTTGCCTGATGAAATTTATCAAGGGCAAGTGCAGAGTCCTGCACCTGGGAAGGAACAACCCCATGCACCAGTACTGGCTTGAGGCGGACCTGCTGGAGAGTAGGTCTGTGGAGAGGGACCTGGGTGTCCTAGTGGATGACAGGTTGACCATGAGCCAGCAGTGTGCCCTAGTTGCCAAGGCCAATGGGATCCTGGGATGCATTAGAAGGAGTGTGGCCAGCAGGTCGAGGGAGGTTCTCCTACCCCTCTATTCTGCCCTAGTGAGGCCCCATCTGGAGTACTGTGTCCATTTCTGGGCTCCCCACTTCAAGAAAGATGAGGAGCCACTGGAGAGAGTCCAGCAGAGGGCTACGAGGATGATGAGGGGACTGGAACATCTCTCCTATGAGGAAAGGCTGAGGCAGTTGGGCTTGTTCAGCCTGAAGAAGAGAAGGCTGCGAGGGGACCTAATACATGCTTGTAAATATCTGAAGTGTGGGTGTCAGGAGGATGGGGCCAAACTCTTTTTAGTGGTGCCCAGAGACAGGATAAGGGGCAATGGGCACAAACTGAAGCATAGGAAGTTCCGTCTGAACATGAGGAAGACCTTCTTCCCTCTGAGGGTGACGGAGCACTGGAACAGGCTGCCCAGGGAGTTGTGGAATCTCCTTCTCTGGAGATATTCAAGACCCGCCTGGACAAGGTCCTGTGCAGCCTGCTGTAGGTGACCCTGCTTTGACAGGGGGTTTGGACTAGAAGATCCCCACTGGTCCCTTCCAACCCCTACCATTCTGTGATTCTGTGATGCTGTAAAATGTTCTCTTAGAACATCATTACATGAATGACACTGAATCACAATAACACTACACAGAATCGTGTTTGTGTTTGGTCTGTAGGGAAAAATGATACATCTGCAATAGATCACACAACTGGAAAGCTGGTCTATGCTTCTATTGCTCTGGGCGAAGTAACTTTTAAGGAAGGAACAGGGTTCCAGCAGTAATCTCATTATGTCATTCAATCAATGGTGAAGTAAATTTGCCTTCATTAAATTAGGTCCCGTCTCCTCTCATATCTTGTATACTACATGGAAAAGAAGTAATCCAGATTATCCTCTAGCAGAAAAAAAGTGGATAACCTTGTTTCTGTTTTCTTATTTGTTTTAGTCACCCATCTAGAACAAGAAACAAATAGAGAAACTGGACAACGTATGCCTGATTTTCGAAGGGGCATACATAGATAGTGGAAAAATGTTAGGAGATACCGAAAATAAAAGATATTCCAGAAGAAAGTTTAGGGAATGGGCTGGGTTGTCTCAGCAGACATAGAAAATACCACATCGTTGTTCTACATGAGAAAAAAGGAGTTGGCTCATTAACTGTCATTTAAGTTTGAATGGTAGGCCTCCAGTGTAACTGCCAGCCTTCTTCAGCAGGATGAACAAAATCTATTGCAAGACTAGAAAATCTCCTAAGTAGAGACACAGTTATAGAAGCCAAATACCTTTCCCAAGGCAAGAGGAAGACCTATGCTAAGCTGTTTTAGGCGTTTACCCTAGTCAAGGATCCATGTATCCTGGGTCAATCAAAGAAAAGTGTCTTGCATTTGAATTACCATGGATATATAATAGCAGCCTAACAATATGTGTCCATTTTGCTCTATATGTGCCACAAGCTGTGATCATGAGTGGTCTCACTGTGGCCTTTAATAATGCCTGGGTTTAGATCACTATTTTGAGTGTTCCTCTTCAGGACTACACTTGAATCCCTCATTGCAGTAATGCTATGGAGTCTCTGGCTGACAGATTTTACTTCCTTCAGCCTCTTTCCTACAATTCTTAAGCTCTAAAATGACAGCTTAAGGACACTGAACTTCTTCTGAAATAAACAAGACACCATTAGGGAAGTGAATCACAAATTAGTTCCTTTGTGTTTGATAGTAGACATTGAGTCTTATTCAGGGCTTGATAACTAAATTAGGTGACTAATGAGAAAGGAATGGAATAGGTAATGTTTTCCTAGGTGATGTACTAAAATTTTCCTCAAGATTTTTTATAACATTCCTTTCTTTCTCTTTTAAGAGCCCTTGAAACATTGAAATGTGAGAATTGTTTAATCCTCGACTGTTCAGTTACTTTAATCTCATATCATATTGGTTGTACTTACTTAAGGGCCCATCAATAGCTGTCTTTTGTATTGTAATGACTGAATGAGGCACGTGTTCTGTGCTATGTTTCTCTGTACACGTTCTCATTAATAATAGACACGCCTCTAGTAACAATTACGTTTGTCTTGAGCTTCCAAAGCAATTATCTCCCTCGGTGTCTGTTCTGTAAAAGATACTTCACTACTCTGACCTCTTCATCTTACACATCCATGTGCAAAGACCAATAGCTCTTTTAAAAAACCGTTTACTGTAAAATTTCATTGAAATTTCCATAGTCCGTGTAGTTCATAGCTCACTCAAGAGTCCACAACTCACCTTTCACTTCATTCTCTTAGATATCCTAGGATTTTTTCTTCTTTTGAAAAACTAAATTTATTTGAATTTCAGTCCTTTTAGAAATGACCTTTTGAAGTCATGCTATAGTGTATAAAATTAATAACTTTTTATTGAAGGAAATAATAAAACTTGGGATTCAGAGACAGTGTCATGGTTACCCGATAAGCGTCTTGCTACTTTCCCAGTGACAGGATAAACGATTTTATGTATTGGCATGGCTTCAGCATTATAGAATATCATCACATAATACTTTCATAACTGGTCCTTTGAGTAAGGGAAGAATCCTGGTATGAGAGCTGACTGAAGCAAATAAGAAGCTGATCCAGACTATGTACCTCACAATCAAGTCTCTAGCCACTAAACTTCCCTAGCCACCAACAAAGATCCACTTTTCCACCTATCCACTTTTTCCTCTTTCTCAGATTTGATCCGCATGTACTAATCTAAGATAAAATTCACAGATATATGTCTGAGATAAGGAAGACACTTCATTCTGGAAGTGTCAAGGACACATTATATATATTGAGTTGGCCTTCATATTTTGCAAAAGGTGGATTAGGCAGTGTCCTAATGAGGAATGCTAGTTTCTGTAAAGCCAGTTTTTATATGCCTGATTATCTGTATGTATTGGATAGAGAACCTATAAATCTGACTTGGGGCTGTGTATTCCACTTTTTAGCAGGAATGCTAAAAGTTACATTTTCTGCAATAGTCAGCATTGTGATACTTCAGTCTCTTTACGGACCCACACTCCTGAAAACTTATGATTAAATTGGTAGGTGGAAAAATATATGCTGACTCTACCAGAAACTGAGAATAACTGTTGAATTTCAACAACTACATGACTGTGAAAGGCCTGAACCAATAGCTATAAGCAGGTCAAATGTGAACCCTCAAGCTCTCCAGATCCATTAACTTGCAGATCATTTCCTAACATGTATACTAAAAATGAAACTTGGTTTTTACCACCTTTACCTCCTACTCGTCTCTAATAAGAAAAAAAAAATGCAGGCAAGGTAGTTGCTGAATATACTGTTATTTGATGGGCTGAGTGGACCCAACATAGTAAAACCACTAACTCATTGTGCCTTTGTACAAAAATAATAAAATAAAATTAAAAAAAAAAAAAAAAAAACTATTTGGAGTAGATATTAAACACATAAAATATTTTTTTAAGAAACACCATATTTGTTTCAGAGAATGGACCTCAGATTCTGCTATTTTGTTAAACTCTTCTTTCACTACTAAAAAAGTAAAATTCCTCCACTGAATATGGACAGGTCATTCTGAGGTTATTTTTGTTTTAAAAAAAGGAAACAATAGAAAAAAACAAAATTAGAAAGATTCAGAAAACACACTTTCTATTTATTCTCCACTGAGGTCACTGTAGGTCAAGCATATCTGCAAGCCTTGAGTTGGCATGCTGGCATAATAGGTGCAGCTCTGGGCCCTGGCCTGCCTCTGTGGTCTGGGATACCATCTGGATTAGTTTGGCAGGTGTCTTTCTCTTCCTAGTTCTGTTTAGTTTGGTCAGGGGTGGATGAACTGTCTCATCTCAATGTGTTAGTGCCATATGCTGCAAGATACAATTGATTTCTGTCTTAGGTCAGAAGCCAAGAGAAAAAGGAAACAGAGAAGAGGAAAAAAACAGGGAATAGAAAGAGGCACATAGAGAAATAAGGACAGGGGAACAACACCAGAAATGCTAAAGTCAAGTCCTGCCTACTACAAAGGTTGTGGCATGAGATTTTTCAAGCTTGTTGGGATTGGGCCATCTCTGGAATACCTCAAGGGCAAAGATACTGTTTCAATATTTGCAGTGATGAAGACGACCTTCAGACTTTTGTAAGGTTACATCTCTGGAGATCTTGATCTCCAAAGTCTACTTTAAAAAAATATGAGAAAAAGGACCTATGAGATGCTCCAATATTCATAGTCTGTTCACTTTTTCATCAACTAAATATCCTTTTGTTTATAATTTCCAATCTTCTTAAAGTGGCAGGGTCAACTCAATTACTTAAATACATTTAGACTGATATTTTCAACGTCACACTTGCAGTTTTTCCTTCTCTGGCCTCAAATTGCTAGAAATTACAGCGATTTTTTTTTCCTCCAAAAATCTTTTATTTTCTTATTATTAAAGACACTATTCAAAATGACTACATCCTTTTTTTTTCATTTGACACAACAGGTTTCTTCTTTTTCTATTAAAAAAAAAAAATCATAACTTCCTATACAGGGCTACTGCAATCCACTTACCTTTTCCACCAGAAAACTTTGAAATAAGAGTAGAGCAAATATTTATTAGCAGTCACCACTCACTGTCATAGCCACCCTGTAGGCAGCCTTAATATATGTTGCCCCATATACAGTCTCCCAGAAAGAACAAATTCTGCTGTAAAGCAGTGGCTGTAGCTATACACAGAGAAAAGAGCAGACAAATCACAGCATCTAGACTACCACATTCCCACACCCACTTTGGTTATCATTAACTTACACAGCTAGTTAACGCAGGGAAAAAAGAAAAACAACCTACTTTTCATCTCCTTGTGCAAGTAACAAAACATGGTAGAAAAAAAAAGTAAGGCACTATTATACAATATACAAATATTTCTCATCATACCTGAATTTAAATGAGAGCAGTCACTCAAGAGTGCTGTGTTTCATACAAGAGAAATAAGTCACTGACCATCAAAAGAACCTACATTTCCTCTCCTTGTGCAAGTAGCAAAACATGGTAGAAAAAAAAGAGTAAGGCACTATTATACAATATACAAATATTTCTCATCATACCTGAATTTAAATGAGAGCAGTCACTCAAGAGTGCTGTGTTTTGTACAAGAGAAATAGGTCACAGACCATTCCCATCTACCTTGAACTGCACACCCACGACAGTCTGTAATCAGACTGAAATAACATCATGATTGGTGGCATCAAGTGCTCCTTAAAGATTCAAATAATTCATTAGGAAGGAAGAATTTCCATCAGTTATAACTGGGAGACTTTTATATACTGGAACATTGCCTCTTTCAGCAATAAGCTTTGTCTTTCTAAAACATTTCTATTGTGCTTACACTCAAGAAGATTTCTCTAACTTTCTCCTTTTTAGGACAGGATTTTCTCAGCATGGGACAGGCACAATTCTCATTCTATGGATGTTGATGATACACATAAACGTGTGTTTCGACACAGTCTCCCATGATATCCTCCTAGGGAAGCTGAGGAAGTGTGGGCTGGATGAGTGGTCGGTGAAGTGGATAGAGAACTGGCTGAATGGCAGAACTCAGAGCGTTGTCATCAGTGGCGCTGAGTCTAGTTGGAGGCTGGTAACAAGTGGTGTCCCCCAGGGGTTAGTACTGGGCCCAGTCTTGTTGAACTTCTTCATCAACGACCTGGATGAAGAGTTAGAATGTACCCTCAGCAAGTTTGCTGATGACACCAAACTGGGAGGTGTGGTAGATACACCAGAAGGCTGTGCTGCC
>Ga0065711_1034966_pt1 | contig 22990 bp, 15 predicted proteins | sample Hoacrofraction12_FD_59098 | JGI IMG/M metagenome (GOLD analysis project Ga0065711, IMG submission 59098) | Hoatzin crop microbial communities from Cojedes, Venezuela - Epithelial fraction 12 v2 (version 2) | ecosystem: Host-associated > Birds > Digestive system > Esophagus > Crop | place... | reverse complement strand
CCGCCTGGACAAGGTCCTGTGCAGCCTGCTGTAGGTGACCCTGCTTCGGCAGGAGGGTTGGACTAGATGACCCACAGAGGTCCCTTCCAACCCCTACCATTCTGTGATTCCATTCTGTTCCCCAAAAAGAAGTGACTCATGCAAGACTAGGCGATAGAGCAGAGTCACAACACTTCATTTTATCAGCCTGGTCTAAGTCAGTCCACCATACTGTGGAACACAACACATACCACCACAGAAAGGCTGTTAAAGCCATAATTTCTTGTTTTCTACCAAGACAAATTTTGCCAAGCTCAAGCCAGCTAGACTGAAGACCATAATAAATGTTTTTGCCCTTACCCTAGCAAAAATACTTGTTTCTTAGACAGAATCTGTTTTGAAGCCTTAAATACTACTTCACAAAATTAAGTCCTCAACATTGTTCCTAAACTCCCCATCTCAAAGGAAGCAAGCTACATGAACAGTACCATTTCCCCTTAAATGGTCAAAACTCCATATTTTCCTCTAACTGTCTGTAAAATAACATTTGCACTAAGGTATTAAATTTATTTTTAACATAGCAAAATATTCCACAAGTACAACAGCATATTGCATGCAGCACCGAGGTGGAGATTCATACAACTGTTTCTTCCATACAGAAGCTAGTGCGAAGGAGGAAGACCAAAGGCCTCTGCAGATACTGAAAACATTCTATTGGTCCATCTCTAGGGCAGAAAACACTTACTTTTATTCAGACAGGAAGCTGAGAGAGCTTTAAGCACAATCCACTTACAAAACCTGTCAGTCATTATAAATAAAAATGAATTCATACTGATCAGACAGCTTGAACATAAAATGTAGTTTGGCAGAGGTAGGTGGAATGAAGGAAGTATTAAGTTAATTTCTGAAGCAAAGTTACAGTCCATGACACACATGTAAAGCTATTCTCACAGTTCACAACAAAGACAGGAGAAATATAACTGTAAGTTTTTTTCTTATGCTTTTTCTTATGCTTTTCTGTGTCAGGCCATATCATAATGTTGTAGTCTTAGGCATTAATCGTGACCCTTAAAAAAGCTAAATAAAGTGTAATTGGATCCTCATCGTATCTTTATGGTTTTGAATGACCAAATAACATTTCGTCATCGGCCGGAAAGCGTAGTGCTAACAACTGAAACAGCTGGTCTGAACAGTGTAACTGCTAACTACAGCCAGTTCCTAAGAAAACTACTAGACGGACATGACACCTGTTAGTAAAGGAAATGAAAAGAATATGAACAGCAGCAAGTGTGAAACTTCTAGGAAGCAATAAAGAAAAACCAAAAAAAGTTCTCAATTGAAAATAATTCCTTTCACCCTAGCCCTAGTCCTTTTCTCCAAATCTGTTATCAGGGAAAATCATTGGAGTGCTCTACTATCTCCTTTCAAAGCAAAATTCTCAAACCCATCAAGGCTCAAGTCACATTATTCTCACTCCTCATCCCTTTCAAAGAGTTTCCAGAAAAAGAAAACCTTGAAGTAGAATAGAGAACAATTAAAAGTCACAGTTCCAATAATCATATGAAAGCTCTAATTAGCAGCATGTATTTCTTTCCCTTCAAACTTTTTTTTTTTTTTTTTACCTTATCTATAGGTACTGCTGGGATCAGAATTACTGAACAGTATCACGGGAGAGATGAGAGGATACATCCATCACGTGATCTTTAGACACATTAAATTGATAGCTAGCAAAACTAACACTACATCATTACTGACCAACACACATGCTCCTAGATCACAAAAAGCATGAAGAAAACCACCACAGCAACTAGTGAGCTACGTAAATTACTTGCAAAGCAGTCACTGAATTACAAAATGGTTAAAGGTGGAAGGGAGCTCTGGAGATTGTTTACGCCAACCCCCTGCTCAAAGCGGGGCCACCTATAGCAGGTTACCCTGGATCACATCTGATTCAGTTCTCACTGCCTCCAAGGACTGAGACTTCATCACCTCTCCAGGCAACCCATTGTAGCGTTTGATCACCCTCACAGTAAAAAAAACAACCAAAACAAAAACCAAAACCACATCACATACGGATGATGGTGCCCTGCTCTCCCGGAGATGACTGAACACCTGCCTGATGATGGGAACTGGTGAATGAACTCCTTGTTTTGCTTTGCTTGTGTGCCCAGCATTTGCTTTACCTATTAAACTGTCTTTATCTCAACCCACGAGCTGCCTCGCTTCAACATTTCCAATTCTCTTCCCCATCCTGCTGCGGGGGAGCGAGCAAGTGGCTGTGTAGGGCTCAGGACAGTCAGTTTAGATTCAATTTCACAAGTAAAACCAAGAGGGAAAAGGAGACAGACATACTGTGTAAATAGAATGAAAGTTATTTCCATATAAAATGCTACAAAAGTCTAAAAAGTTTTGTTGATGTTTCAGTACCAATTTAACCATACAGAAGCATCAATTTTCAGAGCAATGCCTGAATATGCACTTAGACAAATCCATGGGTAGCCAAAGAGACAGGTTCAATCCCTGATTTATGCAATTCAAATCATAGTTACTCATTTCAGGTCTAGAGCACACAGCTCAAGAACGCCAGGAATCAGCATCTGTCTTGAAAAAAACCCATAACAAATAGTCAAACTCCCAACAAGATGTCTATATTGGCAGTTTCTCCACTGAAATTATTCCCATCAGCTTTAAAAATCAAAAGAGAAGTAAACCAGAGGTCACTGTACTGGAACACAGTACTGTATTTACAAATACACAGCCAGACAATATGATTAAAGCACAAAATCTGCTACTATAGGATATTATAATAAATTGAAGATTAGAAGAGGAATGCTAAGAGGATGCAGATGTACAAGAATATATACATTAGAAGAAGTGAGAGTAACCACCATCAACTTTCTTATTCAGGGCTCCAGCTAATGCATAAGTTCTTACCAGGAAGATTATTTACTGTCAAGGAAATTAAGCAATTTTTTAGTGTCAAAGTTTGTGTTGTAACTATCTGAAGCGCTTTGGCAATTTAACTGAATTATAAACAAATACACTGGTCACTTCATCTTCCACTAAAACACAGCCTTATCCAAGATTTAAGTACAGCAACTCATTAATACTCAATAACTCAACAGTTAAACATACAAAGTCATAAACTCTGTAAATTAAAAGCTACATAACTCATCACCTACAACAGGGTGGGTTTTTTTTTTCATTCTGGAACAGCTGTCTTGAACGAAGCTGACAGAAACTTACATCTCAGAATTAGGCACCTTGAAATGACAGGGAAATCTGTGCTAATAAATATGTAAGTGTAATTATTTTCAAGGGTTTCTTCCTTTACCTCTACAGACATTACTGACAGCAAAACACAAAACTTCTCTCGTCCATAGTGTAGAAGAGGCTACAGAATGCAGGACTGAACAGAGTAGGGATGCTGCACACTTTTGTGTGTGTACAGCTAGAACAGCGCAGAGGTTAATCAAAAACATTCCCTGAAAGGTACAGAAAGAAGCAATTCAATAAAGCAAGCAGCTTTTTCATGGATATCTAGTACTGTTCCACACCCTTCCCTTAACCTCCACATTCACATGCACAGAGATGGGCTTACCATGGATTTCACAGGCTTTGCAAAACCTCTGTGGAAAAAGGCCATTAAGGAAGCACAACATATGGGGACAGCACGAAAAAGTAGAAGGAGGAATGTATGAGGCTGCGCACACAAAGGCGGTGCATAATTTCAGGAGAAACCATCAAAAAACCCAACATGCAAAAGACAAAAAATCTGCTCTGCTCTCTTACCTTGCTGTCAAAAAGATCAGTCCATTTTGTTGTTTCCCAGAATGTCTCTGTCAAAGCCTCTGAGCAGCTCTCATGATCCTCATCTTTGCCTTCTGCCTCACTGGAAGCAGCCCCTTCTTGGGCCTGCAGATGAAGAAGTTGATCAGCCAGGGCACTTCCTTTTCGACAAAGTGCATCCACTAAAGTAGTCTTCTGTTTTTCCATCTCACTAGAAAAAAAACAGCATGAAAAATATTCAGGACTTTTTGCCAACACCTTATTAAGAACACAATCAGCGCTGTATGAAGTTTAAACTGAGAAGTTTACAGCAGTCAGTACATACAAAACCAAAATAAGCACAAAGATAATTTTTAAAGCATGGCTCTTTACTACAAATTAAACTAATTGTAAAAAATTACCTAGAGACACTATGCATTAAACAAGCTCAATCATTCTTCTAAGTCTGAAATGCCTTTGATGTCTGAAGGCAGGGGCAACTCGGGATTCTAAAACTGAATAAGCCAGTATCTAGAAATATGGATTTATAGTTCTTGGCATTATAAACAGAGAGAGTCAAATCCACCACTAACACAAGCAGATACAATTCTGCTGACTTCAAAGGAACTGCAACCATTTAAAGCACCATTGAATCTGGTGTTTAATTTCAGATGTTAGATTCAACCACATGACCTAATGGGTCAACTTACCAAGAAATGTTTAGAATGAAGTCTACTAGGTCATAGCTTTGCTTTTATATCAGCAATTCTAGAATTACACATAAATATTCAGGACAGCTAGAACAGACAGACTACTTTTACAACTGAAATCTGGTATTTTATCTAAAATAATCAACAAATATGCATCTCCCACTTTAAGGATCTGATCTTCAAATCTGCTGCTCTGTTTGTGACTAAAACAGCACCATGCCACGCACTGCGAAATCCACCAGTTACCCTCCTGAGTAGGGTATCACCTTCAAAACACTGTTTTCCTAAGGATATATACTGGAAATTCAGAGGAACATTCTAAAACTAAAGAAAAAAGTGGGTCTCAAAAATACTCTTAAGAACAAGTATGGTCATCATGCTTTTCACAAATGGAATCCTTTGCAAGCAGCTACTTCTTAGACTGCTGTCAATTTTTTCTTCAAATGCAGATCTAAAAGGTTGCAAAGTACTATGAAAAGGCAGGTAGCATTCAGAACACACACCTCTACCATCAATATTCTAGTGGTCCCTCTGAGATAAAGCTTGCTGCAAAAACTTAACACCGCATTTTTTTGGACACATTGAAATCCTGAAAGCGTCTTTGTGTAATTTATTTAATATTTCTACGTAAAAATTTGCAAGTTTCAGTGTTCTCGCATTCCAGAGATGTAAGAAGAGAACAAAAGAATATTGCAATTAAGTTTGAAATTACCTGTGCCCAAAAAATTACACAAGTTATTCAGAAAGGTTATAGTTGTTCCATTTCTCATAGGCAGAGAAAAAGTACATAAAATACAGAAATAGGATGCAAGAAAATTATTTACTGGGTAGGTACTTTTTTATAGTAGTTGCATCAGGCCTGGGATCAGTCTTCATGGCAAAATACACTGCTAATGCTGTCTGATCAATATGAGAGATTACAGTATTTGCAGCTTCAACAATTTCATCAAGTCTTTTCATTCGTTCCTAAAAGAAGAATAAAAAAGGTCTTTAGCACTATGAAATCACACTACTTGAATGCTGACTCTACTAACACTACGATAATTGCAAAGGTATGCAGAAATAACATTAGATAATTCAACATGGCCTTTTCTCCAATTTTTGATTTAAAAAACTGATAATAAGCCTGCATTATCAAGATTTCCTGTATATGTAGTCCGTTTCATTGAAAACAAACTGTAAAATATGAGGTGGGTATATGCAAAATGCAGAGTTTACAGAATGAAACCCACTTTTCAGTACAAATTAATCCTCTTATATAATGGTGGCAGTTACTCATTTCAGAAATAAATATAAAATCAGAATCAAATAAACAGAAAAATAATCGAGCTACTGACATATACACAGAGCCATTTATCTCCAAGACAAACAAAAAAGCAGACATATGTAAGCTTTTCTGTTCACAGTTCTCATTTCTGAGGACAATGACAGATGGTAGATTTAGCCGTGTCATTTCAAGGGGTTACTGTCCTCAGTTGTCTGAGCAATTCTGCCAGAAGAATTTACCAATCCAGTAGAGGGTCAGATAGGGATGTGTGCTTGTCTCAGTGACAATTTAGAACAATATTGTTGTAGCCTAAACCAGTAAGGAAACTTACAGTGTGTTTAACTTAACAGGAAGTAAATGATAAGCAAATATACTGCAGGTAGGCATACTTCCTTTCATTCTGCCGTGGGATTAAGTAAATCACAGTCAGTTAGGGAGGCAGCTGTCAATCTAATTAGGAATTTCTGCTTTATAGTACTGAGTACAGCTATGGCAGTCACTTCAAGACATGTATGAAGAAAGATTCAGTTGTTTAGGCTACATGGATGCAGTGAGACAAATCAAGTTTAAAAAATATTAAATAACCTTTTCAGAATCCAGTTGATGAAGTCTAGCAACATACAATGGAAGATGATTAGGAAATGCTTCTTTCAGCTCATTATACATGTCAGTGGTATCCAGCCTAGAAGAGAGGGGGACATAGCATGAAAGCACAGATTCTGGACGGTTTTTTGTACAGCTGCTTCAAGCTTGTGTAGTCATGACAGCAGACATACTTGGTCATCCACTGTATTTTTAGATCTCTTAAAGCTTCAGCAAATTCTTCTTTTACATCTTTCTCTTTTTCCTGTTCTCTTTCTTTCTCTTTGCTGCCATTTTTACTCTTTGATGGTGATGGTATCAGATGATAGTGGACAGTAAGGACATCCTGGAGGTGGGAAAAGATACACATACTGAGAGGGATACAGTACACTTTTTCTGATGCTATACAAAAGCTAAATCATAGCAAGCAACTACTCTGAGCTACACATACACTGAGTAAAGATTCTGAGAGCAAAGGTATTTGTCATTAAGAATTCAGGATCTGCTTTAACTTTTCATTTTAAACAACTCAAGGATGGAAACATTAAAACAGGCACACTGACTGTAAGACAAGAAAGCTTAAAATTTAGCAAGTTTGACATTTTTGTATCCAAATAATTTGACATAATATTAGTCAGGAAATCAGAAGAGTGGAGTTTTTTTGTTTGCTTGTTTACGAAAAAAGCAAGTAACTTGGCTAAAAGACAAAATAAAAAAATCAGTAGTGATCCTATTCTACAGATCTGGCAATAAACAAATACAATAAAACAAAATAAAGATGACTGAATTCTAAAAAAATGAATAAAACCCCCCAAAAAACCCTACAGTAGCATAAACATGAATCAGGATAGGATACACAAGTTTATTCCTCCCGAGACAATATTTCTTCCATGCACCCACGGAATTAGCTGATGCATTCTCAGTCAACTGTTCAGTTTACTGCTACAGACTTTCCAGTTTCATCTGTATCTGTGCTCAAATTAAGTAGACATAACAGCAAGATTTTTTTTTTTATATACTCTATATGCTAGCACAGAAATACCACTATAGGTTGAGTTCATGCTACACTAATCAACAATTACCATGAGAAAATCAGCTACTGCTATTTAAAAGGAAAACCTTAACTGATCTTACACCACACTCTGAAGTCCATTTCCTAAGGTGACTTACATATAAATTTGCAAATAAGCCAGCATTAGATTTCGGTCATTGCTTCTAAAACATTACAGTTGCTGGGGAAGGCCATTTTGTTGATTTTGTCTTTAATATTGCATTTTTTAAAAAAACCTCTCCCCAAACAGTGAGGACACATGACCCATTATTTTACATATAGGATATTTTGCAGAGAAGATCACTTAAGTTTAAATCCTCTAGATAATATTGGTCTGCTGCAACAATGTACAAAATATTGTGTTGCATGCTCGATTGCTGTGGCAATTTAATTATCGTAATAATTACTCCAAAATATATTTGTGGGAATACATTTTCCATAAACCAGGTCAGTGCACAAGATGGAGTTCTTTCAGGTTACAAAAATAGCGAGTAAAAAGGTGACTGTTAGAAACTGCTGTGCATAATCTTGAAATAATGGACTTCAACACTACACTTCTGAAACTACTAACTAACACTGATACAGAAGAATTTTATTTCAATTGATAGTTCAGACAGACCAGCAGCTTGGTATGGGTTACTGAAAACAATACTGGTAAGAGAAAGTGACATCAATATTCCCTTAAAACAATTTTTCCAGCTATTTAATAGATAATCACAGATGAACAACAAAATTGACATTTACTTTTTTTATTTTTTAAACCTAGTTTAGGTCACTAATCTACATTAAAATGTAGCTTTCACAGGAACTATTCTGCACACCTGCATTTCAAGCATGAAGTGCATGACCAGGCAGTACATCTAAATAAGACTTCAGCAAGACCTAGGCCAGGGCATGACAAAACAGGTCATGGAGGCAAGCCCATGTAGTGGAGGACACAGAAGTGAGGAACATAGTATGGGGCTGGCTAAGGTAATTAGAACCACAGAAAGCAACAACATCGTTCCTTAAAATAAACCAAACATTTTAAGATGCCAAGAAGTTAGTTTAGTACAAAAACCTGAATCGGTAGTTAACAGTGTGTTTTAAAAGACATGCTCTATTGAGACTAATACTTTCCTAAATAAGAAACCTGCCTTCCTAGAAAGATTCTTGTAATATTTCAGGATTCCCTTCTTGTAAGTCATCTTTGCTCTTACTTGGCAACATATATTTGGAATTATGTATCGCAATGGCCTCTGCATTCTCAAGTCTTGTCTGTATGAGAAGGCTCTACTCCTCCGGTTTAAGTTTCAGACCAAGCGTAATTAGATTAACAATATCTCATGCAGATCAACACTTTCATTTAAGAGACTAATTCTATGTATCTAAACCATCAACAGTAAAATGTCATCTCCCCCGTTCTCTCGGCTAGGTACTTTTCGCCTCATGAGATTCTGCAAGCATTACCAGCTATGACCGTTGAAAGAAAAGCAATGAGCTTCAGAACTAGGCACCCTCCTTTTTGAAAACAGCTTAAAGAAAAAGAGGCACACTCTTCTCTACAGACATCAAACTTACTTCATGGGATAGAAATGGTTTAGGTGCTTACCATATTTAACTAAATTATCACAAGACCATAAGATAGACTGAAGGCTTCTTTCTTTTTTCTATTCTACCTGTAAACACTATCATCATCTATAAAGCTTGGCAACCTCCTAGATACCAGAAGATCCCAGAACAACACTGTCATTGCCATTATAGAAACGTTCATCATTAGAGATTAAGGAGAAGAAAGGCAACTCTTCACAATTCAGCACTTTAATCTGTTTTCTTACTCATATTTTACTCTAAAGGTTCCACAGGAACAGAATTGCTAGTGTACTGGATTGGATTTTATAGATGCCTATAAAAAGATATAGAGCAACAGACAGAGAAAGGCAGCCAGTGAGCATGTTAACCATTGAAAAAAATTACTTTAAGGAAACTTTAAAATTAGTGGCAAAGCTGCCCTTTGTTTATCCTCTAAAAAAATAAGCAATATTAAAAACTTTGGAAGCATACAGGATATGCACTTTGGTCAGTGTACTCTGCGCACAGTTTGATAAGCCTCAGTGAGTTTACTTTTAACTAGAACTACAAACTGCATACATAAACAAGCACAATGCCCTCAAAACAGTCACCTCTTACCAGAGCTTCATTAACAGTTAACTTAATCTGGTTTAAAGATTTAAATTTAGATTTTCATCTGATGATTCAACATCTGGTACTTTATGTGGAAAACATAGGAACACTATCGTTATCTGTACTTTCAAGCATTCACAACAAAACTAACCACAGGAAAGCAGCTCCTTGAAGGACCACATCCCAGGTCTCATTTCCCACTTAATAAATATCACGCACATGTGCATACACACACAATTTAATATTTGTATGGAATTTGTATCTACTTTCAGATGCATACAATTTGTGCAATGTTGCTTATTTTTACAGCAATACTCTGACTGAAAATTAATGAAGTTTCTTGACGTCACCAGCCAGGCTTACACAAAGTTAAATCAGACATGCACTTCATCCTATTTTTGAAGGCCTCCTGATTAAACAGGGCAAGTGTCTTAATGCTCAAAGGAAGTCATCCATTTCTGTTTGACTTCACAATGGTATTTATTAGTCTTCCACTAGTATGTATCAATACAGGCATAACATTTCTTGCTTCAAGTTAGAGGAAAGGACGGTAAAGTAGGCAGAAAGATCTAGAAATTTTCTATGCCTCAGCTAGCTGTTGCATATTGCTGTTCAAAAGCTGCATTATGTAAAACAACAAAAAATAATTCTTAGAGATCAGAAAAAGTCTAACTATGTTCAGGACAAAACTTGGAGACAAGGGGGAAAAAAATAATCAGATTGTAACTGCATTACAAAAGGTATGTCGTAAAAAAAGAAAGTGCACAGAATCAATTTGTTTTTCACACCGTTGTTCAGCACATGCCTCCCCATTAGAGACCAAGGGCACTTCTAAGGGTACATCAGCTTTCCAGCCCACGACAGTACAGCACTCCGTGCTTCAGTGGGGATCAGGTGAAAGTAAAAACATCACTGAATTCTGAATGTCATACATATCACAGGTTCAGCAGTCAAAGGATTTTTTTTTTTCTTTAAGTCCAGACACATGGAAAACAGGAAGATATTAAGTAAAAGCCCATGCCCAAGGGTTGTTTTAGGTTTTGTTTCCTGTTTGGGGTTCTTTTTAGATAAAATTCAGCTCCCCAGAATGGCTCTTCGAGCAGAAAATTATAGATTAGTTATACCATTCTGCTAAAACAAAGACACCTGCTTATTCTGTGGAAGGAACCCACTGACATTTTTTGTCCTGTTATAAAAGAATTCACTACCTTCTTTGGAAAATTAGGCTGCTATTTCCTGGCATAACCTCAAACTGCTTTCATGCAAAATAGAGAAACTGTTGAAGTATGGGCTGGATGAGCAGTCAGGTGGATTGAAACCTGCTGAACGGCCAAGGTTCAGAGGCTGCTGATCAACAGTACACAATTGGAGGCCAGTAACTAGCAGCGTACCTCAGGGGTCACTACTGGATGAAATCTTGTTCAACATCTTCATTAACAATCTGGACTTGCTGCACCCTCAGGAAGTTTGCAGATGACACCAGATGAGGAGGAGTGGCTCATAGAGCAGAGGGTTGTGCTGCCATCCAGAGGGACCTTAACAGACTGCAGAAATGGGCTGTCAGGAACCTCATGAAGTTCAAAGAGGAGAACTGCAAAGTCTTGCACCTGGAGATGAATAAACCCATGCACCAGTAGATGCTGTGGGCCACCCAGCTGGAAGGCAGCTAGGCAGGAAAGGATCTGGGGGTCCTGGTAGACACCAGCTTGCACGTAAGCCAGCAATGTGCCGTTGCAGCAAAGAGCACTAATGACACCCTGAGCTGCATTAGACATACTACCAGCAGGTCAAGGGAGGTGATCCTTCTCCTCTGCTCTGCACTGGTGTGGCCACACCTGGAGTACTGTGTCCAATACTGGGCTCCCCAGTACAACAGAGATATGGACGTACTGGAGAGAGTCCAGTGAAGGTCCACGAAGATGATGGACTGCAGCATCTCTCCTATGAGGAAAGGCTGGGAAAGCTGGGACTGCTCAGCCTAGAGAACAGAAGACATTTGGAGGGTAGAGGGATGGGGAGCATTTGGGGATTGATCTCATCAATCTGTGTAAATAACTGTAGGGAGGGTGAAAAGAGAAATCCAGACTCTTTTTAGTGGCACACATTTACAGGACAAGAGGCAGTGGGCACAAAGAGAAACACAGGAGGTTCTCTCTGGGCATCAGGAAATAGTTTTTCCACAATGGGAGTGATTGAACAGTGGGCACAGGCTGCTCTGTGGTCCTGGTAAACTAGCTCTAGAAGGCCCTGCTTGACCAGGGGGATTAGACCAGATGACCTCCAGAGGTCCCTTCCAGCCTTAGCCATTCTGTGCAAATAAAAGAACTTTCAAACAACCAGAAATGTCCACCCTGGATTTCTGGTAGTGTCATGTATATAGGTACAATCTAACAAGTTCCCTCACTTTTCAACGGAGGGGAAAAAAAAAAAGCTTTCCACAGACTAGTCACCAGTATCAGAGCAAAACCCCCCAAAAAATGGGACTTGTAAATTAACACTTCTAAACCTTACAAGAGGGCCTGGACTTGTCTGTGAAAAATATGAAAAATCTACAGATACCTTTTTGACTGACTGGGTCACAAAAGAAGTAAATAAGCATGTTTTCCATGCTGGAAAACACCTTAACTGCATGTAAACTTATGACAGGGTAGGGTAAATATTCAAAACTTGTAAACTAGGAAGCTCTCATATTTGCATTCTCAGAAAAATATATTCAGTAATACAGCTCTTCTGGATCAATGCTCTGAAATACACCGTTTCATCTATTTGCTGCTAGTACACTGATGCCTCTTATGAATAACAGGCAGAAGTATTAAGAACAACAGTTTTTATTTTGGCTTGGGTGGGTATACTGCTCAGATCTGAACACAAACCTCTGTTCTAAAAACAAAAGAAAAAACAACAGAACATGCATGGTTCTGTTTAATACGTTTTGTTATCCCAATTAAATTGTGATTAGAGTTTAACTCCCTTGTTAGAGATTCGCTTTGTGAAGATTTTATACCCTATTCATCAGGAAGCCACATATTCACATGGGATTTTAAATCACCTTTCTAAAAGTGATCTGCATAATTTTCAGATACAGTATGAAAATAAAATTACACCAACACACATTAAAATCCTTCCTGTAAAGCCTAATCCCATTCCCACACAGTTACCACACCAAGACCAGAGTAAGCTAGCAGGCTCAGTTACCAGCTCACTGTTAACAAAATAACAGATTACGGCAATAAATTGTTACTCATGATTCTCATGCATTACTTCTAATAAGAATTGTGACTAATTTGCAAGCCACTCCAGAACACAGTACCTTGAAAACAAAAGAACGTAAATAGCCTTATAACTTCAGAACAAAACAAGAAAAAAACACCAGTAGCCTTATAAAGGTAGCCTATTATTTTTTTTTTTTAAATAAAGACTGTTTCAGTCTCTGACTGCTGGCAGAATATTGTATTAATGTAAAGATATGAGAAAGCACAACTTTAAACACTGCTATGTTAAAAGTCACTCACTCCGTACCCAAAATATGTTATGCATGCTCCAAAATTCTTTCTGTAAATTCTACTACCTGCTACATCACTGTATAAGCTCTAGCCTATCATAAGTTATAATTCAGTTTGAGTAGAATCATGAATTGAGAGACTTGTCAATCAAGTCCATCCCTCCTAAGAAAAAACTACTTGCTACAGTATGGTTCTTATGACTGTAATGAAGTCAGCTCTCAATTCAGTAGACTTGGTACACAATCAGATATTCAATTCTACATCAAAGTGTTAGGTTAGTACTCAGCTCTCAATTTCCTGACAGAATAGAATAGGCAGAAACACGTGCCACAGAAGAATCTTGACCACAAACACTAAAGATTCCTGAGTATTTCATAAGCAGAAAAGTTACAGACCACTAATCACCACATGCATTTTTACAGCACTTGTGCAGAAATATCTGTATGCTCACGTGCCTCTCAGCTTTGTATTACAATAGTGTTTTGTCATTCTACCAGTAGACATACTTTAGGTGCTGAAGTAAATAACTCAGGACTAAGGAGGTAGATGAGGGAGACAAAAACCAATACTGGTCGACAAATTCTTTAAGTCATATGCAAAAAGACTTAAGTATATCTTTTTCAAAAACTAACATTCAGTACCTTTTTAAATTTTCCTTGTCGCTTTGCTGCAGACTGCCCCTGGGAGTTAGAATAACATACTGTAAGAAAACATGCACACACCACACAGGATGGAGACACCTTCTCTATACAATTATGGTTACACTTTCAACCTACAGACTTTTAAACTTCTAGAGTCACATCTATGATCAAACATGCTCTTAAAGCATGCTCTTCCAGGCTTTTAAAATTAATAAAACAATGCATTATTGTGTATACAGTCTGTTATTCCTGTAAGACAAGCAAGTGTTGTTAACCACTTAGCTTAAATTAATAAATTACAGAAATTCAGTCTTAAAAGTGTAGATTTTAGATTTTGACTGTTTAGTGGCATTGTTCTATTTCATAATAAATACACAGAAATGAGATACATTTTCCCCTCACATTGCATCCACTTGCTGACCCAGAGACAACTTCGCTGCCTAGTCCTCCTCTTTTGTCTCATGGTACATGCTGACATTCACTAAAGGCAGTAGAAAGTATCTGATGCTATTTGATACCATCCTTTTTTCAGTGAAATATGACCATAACAGTAATGCCTTAGACTACGACATGAGACGCCTCAGCTAGAATTTCTGTCTGTGTAAGCTCTTAAGCACTCCTCATCACACGAAATCTGACAGGCAATACCTACCTACCTTCTAGTTCCCATCCCAGAAATCACCGTATATAACCACTTAGTCTGTTTTTAAAATAAGATAGATGAGAATTACAACCAATACTTCAAAGAAGTGCAGAATCCAAGTTAGGGAATCTATACTATACTACTATAATGGATTGACCATGGGTTTCATAAAAGTATACTTGCAACCTTGTAGGAATCACAAAGAAATATAAAACTAAGTATTTTAGAGTTCTTAGTTACTGGGTTTTTCCTCATCGATACATGAATTCCCTGACAGACACTATCTAACCTGCAGTTACATGCAATCTGCCCCAAAGTACTACCTACAACAAATCAGACTGAATGAACTAAACTTTTCTACTCAACAAGATCTAAAGGTTATGTGCCCACCTACTCACAGAAACTTATTTTCTATGAAAACATACCCTAGTTTTACATATGGTGTTCAGCCACATCTAGTGATATACAGACATAGATGAACTACCTCTAAACACTAACAATCACCAGCATTGATTCAAATTTATTCTCAGCTTTGCCATCTATTTAAAAATAGCTAAGGGAATCTTCGAAATACCTTAGCACCAGATGCACACAAGAGTGATCTGGTTACTACAATCACTGTTGCACTACAGATTCATGCAAGTTAGAAACCAGTTTTTACAGGATGCTGCATCATGAGCAAAAACCCCCTACAGCTTTTTTCCAGTGTCACATACAGAGATCATTCTGTTGGAGCTTACAGTCATATTAGTGGTTGACAACATCAGTGTGCAGCACATAAGAATACCTGCTTATGCATTTGAGTCAGCAAAATTCCTACTACTTTGTAACAGGAACACACAGGTGTTAAGAAAGTACGTATTTTTGCTGAAAATTGTATGCATGCAAGGAAAAGTGCAGCTGTTTATTAGAAAACCAACATGCACAAAACAATATATACGCACATATTTTTTCATTCAAAAATTATACTAAGCTAGACAATCACACAAAATCACTTTTAAAGGCTCCACACCAACAAAAAAGCAGTTGCATCTAGAAATACAAGGATTCAGAGTAAAACAATTAGAATTCAAAATTTAGAAAATGCAACTAAATTTGAAACTATACAATGAAAATTAAAAATAGAACTACTCAGAAGTTACTCTGGCTTTGTAATGAAACAACTGCTTCTAAAATGTGTCAAGTTACTAAACCTAGTGCTCTTTAAAGTACTAACACCATGAAATACTGCACTTCCTAGCATGCCATTTACTCGCTTCAAAAGTTTCAGAAAAAGAAGCCATCATCCATTTCAAATACTCACAGCTTTCTTTCCAAGGTCAGTTTTAGACAGTGTAAGAGCTCCTGCAAGATAACATCCTGGTCCTGCTCCTTTAGGTATTCTATCCAAAGAAAGAAAGTTCACTGTTAAAACCAGGTTCATTAATGTTCCATGAGGACAACAATAAAGAACTCAAAGAGTGAAAGAACAAAAGCGGAATTACCAAGCCTAAACATACAGACATTATCAAAGCATCATTTTAGTTAGGTGCGGAGGCAGCTGGTTAGACGTAGATGAGAAAAACAGGACTTCAGTAACTTACTTGTCATCAGGCAGAGATGTAACAAAGAATGGCTGACTGTGTTTCGGTGGTAATGTCAAACTGTTGGATTTCTTCTTCCCTAAGAGAGCAAGGCTATGGTTTTCATAAATATCTAAGCTCAAGGTACTAGACAACCTGTGAGAAACAATAAATGGAAGGTCTTTGATGCGATCCAGCTCACTGTTCTGTTCGTGACGAATTTGTAACCGAATAGTGTAATCTCCTTTTTCCAGTTTCACAGAATACTGAAAGAAAGAAGTTCTCATAAATGTCAAGACTAAATAATTCACCATTTACAAAGAAACCCAAAAATAAGACTGTCATGTTCTTCTTGATCCATATAGCTCTAGCCATTTAAAATATGCTAGACTGCTTAGTTTTGGAACCTCCTAAAAAGAGAGTGCTTTCCAGACTTGATAGAAGCCAAAACATATTTTCAATTGACTGAAAAAAATTTAAGTTTTCAGACTACAAAACAGGCTGACATCATTTGTTCCTAGTCCAACACTATTAACTGCTCGAATAACAATAAGAATTCTTGCTAAACTTTCAGTTCAAAACCTCTAGCAGGTTTGCCTTGATATACTATCAGTTTACTATATAAATTTGGGTGCTGTGTGGTTTAACTCAACAGGGTATCTTCTACTGCCTCAAACACTAATACCAGCTTTCACACTGCAGCCCCCAGTATTCCTGTGAGATTTAAGGCTGCAGTTTAAAAAGCCGACAGACTTTGCCCCGAGCTTTTTATATATTCAGTTAGGAATATGCACATAAAATCCTCTCCGTTTATTAAAAAAATCCCACCAAAACACCCCGACCCCACCCCACCCCCAAACCAACAAATACCCCCCAGAACTACCCAGACACTCAAATTCTTTGTTTTGAAAACGTTTTTTCATTTCTATCAACCTAAAAGGCACCCTGTGGCTGTTTTGAGTAGTAGCATGCCAAGTTTCCTTTCTGCTGCTGCTGCTATAATACAAAAGGCAGCCCTAAGTAGAAAGGGACAATAATTCAGAACAGAATCTCCCTCTCCTGGGTTAGGAGGTCATGCTTCCTGTTGGTATTTCTTCCTGGATTAAATAATTTTGAGTTGCTTTAGAATTGTTCTATGATGCACAACTTCAGAGATTTACAGCATGGTGGTCCACCAGGTGTAACTAACAGACTACTCTGGCAATTTTTAGGTTTTATAGCCACTTAAAAATGCAGGTTAAGGAACAGACGTTTAAATAATGCAATTTCTGAAATTAATTTATTTAACAAATTCAAAAAACATGCTCTAAAGTACTTCCAGAATGATCAATTTATCAAAATACACATTACATTGATGAAGTTAAACTGTGATTTTGGATTGTTAAAAAATAGTTTCAAAACAAAAAAACTATGGAAAATGTTTATCACGCTTTTTATTTTTTTTCCTTTTTTTACCACCCCTCCCATCCCCGCATGATCCAAACACACTGTTCCAGCAGAAAGAGATTCCCACTGAGGGTATGGTCTCTGCAAGTCTTATGCGGAAAACTCCCTTTGAAAGACTGCACCAGGAAATAAACCGAGCTATAGCATTTAACAGGCTGTTTGAAGACACAAACAGCACCGAAAACCGCCTTCGTGGAGACAGAAGCCTCTGATGTACCAGCAGATAAGTCAGACTACAGAAAAAATAATGGATCCTTTCCACCTTAAACAGAAAAGTTCAAGGTATCATCTTTGTAAAAACCCCAAACATAAGGACAACAAGAACTTGAATTCACTTCTTGAGAAGCACCAGGCAAAATCACAAGAAATCACAAGGTAACAGCTTTTTGTGGAAATAAAACACACCATAACTCTTTCTCCTTCTTTGGAAGAGGGAAAAAAAAATAATCATAATATTCTATTCTATGGAAACAAACCTGTCTTTACTTTTTTCCATACAAATATATCACCACTGAACCTGTCTTCTTGTGAAGATAAAACATTATACCTATGCATCAGGAAATGTTAAGAGCTAACAGCAGGCCTGGGAGATGAAGAAGAATTAAATTTTTCACGTTGTGCAGAAAACAGAAGGTAAAATAAATACATTACTCTGTACCTGGTGTGGATAGGCATCTCCTGAACCCATCTGTCTTTTGTTCTGGTCAAAAATAATCCACAGCTGACTATCAAATTCAGATTCGTACAACAATTCACAAAGAAGTGGACAGCTTGGAGTTACTTCTCCACTCTTAGGCTATTAAAAGAAAGGTCAAAACACTTAATCCACTACTGAATAAAACAAGTATAATCCTTACACACGTATTCAAAAGGATAACTGAACTAAAGCGCATTTCAAGCAACAGTAGCTCCTAAAGAGAACCAAATCAGAATTTGGACTGTAGAGAGTCTAAAGTGTGAATCTAGACCTTGTTTCTGACAGAAAGCTAGTTAAAGTTAAAATCTAGTTTTAGAAAATATGCTGTAATATTAGCAACTTTAAAAAAAACAACCACCCATAACCTTACCTGATGGAAGTTATAGGTCAAAATCATCTCATAAAGTTGACGATTATTTGGTAAAATATCTCTGGAGCCCAAAGGTTTTATTTTTGCACTCACTGGTCTGCAGTTAAACAACAAAAAACAACAGAAGGTACCCTTAAGAAACACATATCCTCTATCAAAATTTGTCTTGCTTAAGCAGAAGCATATCCTGAAGTACAACTGAATTCAGCACATGCAACAATATTTCTTAAGATATTGTACCTATCCAGGCAGCATAAATTCCTCAGTTAAAATGAATGTCAGTTCAAAAACAGGGTTTAGTGACATTACAGACACTGCCAAAAAAAGAAGCCAATAGAACTTAGCAAGCATGCTCTAAATCCTCAAAATTAAATGCCATTTTGGAAAAAAAAAAAAACACGTGGTGGGGGTGGGGAACCCAACAGACTTCAGGATCAGGAAAAAAAAAAAAATCAGGTTACTTTACAACTCTAGTATCCGTGCTGCAATCAGCACTTTTATTCATAGACTGAAAGATTAATGGCACAATAATTAGAGACAGAAGAAACAGCTGATAATTGTTTGTTACAGACGGTTATATCAGAAGAGAACCTGTAAGAGGCCTTACAGAGTAGTAACACAGAAGAACGTTAACATATACTATGTGGTGTATGTTAACTCAGACAGAATTAGGACAAATTATTGTTCAGAGCAGCACAAACTTTAGACCTTAAGCATCAAAGCATATAGGCTAAATAATAATGACATCGAAAAATCAGAGCTTCGGAAACAAAGAATAGCAGAATGAGCGTGGCCTGGATTTATTTAAATTTACATTTCATTCATTCATTCTGACAACCTTTAATTACATGGTAAAGATTTTTCTGTAAGATTCTGTCAGCTCTTTCATTGTTGAGTGCACAGACTGGTCACCCAGTAAAATATCTGTGCCGAGTCAGTCCACAGGTACATTTACTGCAGGTTTCCTAGTCTGGCAGACAGCAGGTAGACTGCTGACAGAAGACTTGAGAACAGAGTAATACCACACATGATACATCTCCCTAATACTCATTCTGCCTCTAAGCACTTGAAACTCAAAAGACCAAGTGAGAAGCCATTCAGGTCTTTTTTCCCTCTGTTATTACTTCAGTCAAGAGACACTATTCATGCCTTAATTTAAATACATAAATATTTCTCATTATAAGGTAAGAGGATCTCTATTTTACAATCCAAAAATGAGGCAAAGATGTATTAGGGGACTGTTTTATTTCCTCACTTATGGCATATCAAATTGGGCATTTCCGAATCAAACATTAGGTGGCATGTCCATTAACCAATAAACGCCTCGCGACCTCAATTCCAGCTACAATTCCAGGTATCCAAAAGCCCCAGACAAAGCGCAAGGTCTCCACTCAGAGGCTCAAATAATGGAAAACTTTGGATTACTGACCACTGTGAACTTGTCTGGCCCAAGTCTTAAAAGTAGTGCTTAAACTGTATGGCATTTCTTTTTCCTCCTGAAGCAACCAATTTTAGTAATTGCTGCACTGGTTGGGAATTTTCCAGCAAAGCTTTTCCTCCAAATCAGCGTGTGTCAAACTGACAAGATAAATACAACTTTCCACACAAAATTCTGCACCAGACCCTACAAAAACACTTCCAAATGACCAAGAGAGAGAAGACAGTCTCTCCAAGTCAAAGTTGGGCAGGCTCTGAAGCAGCTGCTTAAAGAAACCCCAAAACATCAAACAGTAGCACCAAATTACTACAGTTTCTTTTAGACATTAAAGTGCCTTTTACCTCTAAGTGTCTCCTTTGAAAGCAACAGAATATTTTCGTACAAGTTTGTGGTTTTTTTTTTTTTTTTTTTTAACTAGCTTAAGGAAAACATTTGCATGGAAAAAGTCATCATAATTCTCAAATTTTGTTGAAGTTAAAAGAAATCAAAAAAGAGAATGCTGAGAGATTTTATTAATCGATGCTTCCAAACCTGCTTAAATTTTGACAAGAATATTGTTGTTATCCTAAATTCCACTGTTAACTTGTTACTGTTTTGACTAACATGAACAGTATTCCCACTTTTCCAACAGAGTTCCCCAGAAACTCTACCTGAGTGTCTGAACCCAGCTTTTCAGATTTATGCATGGAGCAATATCTTCATACTTCAACAGGGACTGAACATCAAATCGTACGATGCCTTCTGAAGCATGCTAAAGAAAGAGTATATAACAATTATAAGTTTGTGCACTTACAACATCAGATGTGGACCATCTGATATGTCCCCTCAAAAATACAATGCAAGCTGTATTTCTTTATAGTATAAGAAGTTATACTACGCGAGTCTGAAAGTGTCACAAGCTTAATTCTATTTTACAACAGCAGGTATATTGGGACTTACAGAACTTTAGCAATTGGAGCTAAAGTCTTATTTACATTTTTCCCCTGCTTAATATTTTAAGTACTTTCTACAGAACTGTAAAAGTCACACTTCGGGTAGGGCTGGGTTTTGTTTGTGCATTTGTGACAATTTCCTTTGAATATGTAATTCAATGAATACAAGTATTATTCATCTAGAATATTAAAACAAGTATTTTATGGTCCTTCTTCTTAAGATTATTATTACAGAACAGTTTAAATTTGCAAAAAAAGAATACTACATACACAGGCTAGTGATGGGAAAAATAATTTGAAAACCTTTTTTCTAGCAGTATCCTATGACAAAGTCACTAGTATATTAGCACTATTAAAATTTACGTTATTAATGTTACAGATGCTCAAGAAGGAAGGGCAAAACTGTTTGTATTCTCTAATTATTCAGTTGATGTAATCCTGCTGGCATGGGGGGAGCTGCTGTGCACACCACCACCATCACCAGCTCCTTTTCCTGCTCTGCTGGTTCAAGACCTGGTACTTAGCACAATGCACCCACTCTTTCTTCCCCTCAGTTTCTTCAGCTCTTAGAACCTGAATACGTCCAAATTCACCTGTAGGACAGCTATACTTTGCTCCGGCCCTTAGCTGAAAAAAAAGGGAGGAGCCAGGATAAATTAGCATGGTGCTGCTTCATGTAGGTATTGACATCTTAGCTCTCAAAGAGAGCCCTCTCCTGACGGAGACAGTCAAGCCAAGACAGGTTGCACAGGACAGCAAACAACACAAGAGCAAGACAGTACTGTAAATATTATGGTACTAATGTTTTTAGCAGCTTTTTCAATCCTTTAGTATCACAGAGCCTTAGGAGTCACGACACTGCCCGTCCACCTTGGCTTCAACTGCCCTAAATGATGAATTTCAAGCCAATTAACACATCTCAATAAAACACTGAACTGAAAATAAATTTTAATGACATTTTATTCTGGAAATGTTATTCAGAGTATTGTCTTTTAGCAAGCGCAGCCTAGATACTGAAGTTCAAGAACTGTGGTCCCAGCAAAGTTTATTCACACAAACACTTGCTAGTGTAAGTGTAGTAACAATTTCAGCCTTTTAGTATGTCCTTTCTATTGGTGTTGGGTTTGGTGGTTTTTTTTTTTTCTTTATTTCCCCCCCCTACCGATTTATAGTCAAAAGCCATAGAAAAAGTCATAAATAGTGGTAATTGGCATTTCTATGGGACTAAACTCCTATTTTTAAGAGCAAACATGAACATCTCACATATAAAGATACTTTTAGTCTTTCTAAATACAGGCAAGAATGAACGAAAGCTTTTTTCATTCCGAGATACCATAGGACTTCAGAATAATTCAAAAGAAACACTCTGGAAAACATACCATGTTTAGCTGAGGAGTAGCACACAGTACACCATGGAAAGAAATTGTGTAATTAATGCTAACATCGCTAAGGCTTGCCCACCACCGAGCAACACAAAATTCAATGGTTTTTCCAGCCTAGGGAACAAAAGCACAAAGTTACACTCAAGCTCCCATCTTCCCTTTCTATTCACCCTAGCCTCCCTCATCCCAAGCAAAAAAAACAGTATAGCTTAAAAATACTCTGTTATGTCCAATTTACTCCAATTGTATAGGTTTGTACAGTATCAAGTAAGACATTACACTTGGTCCAGAAAACACAAGACAGCTCCAACAAAATAGTATGACTGACGACATCAAAACTAGGCAAACAGGTTAATTCATAGCTGAGTTTAGTATGTGTGCCCTAGAAAATGTCTACCCTAGGAGGGCCACAAAAATGATCAGAGGGCTGGAACACCTCTCCTATGAGGAAAGGCTGAGAGAATCGGGACTGTTCAGCCTGAAGAGAAGGCTCCAAGGAGACCCTGTAAGCAGCCTTCCAGTACCTGAAGGGGCCTACAAGAAAGCTGGAGAGGGATTTTTTTTACAAGAAAATGTAGTGATAGGACAAGCGGTAATGGCTTCAAGGTGAAAGAGGGTAGATTTAGGTTAAATATAAGAAAAAAATTCTTCATGATGAGGATGGTGAGGCACTGGTGAGGCCCAGAGCAGCTGTCGATTCCCCCTCCCTGGAAGTGTTCAAGGCCAGGTTGGCCAGGGGCAATGGGCACAAACTGAAGCACAGGAAGTTCTGTCTGAACATGAGGAAGAACTTCTTCCCTCTGAGGGTGACAGAGCACTGGAACAGGCTGCCCAGGGAGGTTGTGGAGACTCCTTC
>Ga0065711_1004594_pt1 | contig 22993 bp, 20 predicted proteins | sample Hoacrofraction12_FD_59098 | JGI IMG/M metagenome (GOLD analysis project Ga0065711, IMG submission 59098) | Hoatzin crop microbial communities from Cojedes, Venezuela - Epithelial fraction 12 v2 (version 2) | ecosystem: Host-associated > Birds > Digestive system > Esophagus > Crop | place... | reverse complement strand
TTTTTTTTTTTTTTTTTTTTTTTTTAAGTTATTCTGGACAAACGTGCTGCGCCTTTTCACCATTACGGGTGTGCTCTTGCTGAATAGACCTGCTGTCATCAGAAACCCCTGAGGATGGGTTGAGGAAAGGCTCTGGGTTTGATGCCGAGTTAATGGACTCTCACGCACCAGCACGCTTCCTGCAGAGGGATGGAAGCAGAGCAGTGCTTGAATATTCATACAGGTTTAGCTTCCAGCATAGCTCCTCCTGCCCCATAGGATGGGGGAAATCTCCCTCCTCTGTTCCTGAATCTGCTTTTCCCTGACAAATCTTGGGTAGCTTCGTGCAGGAAGCAGAAAAGTGAGGGGTGTAGGGGAAAGGAACAGCACTTAAATAATCCGTGAGTTGGTTAACCAGGACAGCTACATGCGAATAGCATGGATAACAACTGCTTTTATTGCACACCACAACATAGTCTCTCTGGCATCTTGTTTCAATATCACTGATCAAAGCCATTGGATATAGGAGAGGTGGAGTTTCTGGCTGCTGACCTTTCCAGCACAGGCCAGCTGGCCGGGAGACCTCCGACTGGCACAGGTACAGCACGGTTGCTGAAGGAGTTGCACAGCGGAGAGGTTTCAGGGCCATGCAAGAGGAGGCAGGGAGTCAAGTCTTGTTTGCTTCATATCCTATGGCAGAATTGCATATTGACTCCTTGAAAGAAAAAGGGAAGAAAAAAACCCCGCAAGAAAATACTGCTTGCCGCAGCGGGTTACAGCTAACCTGTGTCTTCCTGGGTGTTACTGCAGCTCCCGGGGCGAGTGACTGGGGCAGAGCGAGCACGGCTGAGCAAGCGGCTGATTCTGTGCCACAGATGCGGGTCTTAACGTCGCCTCTTGTTCACTGCAATTCGGTGTTCGTTAAACGGGTTGAGCAGGAGCAGAAATTCCCACGTTGCCTGTCCTCTGATGGTCCGTCAGAGGAGCCCCTCAAGAGCCAGCTGGGCTCGGGCTCTGTTTGTGGCAAAGCACACGCGATCGATGATGGCACGGAGCGGGTGCCTGCAGCATGGACTGGGAGCTGCCTGAGCAGCCCTTCCCTACAGCTCGGGGGGCAACGGGTGGCTGGAAGGTGAATGCAAATCCCCATCACCCAAGCCCATGGATGCCCCCTATTCCGCCTTCATGGGAGCAGGTCTCATACCCAGTAACACAAAATTTTGGGGGGGAGCTGAAAACAGTGGATGAATCTCGCTAAGCCTACACAGTTGTGGAACGGGCGTGATTTTTGTTATTTGCGCAGAAGTGCTTGATGCATTCAGCAAGAAGAGTTCTTGTGAGGCAGCGATCTTGGGACTTCAGTGTAACTTAATGTTGGTCTCTGCGCGAGGTGTCGGCATGCACATGGTTGTTCCTGCCTTACTGACTTGGTGTTTGTCCAGCTAGAGTGAGTATTTGTGGTCCCGCTTCTTGGTTTCCTTCTTGTGTGGATGGCAATCTGGAATATACAGCTGCTTTAAAAAAGGGGGGCAAAAAAGGCAATTATGTTGCATGCTTATTTAAAATAAGGTGAGGAAGACTGAACAGAGATAAAGCCAGTGTTTTTAAACTGGAAGAGTGCAAATCCTCAAGAAACCCGGTGGTCTGATCCTCAGAGGTAATTAGTAGGTAGCCCTATTAATTTTAATGGCAGCTCTGAGCCATTAAAGCCTGGCTATTGCCTCTATATTTTAAATATTATTAAATGCTACATACTTTAAGTACTTCATTGCTCTCATTTAAGAAAAAAGTCAGCTTGTTCATTGGGTGCCTCATTTAAAATTATTTTTATTTTTAGCGCCTGTTGGAAAATGGGTACGCTCTTCTGGGAGGAAAGTTGCTACTAGTATAATTGTACTCCTGTGCTGCTCACAGCTTCAGGGAGATCCCTGCAGTCTGTGTTTGGTAAGAGGCACCAGGTGATGAAGATGTATGTTGATAATCCTTGGCTTTGAACGTTTCTCCAAAAACAAAGCTGTACCACAACATAGCATTTGAGTGACGGATGCTGGAAGCGTCATGCAGTGCCACAAGAAGTCATTTGACACTGGAGCAGGGAGAAGTGGTCCTGGCAAGTTTTAACAGCTTTTTATTTCTCTGGCTGGTAGGTCCAATTCTTGGGTGGCAGAGGCTGCTTTGAGCGGATCCCCCTTGGCATTTCCAAAAGCTCTCACGTGCTTGCATGTCTCGTGCCTCTTACTCCCTTTCCCCCTCCCAGGCAGAAGCCTGGGATCTAAATTGAGCTTGCAAGACACATTAAAAAAAATAAAAGGAAGATACGGTTGGTTTGAAGACCTGGTTCTGCATGGGGTTGTGCCAGCAGCTGCATGCAGGGGTGACGATGGGCTGTTGAAAGAGAGGAGGATGATGTGGCTGGCCGCCCTTGGGCTGGCGATGCGCTGCACCAAGATGCGAGAGATGCACGCATCCAGCTGGGTCTGAGAGTGGAAGTGAGGAGCGTTCAACCCTTCCCTGGCTCTGCGGCAGGGGAGGTGAGAGGAGTTAGAAACCCCAAGACATGGACCTGTTGGAGCGGGACCAGAGGAGGCCTCAAAAATGATCCGAGGGCTGGAACCCTTCTGCTGTGAGGATAGGCTGGGAGAGTTGGGGCTGTTCAGCCTGGAGAAGAGAAGGCTGCGCGGAGACCTCAGAGCAGCCTGCCAGTATCTGAAGGAGGGCTGCAAGAAAGCTGGAGGGGGACCATTTACAAGGGCCTGTAGGGACAGGACAAGGGGTAATGGCTTTAAACTGAAAGAGCGTAGCTTTGGATCAGATAGAAGAAAGAAATTCTTATCTCTGAGGGTGGTGAGGCCCTGGCACAGGCTGCCCAGAGAAGCTGTGGCTGCCCCCTCCCTGGCAGTGTTCAAGGCCAGGTTGGATGGGGCTTTGAGCAGCCTGGGCTGGGGGAAGGTGTCCCTGCCCGTGGCAGGGGGCTTGGTGCGAGGTGGTCTACAAGGTCCCTTCCAACCCAAACTGTTCTATGATTCCGTAGTGATTTCTGTGAGGAGGTCCTGGCAGCCTGTCAGATCCCAAGGCTGTTTGACATCCACAGTGCAACATTAATTGCTTTTCAAGTGGAGGAGATTAGAGCATTTCCTAGGCTTTTATTTATTTTACTCCTGGTTTATTCTGGGTTGTGTTGTGAGTGCAGCTACCTGGGGCCATGCCCTACAAACGCCCGGCTGCCTTCCAGCTAGTCCCTGCGTGCAGCGGGGTTGGCTTGGCTGGGGGGCCCTGCGTGAGGAGCTGGTCAGCATTTGCAGGCATTTTTAGGGCGTAGGGTGGTCCCAAGCGCTTCCAGAGCGATGCTGGAGAGAGATGTTGGAGAGCGTTGCTGTGTTCAAGGCAGATGGCCATGGCATGAGTGAACGTCCTCATGGGAAGGATGAATTGTGGTGGCAGCCTGCGTGGTGCCTGGAAATCTCTTGCAGAGGGAAGCAGCTCCAGTGCTGATCCTTTTGTACCCGCTTTGGATGTCAAATATGTTGTGCAGCTTCTGCCCCTAGTACCAATGTCCTTCCACATCTCATTGTACTTAAATACATGTAAATTGTTTCAAAACTTGCTGGTTCTTTCTATGTTGAAGGGCTGGGAGAAGGTCGTAAACCAAGCCACTGCCATTTACCAAGCAACCTTACTCATCTGGCACCGAAACTTCTTGCTGCTTGCAGTTTGCTGCCTGTACAGTCGGCTGTTAAAGCAAAAAGCGAGCCACCTCGTACGCAGCTCTGGATGCCTGGCTCCCTTTGCCCCCCACCCTTAGGAAGCAGGCTCCCCATGCAGTTCGCGTGTATTACACCAGATGATTTTGTATGAACAGAAAACCCCACCCACGCTGTTATCTCTGAGGGATGCGTTGTCGAGGTAGGTAATGCTGGAACATCTTCCCAGGCTCACAACGGGATGCCGAGTTACTCCAAGGTGCTGCGCTCGGCGTTTAGCTGGCACGCCACCGAACACATTGATTGTAGTCGAGCAGATGTCTGTTAATCTTTGTGAGAAGCTACCTTGCCATTCTATCAAGCACAGTGTAGAGGACAGATGTTTGATGAAAGAGCTGAAATATTTAACTAGGATATTTTTCCCCCTGCAGCTGAGATTGCTTGTTGTGCCTATTAATCTTTTACAAGACTTGCATCTGCTGAGAGGTGGGTTTTTAGGCTTCCAATGAACTTTGTGTGTAGGTCTGTGGTTTGAAAGAGTGGTATAATGAGCAAACATGATGTGTATGTGAATAAATTAAATGCATAAAGCAGATGAATTAATCCCTCAGTTGCTCAAGGTCTCTTCCAGTAATAATAATAAAAAAATGCTCTAATGCTCCTTCTCCTGTGGGTGTGTACTCTTCTCTTTCAGGACCGTCCTTACCCTCCGGTTTGTATAATGGAGATTTCAACTGGCCTGTCCTGAAAGAGAGCTTGTCCTTTCTTGCGCACGGTCTTGTAAAGCCTGGGTGCAGTATTGCTGTTGAATGCCGAGCTTGTCCGTCCTGCTGTCCCTTTCCTCCTTGTCTCACTGTTGGCACATTTGATCAGATCTTACGGTGGTTGAAGCCCTGACTTGGTCAACCAGCTTGGGTTGGTAGAAGGGAAGAGGGAAGGCCAAGAGGTAGTTAACTGCTCAGCCCAAGTTAGCAGCTCTCTTGTTTGCGAAGAATTTATTTTCAGCAAAGACAGTACCTTTCTGTAATGCTTAATTCTTCTACATAAGCTTCCAATCAGAGCCACCTGTGTTTCCATTTCCTCTTGTTAGACCAGTTGCACTTTCACCATGGCTGGTGATTGAAACACCATAAAAGTCCTGGATAACACAGCAGGGTGAAAAAGCAAAGAAACCTCATGCATGCAAAACTGGTTTTCCCCCCCAAAGGAGTAGCCTTGTTGGACAGTATTTTACACACTGTGTTGCACTTCAGAAAAAAACCCTCCCTAGTACTTACTAAGGATTAATACTTGTAATTAAGCTCTCTGAAACACATTTTTTGCTTTGCTGCTGCAGACTTAATGGCCCATAGTTTGTTTTTTTTCCTGGCTAGTCTGTTCTAGCCCACTTTTCTTTGAGTGTTGCAATTCTGAGCTTAAAGTCCGGTGTTGTCTTTTAAATGTCTCATGGATGTAATCCAGTTTTTGTTTTCTTTAAAATTAGTTGGCTTATGAATTCCCTTTTTCTTTTCTCCATATGTTAACTGAGTTGAAATAAAATGGGAAATTGCCGCATAGGCCCATCAAACTTCCCCCTTCTCCAAATAGATGGTAAGTTATTCACTCTGTATTGTTAGAAGTAAGAGCACCACCAGTTTGAAAATAATTTAGCACAGCCAGAGTTTTGCTAACCACTTTGAGAACGTTTCGGGGCAATCCCATGAGATGGTGGTGTGTGATGGTAATTGTGCTTCAGCAGAACAGGCCTATTCAATGAGCAGCTCAAGCTCAGACACTTACATGCAGTCTGTGCTTAAGGTCTGGAATTAATTCAGTTTTAAGAATTAAGTTTTCTCTTTGCGTATTCATGATTTATGTGCAAGATTAACTTGCTCAGTCTGTAAAATTCACTAGATATTTTCTGTTTGCGTGAACCTGCCTAGTTTGAATGATCTTGCTCATGTCAGAAAAAGTGACTACGAAGTCCCAACACTGTTTTCCTGAGTAAATGTTCTCAGAAAATGTCCTCGCTTAACTGTAATCGAAAATTAATTGTTCAGCTGTCTGTCTTCTTTTTGCATGCCTCATGTATTCTGCCCAGTAACATTCTTCTTCCATATGATTCATTAGTCTTCAGATTGCTTAAAAATATCCTGGACAAGGAAGACATATTAGCAAAGTCGTAACTATATTGGCGGATGAAAATAATCTCTTCTCAAGTGTCTACGTACGTGCCAAGATCACATCATGCATACAGAGAATAAATGAGTGGGCTTGTGAATGAACAGGCTTTTGAAGGGCGGCTTTTGTTAATCACTAGCAGAATTGGTCAGAAAGCTTACGGACAATCCAATGGATGTTGTTCAGAATTTTTATCACCTTTTACTCCTCGTCACAATGCTTTTTTAATATCAGAACTCCTTATCGTCGACCTGTGCCTCCTGTGCGTTCCGTCTTTTTCTGGATGTCAGATCAGCTGTCTTAATGCACCCAATAGTCTTAAATCTTCAAGGCTGCTCAAATTAAGTAAAATACAGTAAACTCTTTGGGAGTATATATGGAAATGCTACATTAATCTTGCCATATAATTACAAATTTATTGTGGCCTGCTTACCTGACAGAGGCATCTTGCTCATGGCAGAGCGGTGGGGCAGCCCCTGAATGCCTGCTACGTAAAAAAATCCACAGGAGGCAAATCGTGATTCTTATTTGAAGCATAATTGTTTTGTTGTGATTTGCTGTGATTTTCTTGTTTTGTAAGTCGGGCCCAGTTAAGGGAAAGCATCGCATGGAAGAGAGATGGCAAGAGAATCCCAGCAGAGATCCCGTGTGTGTGCTCCCAGGTATTCTGCTTGGGAATGACCTCTCTGTCAGCGGTGTTGAGCTGTTTTTGTGATGCATGAACAAAACGTGGGGTCTGGAGTTTAGCTTAGGGATAGAAGAATTGACAGAATTTGTCTTAAATGTTGAGTGTGGTTGCATGTACTGTTTATGCAGAGTACCATACAGCTTTGAATACAATAGTTTTGTTCCAGCAAGGAAAGGGAAGAGACTGGAAAAATATCTTGGGGACCTGAGGCGTGACCTCAGGCCTCTGTTTATACGCGTTAGGTCTCCATCTGTTCCGCAAACATTGATAAGGGGTGTGAGTGGCAGCGCGGCAGCCAGCAGGACCGGCTCTGCCTCAGGTGTGTGCGTGCCTGTGTTTGCAGGGTTAGTCTGCGGCTGACGTGGCCGGGCAATGGATCTCCCTTTGGCAAAATAATGGTGCGTGTCAGGCTTTCCTTTCGGTTACCTTCGTAGGTCATTATGTAGGACATCCAAACTGTCTTTCTAAATATGGTGAGATTTAGTACAAGGAGTACTAAAGGAGTACAAGGAAATTAAAATGGAAAGCGTAAGCAAGGCAGTCATTTATAAATGATTGAACTAAATTATACTCACTAGAATGAGCTGCAGCTGTGACAGCTAGGTTTCTTTCTTCAGGTAAATAACATTACCCATCATTATTAGTTATACTAAAAGGCCATAATTCCATGTTAACATGCCTTATTGCAGCCTGATAAGTCCTAGCCTAATCTCCATTACCAGACTGGCCATAAATATTAGAGATACGTGTTTCGGGGAGGATAAGGAATGAAATCGGGCTCTGGTGCAGCAGTGTCGGCGCTGGCTGCCCTCTGACGGGTCAGCGCTGAGTCAGTTTAGATAAAACAATTCCTGTAATGCATATAATGACTTTTCATTTTTAATTAAGTCTAAAGCTGTGTTGTCACCTATGCACTTTTTTTAAGAAAAAAAAGTTTTGCTTGTTCCAAAAAGCCTTGGTAATTTTTGCGCAGGAGGAACTAGAAACAAGTTTCAGCTTTAAGGTTGTCAGCGTGTTGTGGTGTTGCACCACAAATGCAATACCACTGTTGTTTTCACTTCAGCAAGTTACTGCTTTTTGTGGACAATAAAACCACAGGCTGTTGAAATTATATGGCATAATAATGGAGTCAAATCCACATGCTCGAGTGATCCTGTGTGTTTTTGGCGTTTTATTAAATTGATGACTAGGTAAAAGGTTGGATTTGTTTTTTTCCTCGCTGCTGGAGACAGAGAGAAAACAGAGAAGCACAAACCTTTCCAGTTAACTATTCCTAGAAAACAGAATTGGCATTTTTACTTCTGCTTGCCAAAGCAGTCAAGGATGCATTATATCTTTTTGGGTGGTATGGAAGTAAATGACACTGTAGTCACTTCAGTTTGAACTTCTTAACTGTTGACTTCATGGCTAATTTCAACCGCTGTTTGTTTATTACAGCAACATTCAGACTGCAGCTGAAATCAATGGATTAGCTTTGTTTTGTGACCCCTTCAAAAACATTGCGTGCCAAATCGGCTGAAACAATTCCCATTGAAAAGCTCAGTGCGGTTTTTTTCCTCCCTATTCTGCGTGGCAGAATGTGCAAGAACAGCGTTTTTAATATTTTGAAGTAACAGGAGTGGCAAAGAGAAGCTTGACCCTGTTATGTGACGAACCCCAGGAGACTCTCTTCCCACCTCTGCTCTCTGCTCCTGAAAGTGAGAATAGAAAGAATTATAATAGAAAGAGCAGCACTTACATACCTGTGTTGGACAGCCTCATCCCTGGGATGGGGTGGGCAAGGGAGTGCCCTGGGATGTGTCTAAAAGGTAAAGAATTTGGGGCTGTAATGGATCAAAAGCTGACCAATAACTGAAAAAACTCTGTCTGGGAGAAGGGGAAGAAGAAACACGAGACACAGGTGTGTGAGTGAATCAAGGTGCAAGAAGTTAGGGCGTGAGCCCAGAAAATACCTGGGATAACTAGCTGTGTGCAGCGAGTGCAGGGAAGCCTGTCCATCGGCTGTGGAGATCGGTCCCTCTGCATTTGGGGAGGACATTCGCAGGGTGGATCCACTTGGGGTATTTTCCCTGGGAAAGGAGAAGCGTGCACAGCATCGTGCTGAAGACAGCCCTGCTTTTGCAGAGAAAAAAATGACATTTATTTTCATCGCTCTGTGGTCTGTTTTCCTCTGATTCAGGTTTGAATTTTGCTGGTTTTTCACTGTTCTCTGTTACTGTTCTGTGCTTTCAGAGCTTGCTTTCCCTGCCTTGGATTTATTGAGGGAGCATGAGGGAAAAAATGAAATGAAGCAATATATTTTGCTTGTCGTCATCTTGCTGTCAATTGAGTCTTAGTGGTACCATTAGTCATTTTCTGACATGTTGCCTTACCTGGGTGAGGTTTGTTCCCCTCTCAGTGTGTTTGGCTGAATTTTTAAACATATTTTTGTGGGTTGCCATACATCCTGACAGTGGAAAGTGTGTTTTTTATGAAGTCAGTCACTTTTCGAGCTTCCAAAACTTTCCTCCCCTCACCCCCTTTCTATCAGCCTGTTTGTGAGAGCTCCCCAGGGCTGGAAGTGAGCTTTATCTTTGCTGACACGATTAGTTGGTTTGCAGTGTGAGCGTGGCAGCGACTGTACACAGGTCTGGTGGAATGGACTTACAGAGTAGCCACGGATCCCCAAAGAAAACTGGAATAGTGAAGATGAGCAAGGAATCTTTATTTCTGCAGAGCTCTGCACCACAGGGGTGCATGTGGCAATCCCAAAGCTTCTGTTACTGACATGACAGTTCAGAATGGTTGGCTTTGTTCCATTATCTTGGTAGCATCCAGTTCTGTTCCAAACCAAGATGATCGTTGTCATAGGTGCTCAGTGAAGCTACTGGTGAAGTCCAGGAGACTTCACTCCAGGTGGATAGAGATGGAGGTGGAGCTGAGCACAGTACACTATGTGATTTCCTACTCCTTCCTTGCAAACTCCAAGTATGGTAGAAATTTTTCATAAGCTTTACATCGCTTCTTAAGAGAAACTGAAGTTTGCTGTGTGTGGAAGCTGTGGAGCTCTTTGTGTGTGTGCATGCAGCTTATGATTCCTATTAATAACAACTGGTTTTTGAAATATGGTTACTGGAATTGGCAAGCGTGTGTTGGCAGCAAGGCAACACAATGGTCAAGGAGCTGAATGCAAGCAGCAGGCTGGTAATGCACCCCTACAGTACCTTGTTTGTGCACTTTTGAATTATTATCTTTGGACTGTACTTGCATTAATTGCCTCTTGGGTTCAGCTGCTAGAAATGTGGATATCCGCATAGCAAATAACTGACCGACCTGGTAGCTGTATTGGTTAAAACAGAAGTGTTAAAAGTATTTTCAGTGAGAAAACTTTTAGCTCAGGCCTACAATTACAGATCACAAAGTGGTTCTAAAAGCTGACTCTGGTGGTTAGGGGAGTGTTAAGTATGTCCCTAATGGTAACAGTTTTATTCTGAGCACTTTTTATAGTGATCATTCATCTGCAGCTGAAGACTGAGAAATAGCTGTGTAAAGCCTTGAGTAAATCACAACTAAAGGGTGGGCAGTGAAGAATTCAAGAGCAGAGGAAGAGAGCATAAGGGTCAGATGACCCATGTTCTTGCATAAAGTGAAGTTGCAGGCCAGGTTTGGGTTTTGGGGGGTGTTTCTGGCTTTTTTTTTGGGGTGCCCCCCCCACCCCCCACCCCCCAAGCTTCTCCAGACTCTTCCTTTCTTCAGAGTAAAACTTTTCATTTGTTTCCGCCTGCTCCCCCCGAACTGAATCATACCGCTGTCTCCCTTGGCCTGAACACACAAACTGCGTCTCCGCAAAGTGCAAGCTCAGACCAGTCCGGAAACTTAGGCTGTCAAGTTCAATTTAAGGAAAGAGGATTTTTATTTAGTTTGGTTTCTTCAAATGCTAACATCGGGAAGACAAGCCAATGGCATCTACCGCATTATTGCTATGTTGTGTTTAGGGTTGTAAAGCTTATTGTAATACTAACACAGACTGGCATCTGTTTTGTTTCAGTGTTAGTGACTGAAAATTACCAAAAAGCATCATACTTTTGAGACGGATTCAGATAATGTGGGGGGGAAGGGTTAGCCAAGAAGCTCACTCAACATGGGACTGTTACCCCTATTAAATGTCTCTGTGGGTGACTTGGATATTGGTAGGGAGCTTGCATGTTGGTTTAGAGGAAAATTCCTTTCGATGTAGACAGTAATTTCATAATTAGCCCTTAAAATTATATGGTAGTGAAAACTTGAGAAACAGTAAAGATCACAAACATTAAAGCATCTGTTCCGTATTTTAGCTATTCTTGTCTTGATCCCTCTTGCTGCCCTCGAGAAAGGCAGTGAAAGACAGTGTTCGTTGGGCTCGTGTGAGGAGTGGTTGGCGGGGTGAAGGTGATTACAAGCAGCTACTGAGCTGGCCATAAGGACGGGCCATGGGGACGCTCTGAAAGGACAGCGAATTCTTTTTGCACAGTCAGAAGCATGCGTGCACTGAACTGGCAGATTTCATCTTTACTATTTGTAATATTCACGGATGTAAAGTTTAGTCCAGGTAACATCATTTTCAAACGTCCCTTCACAGAAAGGGATACTTGTACAGAGTACAGGACTTTCTGTCTCTTAGCATGAGCTGCGTGAGTTCAGGTAAGACTTCCAGTGAGCTGTTTTCACAATTAAAACAAAAAAGTCTGAAGGCTAAAAGGGATGTAAAACTGTTTCCACTGTTGTTCTGCACTTAGGTTTTTCAGCTTTCTTGTGGTGAAAGCCTGTTGCTCAAAGAGAAACAGAAAATTATGACACTGGAATAAACTGTTGTACCAAATTACTAAAATTTAATCTTGGTTTGCCCTACCACCACCACCAGCCTGTTTTCCTTACTTAGAAGCTGTCAGTTATTTAAGGGTAAATCCATCTATTTTGGCATTCCCGTTACCTGAGTTGCACGTACACGGCTGGTTTAGGAACGCGCAGAAATGCTTCTTTTCAGGGGCAGGCATTCTAAACCAGGTCAGTTCCTAATTATAGGGCCGCTTAAACTCAGAGCATTTGAAGTGTTTTTAGAGCTGGAGGCTGCACCTATTTACTACATTACTCTAAAATCACACCTTTCAGTTTAAGTAGGTGGAACCACGTGGCTGGATGAAGCCTGATAATTATCCTCCACCTGCCAGGAGTGGCCGTGTCCAAAGGACGTTACAGCCTGAAGCTCTGTAGGCTTGGAGCTGTGCGGGGCTTCCTTGCTGTCGCTGGTATGTGACATACAGACATAGGAAGCAATTTCAACATCCCCATTGAAAATTACGAGACTGACAAGTCACGGATCAAAAAAATTCTGGAAAAGCAATTTAGCAGTCTTTAACTTTGCGTTGTAGAGAAGGAAGATGCAACTTAATTGTTTTTCTATAATAGCAGGGGTATTGTGTTGAAAAACATTTGCGTTAATGTTTAGTCTAAACAGTGTTTAAGATATTTTCTATCTAATTTCTTCTGCCTGTATAGACTTTACTTTTAAATGTCAGTTTGCTTTTCTGCAAAATTAAGTGTAAGGTGATGACTAACATCACAGCTTTACCCAACAACTTACACATTTGCATATTCTTAGGGCCTGCATTCAAACCAAAAAAAAAACACTAGGCAGGAAAAAATCCTGTTGAGGAATGCGTTAGTGAAAGAGTCGTAGGATCAGCAAACATGTTGTCTTCTGAATTGTAATTTTCCCACCAGATCTATGTGGGTTTCTTGCTTTCATTTGGTTTTTTGCCTCTTGGGAGTGCCTGCCTGAGTCTTGGAAGCCCCAGTTTGCCCCGGCTCTAAAGGAAAGAATGGAGTCGCTTTCTTCCAGAGTAGGTATTACTTGTGGAGGACCCAGGGCCATGAAGGCCTTGCTGGAACACCTAAAGGAGTAGGCACTGAAGAGAAAAATGCAGAATAGCACGTTCCCTTGGGTCTGTAATTGCACGCACACGGTGATTATTCATGAGAGTGACAGCGGTGTTGGTATTCGCAGTGGAAGCTGAGCCTCTGGCACGCAGATCCCGCCTGGGGTGCTTGGTGCCAGCGAAGGGCACGGCCTGAGCCCAGCAACAAGGCCGAAAGCCGTTCGCTTGGTTTTGGATCCGTTTTCTTTCCGGCTCTGACACGGGCTCTGTTACTTGCTGAGCATACAGTCGGGTGCTCTGGGTTTTGCTGTTTTGCCACGAAGCCGGTCGGTGTTGCGCGGTGCAGCCGGGACAGCAGACGCTAGATGCAGGGTACGGCCGAGTGCCGAGACGCGACCGTGTTAACACCTTGTTGAAAGAGCAGTGCGATCTTAAAATTATCGATCTTGTCATCACGGTACTTTCCTGCCTCTTGTCACCTTTATGCCCATTCTACTTAAAGGAGTATTTTAAAGCTCTGAAATGTTAACACTTACAGTTTAAGTGTCTCTTGAAAGCATAATAGCAATGTTATGTATTTGACATCATGTATATGACAGTTGAGCGAAACTAGGCTAGTGACATCTCCAGCCTAACTTTTTGTCCTTACAGACTTAATGTGTTCTCTCGGTTCAGACAGCACTTAAAAACCCTGGGCTTTTCAGGAAGCTCTTTTATTTAGTGGACTCTGCACGATGCTACCTGCTGAACCGGTCACTGGCCACGGGGATGTGAACATGCTGAATTTATCTAAAGTGGGGTGTTTGCTGACTGCTGACACTGTTCAAACCTCTCAAATCCGCAAACTCCTCGAACACTGCTTTCGGTGAAGACAGCCTCCAACAGATGTACCTCATCTTTTGCAGGGTGGTCTAGACTGTCATGGTGGTTTAGAAAGAAAATGTATTAATAATTAATGTTCATAAACCCACCATTATTATTAGTGTTATTTATTCACAGCTGCTTTGATCCGCCTTGCTTCAGTCTCAGCTGCAGTGCAAGGGGCACCATAAAGCTTGTGATTTGCGGGCCCGGTGGGGGGGGCGAGCAGGGGCAAAGGGGAGTTCCTCCGTGCGGAACAAACACAGCATGGGAGGGTGATTTCTGCTGGGAAAAGGGCAAGGGAAGGGAATGGGAAAAAAAGATAAAATATCTCTGAGGCCAAGAGTGCCTCTTTGTTTAAACAAACTTTTGTAGCTTTAAAAAAAAAAAAGATTGAAAGAGGGGAGGGGAGGGTGAAGGGAGTTGGAGGGTGAAAGCGTGAATTCAGCTGCGCAGCCGTGATGATCTGGCAGTCTAAGATGGGTGGAATTGCTGTGCATCCAGCCCAGGCAGCAAGGTGGAGGTTTCAGACTTAAGCGGAGCCGTGTAGCTGCTGTGGCAGTACCTGATGCCTGCCTGGGACAAAGCCTGGGGTTCCTGGTGCATGCCCTGCCTCCTGAGGGCTAAAGAGCTCAGTCTGTGTGGATGCCAGGGGGTAAGCTCTTAAATGAGCTTGCAAATCGAAACTGTACCCCAGTTTCAAAGCGGCAGTAAGTGGGGGGAAAAACCTCTGCTTGAACTGCTGGTATATTCCAGGCAAACTTTTAAAATACATATTTCCAATACATATTCCCAGCAATTGTCAGAGAGCGTGCCTGGAGCCAAGTTATGATGTTTCTCAGGTTTTTGTTCCCAGGGCCAACCCACCCTCAGTGTTCATTAGCAAATAAAAGCGCCGCATGACCCACATACTTGGCTAGCAGTACCCCAGCCATCTTGTTAGCATTTGAAGTAATAGTACAACTTGCATAGATTTCCCAAGCAAGCTCCGTAACTTTATGTTTGGAGAGTTTGAGCCAGCTGGTCCTACTTCCAAGAGAAACACTCTATGTTCACCCACTTTACTTTTAAAACAAGAGGGAGGAAAAGGGTTCATATGGCTTGTGTTTTGTANTCTCCCCCATGGGGCTGCATAACTACCCTCCTGACATTTCTTTTACTATGGAATAGTGGCTTTCAACTTTGTTCTTCTGGAATTCCCTTAAAAAAATAAAGTAAAAGGGAATCACTGTGGTGCTAGTCCTAGTGAAGCGAATTTAACCTTACCCGGTGATTCGCTTGTGTTGCTTACAGTTACCTTTTGCAGATTCTTTTAGAAGTACTCAAACTACTACGAACTGAAAATCAGTGCTGTAGAAACTTAGATGGCTGCTGCAATGGCATGGCTTTTGTACCCNCAGAAAGGGATAGCCTGTCTCGGCCATCTTCTCATCCATCCCGTCTTCGGGTCTGGGGAAGGGCTGGGAGGGATCAGAGGGTCGCTGGTAGACTTCACTGGTTTGAAAAGGCTAAGGGGGAAGTGGAATGTGCTTGAAGCACCCTCTGGGGATATCGATGAATGAACATCTGGTAATAATTAAGTATTACTTACTGCAATAAAAAAGCAAAATGCAAGGTGGCTAATAGCCAGGAGATGGCTGATGGTATAGAGTGGATTAAGTTCTGCAAACTGCTTGGAGGTCTCTCCTGCTGCCTTTACCTCGAGCCTTACAAGCCTATATATAGCACAGGTATTACCTGTGGCTGTTTCTTGGGCTTTCCCCAGCCCTATTTAAATATCTCTTCTCTAGACCGTCTGATGTCTGCTTTCTAAAGTCCTAACCAGTTCTGTGAAGTGATGTGTGACCATGACAGTGGTTCATAAACACACATGTTTTATTTAAGTGGTCAAATTATAGTGCCTTTTAGGAAGCTGATCTTCATAGGAGGGATTTGCAGAAAATTGGGTCCCCAATTTTAAAAAGGGCCAAAGATAAGTTGTAACATTGGTGAAAATAGCTGTCTGGTATTACAGTGGCTTTGTTCTTAAACACTGGATCCTCAGCTGATGGGTCCATTCAGTTTCCGGGCTTTCAGTTTGCGTGTGTGAACTTTCTTGATGCTTTCTTTTGTGTCTTGGCCAAATTTGTTTCAAATTGTGATGAGTCTGTCTCTGGTTTTACTGGGTTAAGGTAACAATTCTGTTTAGAATGCAGCGAAATAAATTGTTAAGGAACCAGAAGGTCTGGGTTTCTAAGGTACCTCAGAATTTTCTAAAGAGCTTAATAAAAGAATTTTGGTAAATTGACAGTATTCTCTATGAAAACAAATTAGACAAATCATGTGTTCACTGCTGTCAAGTGTCAACAGTGGCTTCATTAATGCAAAGTAATGTTGTCTGGCTGATTGTTTGTAGCTGTCCATAAAATCTCGAATTTCAATGTGGGTTTGTACATTAATGAGCTAAGGAGCATTTTTCACTCTTGACAATAGTCCAGCTCCAAATTTTGACTGCTATTCACAATTTGGAAAAGTGAAGGCTAAATAGTTCCGTGTGGATGTGCTCTCTTTGCAAGGGAGAACACACTGTTCTTTCAAGTGCTGTTTGGGAAGAGGTGTAGAGGTTTTGCTTTGCCTGGTGTTTTCAGGGATGGCGTGTCACGCTGCAGCCCGGGGCCGACACACCACACCGTCCCTTTGCCCCACACTGCTAGCTCTGACCCACCAGCCTCTCCCACCAGCAGTCTAGAAGACTGGTGTCTCAAGAATGGTTATAAAAGTTCATACAAGCCTCTGTTTCAGGATTATTCTTTTGTAATATAATGGTGAAAAGCCATTTTGCTGGCAAAAGCTGTATGTGTGGCATCTGGGCATACTGTAAACTTTAGCAACAACTTTTGATGTGTCTTTCATATACTTTTGTTTTTTGATTAAACTGCCGAAAATTGTGCTAACTTTCAAGTAGGCAGAGAGTACCACAGAAGCAATGAAATGTCATCTTTGCATATAGTTATACAGTTGCAAGACTACAGTCAGATGTTGTGCATATGAGTGATTTCTGTAGTTGATGAGAATTATTTTGCTGGAAGCTGTTTCTGTTGAATTGATGGCCTTGGATATTTGGTAGATCATTCTGTGCTTGTCAGAAGGATGTTCTGGTTCCTGTACAAGACTCAAGAGTTCTGCCTCACATGCGCAATTTTATACACTGTCACAGAATAAGCAAGTTTCATTTGCAGTGCTTGATCACTGATGCATCTGAGCTGACTTCTACAAACCTACCTAGGTAATTATTTGAAATAGCATTTAGTGCCCCAGGTGTACAATGCACTTGCCAAATACAGGAAGAAGTTATTTTCTCTGGAAAGTATTTCAGGTGCACTGTGTGTCAATCTCTGTTTCTAGTCTTTCTCACTTTCCAGCTGATCTTTGGCCAATTTAAATGAATTGACCTTTGGGGTTTTTGAGATAGGAATAAAGATGTGACTTAAAATGTCATGAAAACCACTGGGATGACTCTAGGGATCTCTGCACTATGTTATCTTTCCTTTTATCTAAAACTCGGTTGTGATGTGCTTTGATCTTTGAGGATTTTTGAAACATGCTTTTTTTAATGTGCAAATGGCCACTAAAAAGTTTACAGATCCACAGCATGTGTGCTGCGTAAGGCGCTCTCAAGACTGCTTTTGATAAGTGACCATATCTCCAAAAAAATCCTTGAGCCCCTAAGCAAGCTTACGTTTTATGGTAATACCTGGGTCTTCCACAGTTTGTTTTGTCTCCGGGTATTGAGGCTTTGTCAGGATTTGATTTCATTTTCCTCTTTTTACAGATAGGGGAAGGGAATGGGAACTAGGAAATAGTTGTTTAGGCGTGGGAGTGGGGAGAGAGAAAGAAGGAATAATTTTAATTTCCCGAAGGGCTGGGAAACGGAGGCACGAATAGCAACTGCCTTGCCTGGAAATCCCAGTCTTGTACTCTGCGGTATTGCATGTTTTTTCTCCTGGGCCTGCAGGCCTACAGCTGATGAGATACGTGATGTCTGGTGTTTGGTTTACATGAACATTTATTTTTATTTTGCAAAGATTTTTAGTATCTCATGAAGACATGTTTATTGTGCCTTAAAATCCATTTTTTCCTTGTATGATTTTCAGCCTCTGGAGGACTTTTAATCTACCTCAGTCAAAACCAAAGCCTGGTTTTGCTGTTTGGCTCTGGCAGGCGTTACAGAGGCTAAACAAAGGAGGGAAAAAAAAAGTCGGTGGAGCTTTTCTATTGATTTGTACTGCAGCCTTTCTTGGGTTCTGGTGGAACAGGAGTGTGGTGTGAGACTGCAGTGAATGCAGTACAAGTGGCGTTGGAGGAGAAATAGGAAGGGTATTATCCCTTTCTGATTGCACATTTGGAGTATGCATCCTAGTAGCTGAACATTTTCATGTGCTTAACTAATTTGTTGTAAAACAAGGCTAGCTGACATCAGTATTCTAAGGAATCTTAACTGGAAATGGTCATACAAATTACTTGGCACTTTTCAGTGACCAACAAAGCCATTCGTTTCCTTGGAGAATATTGAGAGGAGCGTTAATTAAATCAACAGCAATGAACAGGGAAAGGAGCGGTAGATAAGCAGCTGTCTAGAGAGAAGAAAAAAATTTCATCAAGCAGGACACACAGTTTGCGGGGAAGGGGGAGATCCTTTAATTGCTTGGATGGTGGCATCCAGTAGCGAGAACCCCCTCCTCCCAAAGCTTTCCAGCAGTCTCTGGAAAAGCAGCCGAGACCAAGCAAGCGAGCAGTGATCTTGGTGACCCATCTCTGCTAATGCCTTCCCCCCCGCCACCCCCGGAGCACTGGCACAGGTTTGCTGCACCAGCAGGCGCGTCTATCCTGCCATCTGTACGGCATGCGAAGAGGCAAAGGTGCTAAATTTCAGCCAGGGTATGGCGAGAGACTTGTTCTGTTTGGGGTGGGAGACTGAGCAGAAATGGAGCTCCTTCCCACACAAATTCCAGCATGCTTTTCCACACGCCGGGCTGCCTGCTCTTCTGGACTGCGTCTGGGGAATGTGGGGTGAGGATGGTGCATGTAGCCCGGAGCTGCTGCGTGATTAGTGTGTGGGTCTCTCAGTTAATTTATAGAGTCAGGCAGAGCAGGGAACACAGTGAGGAGGCAGAAAAGAATCGTGATATGGTGAGGAGATTTACAGTCCTGATATGTTCTTTTGCTCCTCTTCACCTGCTAGCAGTTGGCTCTGGTTTTTCCCAGTGCACTGCTCAGAGCTGCTATAAACTGCAGTCAAACTCGATCTTGCCAAATGCGAGTTAAAATGTCGGAACATTTCTCAAATCCTTTTTTGAAACTACAAACTTCTAAGGCACTTTTCCCCCAGTATTTTCTTCTCTTTATTCTTTCTTCTTCTGTGATTCATGAAGTGACCCAGTGCTCCTGTGCATGAAAAAAATGCAAGCATTATGTTCATAATGCGTAAGATCACACAGAGCTACTTATTGCTGGCACATTTATGCAAGCTCCTGTTCTGCATACTGGAATATTTTCATGCTGGCTTCCAAAATTCATGAGGAAGGCTAAGCTAGGTTTTTGTGTTGGACAGAAATCAGAGGTTCTGGAAATGTAGCCAGTGACTGTAGAATAAAAGCAATTATCACATGCAACAGTATGTAAATGCGTTTATTAGGAATGTGTATGTCCCTTGTTAGTTTGTATTTCGGTGCCACAGTATCTTTGATTCTGACAGTGGTCTTGTGAAACGTAACAGAGCTGTTTTTCCCATTTTGCAAAGCTTCGTCCTAAAAAACTTCCCCTTCAAATTAATTCTCTCGGCCCCCCTTCAGGCATAACTATTATTTTCTTCTCTTACCAGCCATTTAGTGATGTGGTTGACCTTGGTTTTCATATCCTGCAGGCCAGATCAACTACTTCCTGAAAAATATTTGACCAAGGGGAAATTCAAGGCAGGACAGAAATTTGTGACGTGTTCTGCCTTCTGTGCACAAGCTAGATGGTGATGAGGCAGGAGAAGCCCATGGAATGGTCCCCGAGGCAGCTGCGGCAGTGGGGGTGATCAGGAAATTCTCTTTCAGTGCTGCCTCTATGTTTAAAAGACCAAGCAGCACCCACCCCTCAAAAAACCCAAACAGAAACAAGATGGTGTATATGTAGTGGGCAAGGGAGGTTTGCTAAGCCTAGGTGAGAAACAACATTAAACTGACAGCTGGCTGAAGGCAGAGGTGGTGCGGTGCGGGAATGCTCCGCAGGAACATTTCTGAAGCACCCGGAGAGCTTTTGTTGTCATCTTTACCTTGAACCACATCTGTGCAACATCTGTTGCTTTAAAAGCACATACCTGTCATTAAGTATACGTAATTAAACTTAATTTCATCCGAAACTCTGTTTAATTTCTTATAATGTCTGTACAGGCCGCTTTTCTGTGGGGAAACTGTGTTTAGGAGTATGCTTACAGCAAGCGAGTCTGTCCTAAAATGTAAGAGCAGCAAAGCTTTTGGCCTTGAAAATACGTTGAAGATTTCTGAAGAAACACTTTCCACTTGATAACTCGTTTCTGGCAGGAGAGATTTCTTCATGTCACAAAGTTTGTCTGATCCAACCAAACATCCCATTCACGTAGCAGTACTTGAAAGGGAATTAAATAGAGCATCTGTCTGCTGTTTGCTGCCAGAGCCTGTGCGAGGCGAGGGGTGCAGGTCAGCCTCTCTGGGCCTGTCTCCTGAGGCCACTGGACCGTCACCGCCGAAATGCAAACGTAGCGCAGCGTCTGCTGAACCCGTCTCCTTTCCAACTTGTGAAAGCTGTCCTGAGGGCTGGAAACAGGAGAGCAGTGAGTGTGAGCCACGGTGGCTTTGGGAGAAAGGGGAAAGTAAATAAAAAGCTCAGACTGCAGCTCAGGATATAAAATCTCTTCCTTCCTGTAAGCAGTGGCGCGGGGACGGGGATCTGTGCGGCGACCGGCGTTCACCCACTGGTGACTTTCCCAGCAGCTGTCATAATGTTATTCTTTTCAGCAGCCTCTTTTGTTTTTGTTAAGAAATTATTTCAAACATTTCAGCCTTGATCCTGTGAGAAGGAATTAAAAGTTTTGGCAGCTGGGCTTCATCTGCCCCTCCCTCCCCTCCTGGTGAAAACGCTCCTTATGGAGCTTTGGCTTTAATTACTGTCCGCAGCGTCCCGGGCACGGGGCGGGCGAGGGGCTGAGCGATGCTGGGGTGAGTGGAAATGGCAGTGCCCCGTGGCGAAGCAGCTGTAATAGACTTTCCTGCTGTGAGTGAGGGAGCCCTTAATGAGAATTGAAGGCTTATTCTTGCTGTGGGATACGGTTCAAAAGCCAGCACGGGTTGTCGTGGGGTCTTGTGCTGGGGGTGTGCCAGCACCATGGCGGGTGCTGGGGAAGGGGAGGGAGAAGGAGGTACCCCGTCCCTGTGCCATTGCCCCTTTGGCTGTTGTTGAAACGAGGAAAGGCTTAGCAGAAAGGCCCTGAAGACAGGCTCACTGGGTGTTTTCTTCAGCATTTGTGTCTGGCAGTGGGTGGGGGGCAGTGCTGGTGCCCCGGTTAGCTTGGCCACGACGCCCAGCAGTGCGAGCGTGTTTGATGTGGTTGGAGAAGCCTGGGCTGAGCCCTGCTAGCTGGGCCTGGCCTGGTGGGCACCGCTTGCCAGAGAGGAGCTGCGGGCCAGCAGCCCCTCAGCCTGAGGAAACCTCGCCATGCTGGGGCCTCCACAGCTCCGTGTCGCGCTCGCGCCGGGCAGGGAGGCCAAGGGCCCAGCCCACCCTTCATCTCTCCCTGTCGGCAGCGGTGCCCCAGCTCGGCTCCGGGGGACGGCTCGCGGGTCCCCATCCCCGGCATGCGGCTTTCCCTCGGCGGCACTGCCCCCCTCAGCGGTCCTGCTGCGGCCCGGCGGCTCTGGGCCACTTTGTCCTGGAAAGGCCGCGAGTCTGCGGCTGCGGCGAGCATGGGGGGAGAAGAGCAGCGAGGGGTGAGTCGGAGCAGCGGTGGGGGTGAAATATGAAGTTTGTGAGGAAAAACTGTCAGGGTTGTGTTTGAGGGTGAAGCTTGGAGCGTGGACGTGCCCGCAGGAGGGGAGGAAGGAGGAGCGGTGCTGGGAAATGAAGGCCTCAACAAGCGGTGGGGTGCCGGCGGGAAGGGGCAGGTGGAGGCAGGAGCGTGAGGCAGAGCCCTGGCGCCAGGCGGGCAGCGTGCGTCCCGGCTGCGGGCAGACGGAGCCAGGCAGCTGCGGTGCCCCTGCCAGGGGCTCGGCAGGGCCGTCTGTCCCGTGTGGGCCTGGGAGGCCATGCCGCTCTGCGACATGGAGCAGGTTCCGAGCCATCTCTGTCATGCCTGCAGCAGCCGTCTGCGAGCTGTCAGCTGCAGACCGAGGGCGCTGCCTAAGGAATTAGCGATGAAAATGAGAGCACGATAAGGACACTCAAGTCAGCTGGTACAAAGTGGGGAAAAAAAATAAGAAAAGAGGGAAAAGAAATGCAACCAAGAGAGAGATTGTGTGTTGTTTCTGTTGGGGTGCTGCTGCTTCCACAGCACGTACAGGGAACGGGCGCACTTCTGTGGCGCTTGGGGTCCTCGGTCTCTGGAGACCTTTATTTCCTTTCTTTTTTCCCTCCAGTTGATTCCACACAAAAGGTCATGGCCTGACCTGGTCATGGCTGATTTGCAAATCCCTGCCCAGCCTTTCCCTGGTCAGGCGGGCTGTGGATCATTCTGCTTTCATGACTGTTCAGGGCCTCGGTCCACCTGCTTGTTGTTCATACTGGCAAAAAACATTCTCTGCACTTTTGCTTGAAGTTAGACCGTGATTTTTCTTGTTTTCTGAGTAATTTGCCTCACTCCTGATATAATTTAGACAGGGAAATGTAATCAATCAATCAGCATAGTAATTGCCTGTTTAGCATTGACGACAATTGAGAGATTGCCTTGCATTTAACAAGTCCTCTCTGGTGGAGGCAGAGATGGGAGGTCAACACCCTCTGACTCCAGGGATCCACTCCCTGGGGGACATGCAGCTCTTTTTTGGGAGGTGTGGAGGAGAGAGCAGTGCGGTTTAACTTGTATTGCTTGTTATATTGGTGTGGTGTCCTTGAGAAGAATTGCAGTGATGTGACTTTGTGGGATCATGGCTGGCTGCTTGGCTAGCACATCATCATAGCAAATATTTCCAAGAAAAAATTGTAGTGGGATCATGGTCAAATGATCTCTCATGTTACTTGGAGATTTAAAGGTGGTATTTGCTCATCTTTGGTAAGGTAGCATGGGGGAGATTGTCCAGAACTTCAGCTGGTAGGGGAACATGTTTTGTAAACTCTCTCGAGTATCTTTCTGAAGAGAAGAACCAGTGCAGCACTGAAACAAAGGGAAGGGACAGCTTGCCTGTAGGACACCCAGAAGTCAAGTAGTAACTGATGTTGGTAACCAGACTATGAAGCGAAAGATTATTACGCTAGGTACAGTTATGCTCCATGATATTATGGTTCAGTCATTGACTTTGTCAGGTAGCAAGATCCTAGAGGGTTTTGATCAACCTACTGTTCTTGTCTATCTGCATAACATCTGGCTGTCTGGCAGATGTTTACAGCACTGTCCCAAAGGTAGGCCAATGGTATCCTGGGGTGCATTAAGAAGAGTGTGTCCAGCAGGTCAAGGGAGGTTCTCCTTCCCCTCTACTCTGCCCTAGTGAGGCCCCATC